>AMFJ01000370.1_pt1 | contig 10510 bp, 7 predicted proteins | sample 427208 | NCBI WGS metagenome assembly AMFJ01 (sample SAMN02954298, study PRJNA114691) | groundwater metagenome | biome: aquatic; feature: subsurface aquifer; material: sediment; isolation source: subsurface aquifer sediment | place: USA: Rifle, CO | collected 2008-08
ATTATTTTCAGTCATATTATTTTCAATGAAAAATATATCCGATTCGGAAAATTCCGGATTATTTCAACAATTTCTTCAGCTTTCAATAAAACTCATTGATTTCCTTAATATTTCTTCAAATTCATTTTTCCGTTGATCATTTGCATGAAGTCAGTCACTGTGTAATTTTATGGGCAAAGAATCTATTATTCTATCAATCTCTCAGGAAATAACAATCGGATCGTGTTTTGCGAGCTCAAGGAGATATCTTCAGTCGACTTTCTGATATCTTGATATTTCTTTTCAATCAAAGTTAATAGGTTTGTCTTCAAGATTATTAGGAGAAGAAGGTTCAAGTTCTTCATTAGGAAATATTTTTTCTGAGGAGCCTCTCCATAGGTTTATCTTCATGAATTCGTCTTTTTTAAGCTTTGCACAATAAAAATTGGCATCTGTTGCAGCTATCTGAATATCTGTTCTTTCTATCCTCTGAAATATCATATTTTTTCATATATTCTTATAATCGACTATTATTATCTCTCAAGATTCAGAAAGTATCCTATTGGCTTCATTCAATATATTAAATGGATAATCAGAATCAAATAACAGCGCATTGAGAAATACTATATCTACAGAGCCATCTTCAATATGTTTTGCACTAGGACATTTTGGGACATACCTTAATGCCTCTTCTGCTCAAACAAGATATTCTCCCCTATCGTGATAGTCTTCGATGAGTTTCATTACTGATTGCTTATATTGTTCAATGGTTTCGCAAGGTCAATTCATTCTTCAATAGAAATCAACCCTATATTTTATTTCTTCATTATTAAGAAGCGCATGCAATAATTTTTTTAATGTGTTTGCTATTACTGCGGATGTTCATTTGAATCCGTTATTGCCCAGTTCATCTTCTTCTGCGAAATACATCGGATCAATCGCATTTATTGATTTTGCATTGAGGAATCTGCTGGATAATTTTGATAATCAGGCTCAGAAATCAACAACTGCCTTATCTTCGCAGCCTTTTATCAGATGGTGCTCATCGAGCTCAAATCATGCAAACTTCAAAATAACATCTTCTGGTATGAATCATAGGCATTGATATTCGTGCAGATCATTAGGAATTTTCATAGAGCATCACATTCAAAAATAATATTTTTTTAATAAAACCCGATAATAAACTATTTAATTATACCTTAAATAAATTTTTTTGCAAAAAAAGGGCTTATTCAGAATTTGGGAGTACCGTAAAGATTTGCTTCCCTATTAACAGATTCTATAAATCATCAAAAAAATTCCTCTTAAAAAGAGGAATTTTTTTATGATTTTATCCATCGCTAAATTGATATATTTGGCGGAAGCGGATAATCAATAAGAACTTTATTTATGACCCTTGCGGATTCTGCCCTTGTAATAGGGTCGTTCGGTCTGAATTTCAATTGTCAATCAATAAGTTGTCAACTGACTATTCATAACGATTTAGCCACCGTTACATAAGGTTTCATCCAGTCGTTGTGTATATCCTTAAAATCTGTAGAGGTTGCAGTTTTATCTACCGATATCTTGGAAACATTAAGCAATATGGAAATTGCTTCAGCTCGTGATATGGGATCGTTCGGTCTGAATTTTAATTTTCAGCCTATAACCTGCCCATTGACGATTCACAATTCCTTAGCTTTTTCTATATACTTAATCATCCATTTTCAATCTTTCGGTATATCTGTGAAAGCTGTCACTGTAGCTCAATTTTCAACAGATACTTCCATAGTCTTCATTGTCATTGCCAGATATTCTGCTCTGGTTGCTGTGCTATTTGGCCGAAATATTCAACCGTCATATCATTTTACTACTCAAAGATATGCCAAATTGTCGATATCTTCTTTAGCAAAGGATTCCTGAGTGTCCCTAAATTTCATATCGCCTACAAGATTTTGAGCTTTTTTCTTCAAAATAATGTGAGATAGATGATTAATAGGGATATTCAAAGATCAGTTCATTACTTTAAAGACTCAATGTTTCTGAAGCTCAGTCAAATCAGAATGATTTGAATAGTATATGAAGACATCTCTTCAATCTTTTAAAGAGGAAGGAACTGAAATTGTGATTTCCTTATTGAATTTCAAGTAATGATTATTTCCGCCTGCAAGTATGACCGCAGCTCAGAGCTTGTCTGCACTAGCGCTTTTTACTACTACAGGAGGATTTATCGTACCATCCCAATCAATATCAGACCTTACAGTTACTCAAGAAGGTATTACAACTTTAATGAGAGAATTTTTTGAAGATCTTAATGTGAGTATTCAAGTGTCACTTGTTAATTGAGCCACCTTTTCATTTCATTCTATTTTTGTCGATACCCTAAATGAGCCAATTATCTCTTGTACTCAAGTTATAGTGGATATCAATTCATTTCCGTTTGAAACTACAGGAACTCCTACTGCACATAGACCATCATAGTAGCTTGAAGATTTATCTCAGCCTGGACAATTATCTGTCGAAGATCAAATGCTACCTCAACCGCCTCATCATCCTCATCCTCAGCCTCAACCGCCACCTCATCATCATCCTCCAGTAGGTCAAGTGCTAAGAACACAGCTATTTCATGACTTTATGTAATTAGGATTACAGGTTATTTCGCATGAATTAGCATTAACTTGGCCATTTGAAATAGAGGAAGGATTACATGGCAGAATCATCTGAATTCAATTATTTATGGAATTCGCATCTAAAGTTCAATTGATTTCGCTAGCATAAGTACCCATTGGTAAAAATGCTAATGCCAAAGATATGATTAATTTTTTCATAATATCATTTATTAAGAAATAATTTAAATTATATAAAATTCATTTTATTGAGTTTTAATTCAATAAGTTGTTCAATAAACTCATTGAGCTCAAGCTGGAATCTTATAAAATAAGTCAATTATGAATTGTCTTCATCATAATTCTGGATTTGAATCTATAGAGCCTATGCTTTGAAATGCTCAGTAGCTATTCGTAACTCATACTGATCATGTTGCGGAATTGAAGCTACTTATTCAATTAGCTGAAATTGACATTAAAGTATTTGAAGCAATAGGAAGAGTTGAAGCTCAATTGCTCCAATCGCCTAATTTCAAAGTGACTCAACTTTCAGATAAATTATTCGCTGTTACGAAAAATCTGAAATGATATCAATTTTCAAAACTTCAACCTACTACCGGATCCCCTCGTAAAACAGATTCGATTTTATTCACCACCAATCATGATTCGGAGGAGGAAGTCTTAACATCGATTGTTAAAGTTGTGAAGTTCTGTTGTCAATTAGCTTTTGATTTTAATACTAAGGTATAAGTCTTATTAGGAACAAGACTGTTAACGCTTAAAGTATTCAATGTTCAGCTTATTGTTGCAGCCTGATTCAATAATTGAGTTCAGTTTGCATAGAAATCGACAAAACTTTCTGAAGCAACCTTATCAGTTGTCCAAGAAATCGTTAGTCATGTTGAACTTAGATTTGTTAAATTAAATCAAAGAATATTCATATTTAGGACGCTATCAGCAACTACAATATATTTTATTGTAGCAGATGAAGCATTTCATGCAGCATCTTTTGCTGTCACAATATACTCATGACTTCCTAAATCATTAGAAAGCGCGAGCAAATATACTCATCAAGAGCCGACTAAAGTTCAAGTGCTTCATTCATGAAAGAATTGTACACTGGAAACACCGACATCATCAGTTATTGTTAATGGCAGATTTTCAGGAACTGCTATTTGATTATATTGATTTGCGAGAGGAGGATATGTAATGACGGGTGCTGTAGTGTCTATATCAGAAACTACAGTATAAGATATTGTTGCAGAGGTAGTATTTCATGCAGCATCTCTTGCTGTAACTACATATTCATGTACTCAAAGTGCGTTTGAAATCATTAGAGTATAAACTCAGGATGGAGATACCAATGTTCATGAGCTTACTCCATTACGGAAAGTGACTAATGAAACAATTCAGACATTATCTGTTATAGTAAGTGAAATGCTCGCAGGAACCAAGCTTTGTTTTATTGGGCTTGTGATTGGGGTGAATGTAATCACCGGAGCAGATGTGTCTCAAGTTCAAGAGGAAACAACGGTAACTAACGTTGATCAAGATGCTCAGCAGCTTGTTGCTGTGATTATTCAAGTTCAAGCAGAAACTCATGTTATCAATCATGAAGAGTTTACTTTAACGACTGATTTTTTATTTGATTTCCAGTCAACCTTAGGCGTTGGAGTTATGATAGCGCCGCTCTGATCCCTGACTGTAGCTATAAGCTGTAGAGTAGAACCAGAGTTTATGGTAGGATTAGCTGGGGTAATAGTTATTGCGACTACCTCTGAATCAGACACAACCGCATATGAAATCACTGTAGAGGCAGTGTTTCCTGAAGTATCAGTTGCAGTGACAACATATTCATGACTTCATAGATCGTTAGCTAGAGCAAGAGAATATATATTTCAAGATCCCACTAATGCTCAAGTGACTCCTAAATGAAGAAATGTTACAGAAGAAATTCAAACATTGTCAGTTACTGTCAATTGCAGACTTGATGGAACTTCATTTTGTCTCATAGGACTAGGCAGTGCAGTATATGAAATTCCCGGAGGAGTAGTGTCTCAGGTTCAGGCAGAAACAACTGTAACAAGTGTTGTTCATACAACTCATGTTCATGTAACTCAAGTGCTTGTTGCTGATATTGTTCAGGTTCAGGCGGAAACTCATGTTATCACTCATGAAGTGCTAACCGATACTACTCAGCTATTGCTTGAACTCCAAGCGAATACAGGAGGAGGAGTTATGACAACCCCGCTTTGGTCCATTGCTGCAGCAGTAAGCTGTAGTGTGGAGCCTGAGTTTATGATAGGATTCGCTGGCGTAATAGCAATAGAAGCTTGACCGCCTCAATCAGATACTACTGTATATGATATGTCTGCCGTAGTTACATTTCATGCAGCGTCTGTAGCCGTAACAACAAAAGTATGCAATCCTAAAGAATTAGGAATATCTATTCAAATCAAACCTCATCAGCTAATTACTCATGAGTTAGTTGTTCAGCTTTCAACATATGCAGTTGAAACTACTCAAACATTATCCGTTACATTCAATTGAATGCTTACTGGAACCAGGCTCTGATTTATGGGGCTGGTAATTCAAGTATACGTAATTACTGGAGGAGTTGTATCTCAGGTTCAAGTTCAATTTGAAGTTACAGTGACCAATGTTGTTCATGTGATTCAGGTACTTGTTGCTGATATTGTTCAGGTTCAGGCAGAAACTCATGATATCACTCATGAAGCGCTAATCGATACTACTCAGCTATTGCTTGAACTCCAAGCAAATACAGGAGGAGGAGTTATGACTACCCCGCTTTGGTCCATTGCTGCAGCAGTAAGCTGTAGTGTGGAGCCCGAGGTTATTGTAGGATTAGCTGGAGTAATAGTAATTGAAGCTAGGACAGAATCAGAAACAACAGTATATATTATATAAGTTGTGCTCAATCCTCATTCTGCATCTCTTGCATCGACTATGTACTCATGTGCTCATAGATCGCTAGAAAGCGGGAGTATATAAATGTCTCCAGATCCAGTCAAAACTCAAGTACCCGATCAATTGTGTGAAAATGTCACTAAAGATATTCACGTTCCGCTTACTATGGTAAGGGGTAAGCTTGAAGGCACTTCACTTTGACTTAGTTGGCTCGCAGGCGGGGTAAATGTTATAGTAGGCGGACCTGATTGTCCATAAGTCTCACTTAAGGGTCAAAACAAAGAAAATAGCATTGTCATTATAGCAAATGAAGCAATAGATTTTTTTGTTTTGGCTAATATAGAAGTTTTCATATAAAAATAGTTAAGATATACATAATACATTAAGAAGTAATTTTCCCAATCGTTAATGTATATTCTACACTTACTTATTAATAAAATTCCATTACTTGTGATAATGCCGTTAGTACAGAAATGTCACTAAAGAAATAAGCTCTCTAAAGCGTTAAATATATTTTACCTCAATTAAAATTGAATATTATATTTAAATTCAAGTTTAGGGTCTAACTCTATTTCATAAAGAAAAAATATTAAGTTAATGTACGTGTTACACTTTCCTCTTTTCGCAATGGATCTATTTTTGTAAGTGGATAATGACTTCAAATAAGAATTACCCTGATATTATTTTGCCAAAATCATCAATTATCAGACAATATCAATTTATTGTCTTCTTGGTGATTTTTTAATGACTGCCATAATTTATAGTAACAATTAAAATAATTCATTATCTTGGGAAGTCTATATTATATGCTTTTAAAAATAATTGTAAAATATCAGGAATCTCGCATCCATAGTATTATTTTTTTAAAGTATTGGCTTAAAATAAAGAATAATTGATTTTCAAAAATATTAAATTCAAACTCTTCTCCTTATAGAAATGTGACAGATAAACTGATACGTCATAAATGTGAAGAATCGGTAGAAATTAGGCAAATAATGCGGTAACGCCCGAAAAAGCCATTTTAGGGATCTATTTGGCGTATTATATTAAATCTTCTAAAGCCACCCTCTTGCAATATTTATTTTTAAAGTTCATAACCTCTTCATGATTATACCAAGTTTCATTATGTCTTGATAATTTTAAAAAATATGATTGTAAATTATATATATAAATTTGTTCAGAAGTGATTTTTTTAACTAATTGAGGATAATCTAATTTGATAATCTTCATTAATGAATCTAGGAAATCAAGCTCTTCATAATGAACCGGGAATTTATCTTCATAATTAATAACACTTATCTTGTGGTGCAATAATCTGAAGAAGTCTAGTTCTATGGGTCAATAAAAACCCAATTCAAAATCTATAATTCCAGTGAGTTTTTTATCTTCTATCAGTATATTCTTATACCATAAATCATTATGCACCAGACTTAAGGATGAATCATTGAAGCATGATTTATATTTCTCAATCTCATTTTTAATAAGATGTACCTCCCTTTCCGTTACATTTGGATTAAGCAAAACAACTTGCAAATTTTTATAAAAATTCAATTCAATTATCTTACTATAATCAACCTCAATTCAAGAAGGAATATTAATAGAATGTATAGTTTTAACATGATGTACGATATCCTTTAATATTTGATTTTTTTCATTTTCATCAAATTCATGCCACAAATAATCCAAACCAACTCAACATAATTTGGACATTATTAAGATATGATCATCATTTTCAATATCATATGAAATCGGTTTTGGGAATTTTCATTTACCTTCCAATAACCTCAAATATTCAAATTCATTTTTCAGATTATCTTTATCTTGGCTTACTTTAATTATAAAATCTCAACAAGAAAAAACCTTATTATTATTGCTTTCGTGAATTTCTTTCAATGCTACACTAGAAAGATTAGGATATTTTGACAATAGGCGCTTTTTTAAAGTTTCAGGTTCCATTTTAATAATGATATTATAGGGCTTATATTTCAGAGTGCCAAACACTTGTCCAGTACTCATTTATTCATAGGATTTTAAGTGCTTCGTAACGATGATTTCAGTCGGCCTGATATTTAAATCAGGAATTTATTTTAAAAAAAAAGTTATGGAAAATTTACTTTATTTCAAAAGTTGAAATCATATTTTCAAATATTTCCGCCATTTCTTTTGAGTATTCGCCTTTGATGGATTGGAATTGATATATGTATTTATCTCATATGTAATATGCATCCATGAAGTACATTTTTCAAGGATTAAACCGATCAACTCATATAAAATTTCAATTTTTGAATTTTATCTTATCTTTTAAATGAATATTCTTGCTGCTATCCATTTCGGTTTCTATTCATTTTTCAGCTCTTTCCTTATTGATTACGTAAAACATAAATTGTGTCCGTTTATATGTGGCTGAAATTGAATACAAAAAAATCGGATTCACTCAAGTATCGTCTTCTTCAAATTTCAAATAATCAGGATGTGCAAATTCTATTCAGTATTTTTTATTAATGAATTTTTCAGATTTAGAATTATCTGATTTAGGAGATATTTGTTTTGAAGAACTATCTTCTTTAATTATGCTTTCTGAGCCCGTTTTTGGGTAATAAGAATCTATTATTGATTGCTGATCGCATCCTGTTAAAAATAATCCGGCAAATAATATGCTTAATGAAAAAAATTTCTTCATAGAGATATTTTGTGATAAAGATAAATTGCTTATGTCCAAATTTATAAATTTTATAATATTTGTCAATTATATGAAGAATATAAAGCATAAAGCCCATCCTTGCAAGGATGGGCTTTATAAAATAATTTATTTCTAAGAAAAAATTAAGCTTCTTTCTTTGTAGTTTTCTTTACAGTTTTTTCCTTCTTAGGAGCTTCCATTTCAATTAAAAGAATCTCATCAGAAGCCGCATCTGCCATGGTTTCATTTACTTCCCCTTGAGAATCATCTTCCAATTCTTCCTTTTTTGTAAGTTTTGGAAGTTTGATTTTCACTATTTCTTTTTTAGTTTCTGTAATGCCAAGAGCTTTTATAATCAAATCCAATTTGGCATTAAGCGCATCGAAATCAGCCTTATAATCAGCTCAACCTCTTTTAGGCTTATCTTCCTTAACAAAACAATCGCTGCAAAAAACCGGTTTATCGCCAGTAGGCTTGAAAGGAAGTTCACAATCGTTTCCACATTGGTCACAAACTGCACTGTACATCTTTTTCTCTCAGAAATCTGAAGAATCTCTTCTTCCCCTATCTCATCTGTCTCTTCCTCCTCTGTCATTTCTCTCAAAATCTCTTCCTCCGCGTGAATTATCTCCACCGCCGAAGCAATCGCTGCAATAGACTGGTCTGTCGCCCGTTGGTCTGAATGGGACTTCACATCCCCTTCCGCATTCGTCACAAGTTACACTGAACATTTCTGGCCTTCCGTCTCTTCTGCCAGAATCGCGTCAACCCCTGTTTCCACCGCCAAAACCACCTCAGAAGTTTCACCCTCCTGATCTACCACCACTTCTTTCTCTATCAAAATTACTCATATTATTAAATCATTTTTAATTATTAATATATTTGGCTAAAAAAATTTTCAAATTTACAAACCGCCCCCTATTCTATTCAATTATCTCTTAAGTACAAAATATAATTTCTTTACAACAATTATATTGGTTTTCACCAATAAGATTAGCCACGAAGATACTATAAATATACACCCTCTGTAATTCCTAAAACAAAGATTCTGCCAACTCTGATTAATTTTATATAATTCAATTAGTCAAATTTCCAAATCATCAAATTGTCAGATGAATTTCGGTAAGAGAGAATTGGCTTATCTACTGATAATTAATCCTTCATACACCTCACTGAGAAGCCATTCAACTTATCATTCAGACCACGGTGGACTGTGTTGCGACTCCAACTCAAAGCCCTGCCATAAGCAGTCGTATCACCTGAATTAGACCATAAAGCAGCGTTGTGTCCGCGGTAGTTGAAAGTGAAACCATCAGCACTACGGTAGCCTGAAAGTGGGATTTTTAATGCTTGCACAATATTATTTGAGATGGTTTTTGAAGTACTTCAAGACCATCCTAGTCAAGAGCAAAACCATCAATCAGTTGTATTTCGGCAATTCACTCAGCCGTTCAGAAAAGTTTCAAGGATTTCAAATTCATTGTCACTAGGCAAATGCCATCAGGTTGGACATGCATTATTTGCTTGTGTTGCCTGTGACCATGTATACAGCTTTCACCATACATTATCTACAGTTCAATTTATTCAAGAAGCTATCGACCATGATTTCTCTTTTGAATTGCTTGCCATTGAAGAGCTTCAGATAGGACAGTTGGCAGGCGTATTGTTTCAGGCGTAATCATAGCAAGTTGAAACAGAGCCTGTGCTTCAGTCATCTTTGTATCACCATTCGATTCATATTCATTGAGTGGAATTGCATCCGGCCCAAGTCTGGCTTCATATGACAATATCATACTGGTCGCATCATGGGAATCTTGATCATCATGTCTTCATCGTGTTGTTTACGACATATAGGACAGAACCTGTTCAGACAGCTTTTTCTTTATTTGTGAATTGCGCTATATAGCTTCAAGTCGTTGTTGCGATATCTATATTGACATTCAGAGTTTGGGCTGGAACCCAAGTGGAACTGTTGAGCAGTATTCATAATTGGTCTCACTTTGTGATTGCGTATCTTCATGAATAAGTGGAGGGATTGGCGCTAGCACTCTCTGTCCCTAATTCTGTCATCCTCGCGAAGGCGGGGATCTCCTGTCTGAAAGGCATCATGCTCAAGGCAGTATTGCTTCAGTCTTCCAAGAATCATAATATCTGGAATCTGCTCTGGGCGAGATTAGTCGAATATGTGTAATAAGTTGAAGCATCCAATGGATCCTTTCATCCGTTGGATATCTTTATCATTCAGAGGACATTGGCTCCGGCATATCATTGGTATCATATTGGAGTTCAGGACGAGTATATTGTGATTGCAGTTTCGGGAGAAGGGTATTTTCCAGCA
>AMFJ01025360.1_pt1 | contig 10506 bp, 9 predicted proteins | sample 427208 | NCBI WGS metagenome assembly AMFJ01 (sample SAMN02954298, study PRJNA114691) | groundwater metagenome | biome: aquatic; feature: subsurface aquifer; material: sediment; isolation source: subsurface aquifer sediment | place: USA: Rifle, CO | collected 2008-08
ACGCGGCATCTCAGCCCTCGCTCGCATCATAGGTCATAGTAGTGCAGCGGGCGCCCCTAGTGAATTTACCACAGCCCCCATTACCGCTATTCGTCAATTATTAAATAAAATTCAGTGGACCATCAATGACGTCGATCTATTTGAAATCAATGAAGCTTTTGCAGTCGTCCCTATGGCTGCAATGCGTGATCTTCATATTCCTCATAAAAAATTAAATGTTCACGGCAGCGGTTGCGCATTGGGTCACCCAATCGGTGCGACAGGTGCGCGTATTATTGTGACGCTCATTGCAGCATTGCGCCAGCATCAATTAAAATGCGGTATTGCTGCTTTGTGTATTGGCGGCGGAGAAGCGACAGCCATTGCGGTGGAAATAATATGAAACGCGAATCTATGGAGTTTGATGTCGTCATTGTGGGTGCGGGTCCTGCCGGATTATCTGCAGCCATTCGTTTAGCACAGTTAGGTGAAGAAAAAAAAACACCCTTTAATATTTGTGTGATTGAAAAAGGCTTTGACGTAGGCGCACATATTTTATCGGGTGCCGTACTTGAACCACGCGCATTAAATGAATTATTGCCTGATTGGCAAACACGCAATCCGCCCGCGCATATAGCCGTCACAGAAGATCAATTTTTATTACTCACTGAAAAAAAATCGTATCGTCTACCTACACCGCGGCAAATGCGAAATCACGGCAATTACATCATAAGCCTTGGGCAATTTTGCCGTTTTCTAGCGCGAGAGGCTGAAAAATTGGGTGTCAATATTTTTCCGGCATTTGCTGCGACAGAAATTTTATATGAAGAGAGACGTGTCGTAGGAATTGTCACGGGTGATAAAGGCATTGATAAAACAGGAAAACCAACCTCTCGTTTTCAACCCGGGATGGAATTACGTGCAAAACATACTTTATTTGCTGAAGGCTGCCGAGGATCTCTCACCCAACAATTAATAAAACATTTTGACTTACAAAAAAATTCTAGCCCTCAAACCTATGGCTTGGGTATTAAAGAATTATGGGAAATTCCTGAAAAATTACATCACCCAGGTTTAGTGACACATTCTGTTGGCTGGCCGCTTGATCAAAAAACATATGGCGGATCTTTTATTTATCATTTCGAAAAAAATATTTTGGCTATTGGTTTTGTAGTAGGGCTCGATTATCAAAATCCTTATTTTAATCCTTATGAAGAATTTCAGCGGTTTAAAACCCACCCAACGGTTCGTCCCCTATTAGAAAACAGCAAACGTATTGCTTATGGCGCACGTGCTTTAAATGAAGGGGGATTTCAATCCATTCCAACACTCGCATTTCCAGGCGGTCTTTTAATGGGTTGTGCAGCTGGATTTTTAAATGTGCCTAAAATTAAAGGCATTCACACTGCCATGAAATCAGGGATGCTCGCTGCAGACAGTATTTTTACATCATCCGATTATGTAGAAAATATGAAAAAAAGTTGGGTATGGAAAGAATTATACCGTGCACGAAATATTCGTCCTGCCATGCGTTTAGGACTTTTGCCAGGACTCCTGTATGCAGCGATGGATACTTATATTTTTCGCGGTAATGCACCTTGGACATTCAAAAATCATGCGGATTACACACAATTAAAATTAGCGAAAGATGCCAAAAAAATTACATATCCAAAACATGATAATCACATTACCTTTGATTTACTTTCATCTGTTTATCTAACATATGCTAAACATGATGAAAATCAACCGTGCCATTTAAAACTTAACGATCCTGAAATTGCAATTAAAATTAATTGGGAATGTTATGCATCACCTGAGCAGCGTTATTGCCCTGCCGGTGTCTATGAAATTATTCATCATGAAAAAAATGTGCCTCGTTTACAAATTAATGCGGCTAATTGTATTCAATGTAAAGCCTGCGATATTAAAGATCCCACACAAAATATCACTTGGGTTCCACCTGAAGGGGGATGCGGGCCGGGTTATACGATGATGTGAATAATCAATAACATCAACTTCAGAATGGTTAACATTCTTGGTGGGCCGGAAATTAATTCACGTTTAATCGCTATTTTGCGCTGATAGTAGAAGTGTAGATAAAACTTTTTCGCAGATACCTAATTTTTTCCACTCACAAGGTTCGCATGCGCTGTGAAATGCCTCTAGCGTCATATATTCTGCAATTCTTTTTTTTGCTTCCCCCCACGTGATTTTTTCTCCCGGTTTAATATGGAGTGCTCTCGCATGGGCATGATCCAAACGCGCGGTTTTTTCTTGACTGGTACAGAGTTTTTCACGTCGGTGCGGGCAAGGAGAGCAAATAGAATCAGTTTCGTTAACGACAAGAATGCTAATATCATCGCCTTCGTCCGTGTTTAATTGTTTCATGAGCGCAGAAAAATTTTTAATAAAACGCGAAGAATAACCTTTACCTTGAAAGCAAAGCGCACATAAAAAATGATGCGGACGAAACTCTATCACTGTTTTTTCCAGAAACTAGGCACAATGAATGCAACTGCTAATAATTTTAAAGGTTCTGTTAATATAAAAGGAGTGACGCCTAAGAGGATTGCATTTTTAAATCCCACAAAATGAGATAGCACAAGAACGCCTAACATAAAAATGACGCTCGCACTTAAGAGAGTAGCCACAAAAGCACTGAAGATATTACGCCCAAAACCCTGTTGTGTAAGAAATCCGCCAAGCAATGCTGCGGGCAGAAAACCCACTAAATAGCCGCCTGTTGCTCCTGTAAAAGGTGTCCAACCACTCGATAATTCTGCAAATAGAGGTAAACCCATACCGCCTACGATGAGATAGGTTAAAAGAGTTAAAAATCCTAATCTTGCTCCGTAAATCATTCCTAATAAAACGACGGTAGCACTTTGAAAGGTTAAAGGAACGGGCTTTAAAGGAATCACACATTGTGCAGATAAGGCGAGCAAAATAACGCCGCCGAGAATCAGTAGAATTTCTTTAATTAACCGACTTTCTCTAGCCCATAGAATGCTGTGTAGGGGATAATTTAAAGTAAACAAAGTGTTCATAACAATTTCCTAACTCATAATATTGCTAAATGATAGCATAATCTCAGAAAAAGTTGGATAACCAGTCTGTGATCCTGTAGTAATACTTCTCAAAATCCATTATTTTTTTCCCGAGTAACATGGTGTGCTTGCAGTCCATCACCTTCTGGCACGCCAACAAACCGCACTATATCACCGATGGCCAATTGCCTGAAACTTGGATTACTCACATTTGTTGGACTAAAATAATATTCGCTCCCATCAACGCCTTGAATAAAACCATAACACTCTTCATGAAATATTTTTTTGATCTCTCCATGAAGGGGTAATTCATGCACTTTAATATCGCCGCGCCGCTTACACGCATATGTCTCTAACTGACGTTCCAATGCACGAAACGCATCACGAATCGCAATATAAACATCTTCATTCAATTTATGGTTTACGATTAATTCTTTTCCGGGAACCGATAAATCAATCATCACACTAAATAATTTACCTTGATGTTTATGTTTTTGCGGAACAAAAATGATAATGCGGCACTTATGGATGCGATCATAAAATTGGTTCAGTTTTAATGCTTTTTTACGTAAATGATTTTCTAATGCAGGTGAATTTTCCATATCTTTAACAGTAATTTGAATAGGCAACATAGACCGACCTCGCATTATTTTTTTAATAGTCATACACTCTCAAAAGGTTTTTTATACGGGTTTGATACCTCCTTCTAAAAACACTAGCCTCTACCTTCATTATAGGACAATTTATGGTCTTTTATCGACCATTTTAGCATGATAAAATCACTTAATTTACAGATCATTAGACAAGGGCCCCGTTACAGTAATGTTACGTCTGAAATTAACCCTCCCATCATCCAACCCTTTAGTAAAGATGCAGCATGTAATGCCACGTTTTTTTCATCCATCCATTGACACAACCCTTCACATACCTCTTCAAATTTCATTCCTTGTTTGATTGCATCAATTGCCCATGCTTCATCTTTTGTTAATGAACAAAATTGATTGAATATTTCTTTTCGCCATAAAATCCAAGAAACAGGCTGTATGCTTTGAATAAGATCAGGAGGAGGTTGATTTTCTGAGAGCATTTGCCAAACTTGCACTACATTCCAAGATAGTTCTAAGCGATGCAGAGAAGGGTGCATTTCAAATTTCATTTCTCCCCATAAATTTGCATCTATACTGCCAAGGACATCCATCTGTAAAACAGTGCTGTCCTTTGCATCAAACACTAATGTCTGTGTCCATTCAAATTGGGCCAGTTGGGATAAATAGGGAAATTTTTCATAATAAGGATGTTTCTCTAAAAAAGTGGGTAATTGATCGCCAAACCAACGAATAGACCGATAAGAAGAAGGATAATAACTTAAATAACTGACAGCAAGTTCTTCAAATTTTTTACACCCCAAATAAATTTTTAAAACAGGATAATGAGTGGAAAGCGCTTCAATTAATCGAAGACGATATGCGTTTCTATAAACAGATAATCTAGTTTCAGCAGAATTTATTTTTGTAGATACAATATTTTTTTTAAAATCATCGCTTAAATTGATTAAATAATTTTGAAATGAATTTTGTAAATAAAATAATTCATTCATAAAACCGCTTCCAATAACACTTTTTCTGATAATTTTCTCGCATAATTTAATTCAGATAATAAAGAAGATAACGGTGGAATATTATCGTCACGCTCAATCATAGTCGAAACTGGGCCTAATAATCGCAATGTTTCTGTATACAAATCCCATACCGGATCAATAATATCATGATCATGCGTATCAATGAGGTGAGTACCCCTATCTGAATGTCCTGCTAAATGAATTTGATAAACGCGTTCAGCAGGCATTGCCTTTATATAATGTCTCGGATTAAATCCATGATTGATGCTGCTCACATAAATATTATTAACATCCAACAAAATCAAGCTGTCTGCACGTCGACTGACTTCCTTTAAGAAATTCCATTCAGTCATTATTGATTGTTGATAAGTAATGTAACTTGAAACATTTTCGATTAAAATGCGCTGCCCTAAAAAATCTTGGACCTCCTGAATGCGATTAACAACATGCACAATAGCTTCTTCAGTGTAAGGTAATGGCAATAAGTCATGGGTATTTTTCCCATGCACTCCTGTCCAACATAAATGATCTGATATCCATTGTGGTTCAATGCGTTTAGCAAGTATTTTTACTTGGTTCAAATAATCATAATCTAAAGGATCACTGCTTCCGATAGACAAAGAAACACCGTGCATCACCAAAGGGTAATCATTTCGAATTTGATCAAGAAAATAGAGAGGTTTCCCGCCAGGAACAAGATAATTTTCTGTTAAAATTTCAAACCAATCGACAGAAGGTTTTTCATCAAGAACAGCAGTGTAATGATCCGCTCGTAATCCCAATCCAAATCCAAGATTTGGTCTATTTTGCGATTTCATCATGAATCAATGTCGTTAATTTAAGAAAAGAGTGCGCAATAATATGCGCACTCATTCTTAATAAAAAATTTAGATTATTTAAGTAGGTGCTTCTACAGTACCGCCCATTTTTTTACAGCGCTTAGGCGTTTTCATAACATAACCTTTACCTTTACAGCTGTTATGTCCCTTACAGTCGCTTGTCGCGGTCTTGCATTCTGAATGGCCTTTACAAGAATTAACGCCATAACACGGCACTTTTTTTGCAGCTAAAACAACGGTTGATGTAACAGGTGCGGTAGCAAAAGCGATTGCTGCAGCTGTTGCAAGAGTAAAACCAATGACTTTCTTTTTTCTTTCCATAACGCACTGCTCCTTTAGCAAAATTGTCTTTATTATACAACCTGAACAGGATAGCATGCTCATTAATGAGCATTCTAGTACTTTCTTCCAATAAGTATTGATGCATTCTATTAAACTTCTGCCAAAAAAATCAAATCGTTCCCGGCATTCTAAATCCTTATGGCTTATAAAAAGCATCATTTACGTTTTTGATAGTCATCTTTAGGATACAAAAAAAGCAATAAACATGCGCCTCCTATGATAGATAACATTCCCAGAATAGCAATCAAATTAGGGGTAACGTTCCAAAAAAACCAATCTAAAAACATGGAAAAAATAACGCTGGTGTAAAGAAAAGAACTGGTCAAACGAACAGGTGCATGCCGGGCAGCATGCGTTGAACACCATTGATAGAAATAACCAAAAACCCCTACTGCTAATAGCAATAATAAAACCTTAGGATAAAATAAAGCAGAAAAATTCTCACGTGAACATATCACTAAGATTAAAGCCATTAAACTACCAACAATAAAATAATAGAACATATTTCTGAGTGGCGGCTCTGAATAAGTGAGATAACGGCCGCCAACATAAGCGATAGCGGCAAAAACACCTGAAAATAATCCCGCAACAGCCGCAAAGTGAAATAATTCACGTCCCGGATGAAGTATTAATAAAACACCTAAAAATCCAAGCCCCATACCAAACCACAGTCTGTGCATGATCTTTAACCCGCCCCAAAAAAAAGCAACGATCGGGATAAATAAGGGCGCCGTGTTAAATAATATGGTTGCATCAGCCAGAGAAATATTCTTGGCTGCATAAAAAGAACAAAGAACACTGACTAAGCCAAAAACGTCTCTCACAAAATGTAAAGGAAATCGTTTAGTCTTTAAAAAAGAAGACATTGATTGTTTAGCGGGATTAAAATAAATAAAAGGCATCAGAATAATGAGAGTGATTACATAGCGAACCAACACGATCAATTGCGTAGAAACCGATGTTGATACGATTTTAACAAAAAAAACCATCAGCGTATTAAAAAATGCGGCCAATAAGATCAATGGAATCGCTTTAGATAATTCTGTTTTCGGACGTTCATAGCTCATGTTGAATTTTCTCTTACTATATTCTCTGACTAATGCTTAACACTGTGAGCAAATCTGCATTTTTTATAATTTTTTTCAAGCGTATAAACAATAAAAGCATGCCTAAAATCATCCCTGAAGTAAGTCCTACCCATACGCCTTCTGCCTCATAATTTAATACAATACCTAAAAAATATGCTATGATCAAACCTACCCCAAAAAAAGAAATTAACGTAACCAGCATGGGATAACGAGTATCTTTTAATCCCCTTAATGCGCCCAACTCCGCTATACGAATGGTATCCACAAGTTGATACACACTTAAAATTAAAAAAAGCGAGACAGCTTCATGTGTCAACAGATTATTTTTTGGATCATTGACATCAAAATCAATTGAAAGTAATAATTTAGGAAATAATAATAAAATAAAAAAAATAATCATGGCTGAAAAAATACAAATACCCAATCCTACATAACTTGCATACCAAACACCTTCTTTATTTTGGCATCCTACAAATTGTCCAACCCGGATTGAGACGCTTTGCGACAGTGCATAAGGAATGGTAATAACAATATTTAAAAATTGCATAACAATTTGATGGGCTGCGAGCATTGTTGTATTAAATCGAGAAATAAAATAAGTTGCAACCGTAAATGTCAAAAGTTCTATGAAATAACTTAATCCAACGGGCAAGCCAATGCGGAGCATCTCTTTACAATAATGCCAATTAAAATTGCCAAGATATTGGTAAATATTAAAAGGCCTCATAAAAGGCGCATAATGAAGAAAAATAAGTAGTCCAACCGTCGTGATGCTAAAAGAAAACGCCAATCCATAACCCACACCCGCTATACCAAAAGCAGGAATACCTAATTTTCCAAAAACAAAAATGTACATTAAAAAAATTTCCAGCGGAATTTCCCATAAACTAATCCATAAACTCATTTTAGTTCGGCCAATACCACTCAGAAAATGCTCGAAAATAACTAATGTAATGAGTCCGGGCACTGCTAATATTAAAGCATGCGCATATTGCGCGACATACAAAATGACCTCTTTACTGGGCAAACTCCAATGCACTAAATAAGGTACAAATAACATGAGAGATATGAGTGGAACCCATAAAAGTATATTCAGAAAAAAAGCTTGCCCCATGACTTCACTAATTGCTTCAAAATTTTTTGCGCCCAATTGCTGCGAAACTAATACACTGACAGAATGAAAGATTCCAAAACAAAATGTAATTCCAGCGCCCCAAATCATTGTGACCAATATACTGGCGGCCAATGCATCCTTACCCAGTTTTGCAATCATCACAATACCAATAAAAGGACTGAGCGAATAAATGATCCATGCCATTAATAATGGAAAACCCAGTGCAACGCTGTCCTTAACTTCGCGGCGAATCATTTTTGCAGCATACAACATATAGCGAATACCTGGCCTTAAAAGGAAGGAATACTAATTTAGCTTTAAGCCTCGAATTTGATTGGCGCCAAACATTAAAGGTTCAATATTCTCGCCTATTGGAATATATTTACCGAGCACTTCATCCCACATTTCGACATCAGCTTGACCAATATCATAATAAAGTGCTTTTAATTTAAGGGATTTGTTCGCTAGTTTTTCTTGTACAATGGGATACGTTCTTAGATTAGCCAATTGTAAACTCGCATTTAATTTCGCTGCTTGCTCAGATGTGACTTGATAAGAAAAATGTGTGCGAATATCCTTTAATGCAGCAAGCCATTTAGCTACTGATGGAAGTCGTTCTTGATTTTCAGGCGTAAAAATAGCACCTGATAACAATTGCCCGATCGCTCCGCATTCAGAATGCCCGCATATAATAATTTGTTTTACTTGAAGCACTCCTAATGCATATTCAATGGCAGCGCCCTCTGCAGGTGTTTGATCACTGCCAAATATCGGAATAATATTTCCCACATTACGCACAATGAATAATTCGCCAGGTTGCGTTGAGGTAATCAAGTTAGGATCAATGCGGCTATCAGAACACGTAATGAAAAGTGTATGCGGTTGCTGCGTTTTTGCTAAAGAAGAAAATATTGCTTTATGTTGAGGATGTAAATTATTTTTAAATTTTTCTATCCCATAAATCACACGATCTAAAATTAACTGTTGGTGTTTATCGGCAATACCCAAAATAGCTTCCATCTCATTTTCATTTTGAGCAATGATGGAAATAATATCTTTTTTGACCGCGGTCAAGATTTTAATGTATTCAGGATCGGCCACATAAAGTGTTGATTTAACTTTTTGAGTTTGCAATCGTTCAATGAGATTAATTAAGTGGCTCGCACCTGAAGAGTCTAACGTTTTTACCTTGCTTAAATCAACAATTAATCCATTTGGAAATTCTGTTGCATTTAATTTTTTTTCAAAATTATCTAATTTAGCCGTTGAAATAAATGTCAAAGGCCCATTTAAGGCAAGTTGCGCTGGGCCAAATTGGCTTTGGTGTAGCTGAATATCCACTTGTCCCAAACGAATGACTGCTAGAATTAACGATGCCAAAATACCTACTTGGATACCTGACATTAATCCAAGTATGACAATCATGAAAAAAGTCACCAAATAAACAATGGCATCACTCCGTGCACTTTGCCAAAGCAGCAAAAATTCATGTGGCGAACACATGCGTAAAGCAATCGTAATTAATAACCCGGCGAGAACTGCGATAGGAATTTGGCTCATGATCGATGGAATAAAATAAATCGCTGCCAATAAGAAAAAAGCATGAAAAATAGCAGAGCGGCGTGTCTTAGCGCCCGCATGAATATTCAATGCAGAGCGTGCAATCACTGCTGTCACAGGAATACCCATAAACAAAGCAGCCCCAATATTTCCAAGCCCCTGACCAATTAATTCTTGATTAGGATCATGCGGTTTACTTTTGGCCAGCTGATCAACCGCTCCTGCTGAAAGTAAAGTTTCTAATGAAGCTAACGCATAGACAACGAATGTTGTTGAAATAAGTTGCAACCATTCTCCTCCTGAGGCTCCAGGTAAAACAGGCAATTTTGGAGCAGGTAATGTGGAAGGAATATTTCCAACAATATCAACCGGCAAATGAAGAAAATAAGCAACCAGAGAAGGAATGGCCACCGCAAACAAAGGTGAAGGCAATTTTGGCCAAACGCGCGGCAAACCCATCGCAAGTACCAATGTGCTTAATGCCAGTAAAAGAGCCGTAGGTTTTGTTTGATAAAATAAATTATTCACATGCAAAATAACAGAAAGAACATGGCCTTCATCAGGTGCCGGTAATCCTAAAACACGTGGAAACTGACCTATTAAGATAATGGCACCGATACCTGCCGTAAATCCCATGACAACTGGCACTGGAATAAATCGAATAAAGCTCCCAAGCCCAATCACCCCTGTCAGAAGCTGCAAGATTCCACAGCCAAAGCCCACACACAATAGCCCTGCCATACCGAAATCTTGTACCACGACTGCAATCAGTACCGCCATTGCTGCAGCAGGGCCACTCACAGCTAAAGGTACCCCGCCAAATAAAGCACAAATAATGCCGCCAATCACCGCTGTGATGAGGCCCACTTCTGGGTTAACACCGCTTGCCAAAGCAATGGCCAACGATAGCGGCAGCGCC
>AMFJ01024354.1_pt1 | contig 10502 bp, 8 predicted proteins | sample 427208 | NCBI WGS metagenome assembly AMFJ01 (sample SAMN02954298, study PRJNA114691) | groundwater metagenome | biome: aquatic; feature: subsurface aquifer; material: sediment; isolation source: subsurface aquifer sediment | place: USA: Rifle, CO | collected 2008-08
GTATGATAGACATCGACAGGATTTTTTCGCAGATGTTTCGGAAGCATCCAAAAATTCCAACTAAACCTGTTAGGAGTTTCAAGGGATATGATTTTGAAATTTTCCTTTCCAACAATTCCAAGTTGCTGCGAAATTTCGCTCAGAACGTCTTCATCGGTAACATCAGTGAACAATTCAAATTCATGACCAGTTTCCAACTTAGCCATCTCCCTGACCAAATTAAAAATAACCACCTCATCGCCGGTCCTTTTTTTGCCTATCAATCTTATGTCCAAGCCTATTTTCATTTTTATATATTTAATTTGTTACTTATCTTGTGTCGGGATTTGGCGATTGTTACGTAGCATGTTACGTAACATGATACTTAACAAGTTTGTCATTCCCAGCTCGACTGGGAATCCAGCCTGTGTCAATATCCACAATCCGCATTTAACCTAGATTCCGGACCCGCTTCGACTCAATGAGACGACATTTCGTCTTTTAATATTTTTTTATCTTCAACATTTCCTGCTAGCAAGCTAACTGATATGCCAAGATATGTCCACACAAATCCTAAAAATATACCAGAATTGAAAAGATTCGGAATTATTATTGCAAACAGACCAAGAGCCACAAAAGCGACAGGAGTCTTATCCTTAATGCCATTGCTCAAATATTGTATTGAAGATTTTATCAGTATATAAGAAAGCAAAACAACCAAAGACAAAAATCCGACAATCCCGCTCCCCAGCCAAACTTCCAAGAAAATGTTGCTAGCATTGAGTCCTGCACCGCTTTCATCTTTGCCCAAAATATCCGAGATACTTCCCCATCCTATGCCGAATATGGGATTGCTTTTTATCTGCCCAATCGATTTTTCATAAATCTGGGCGCGGATTCCAACAGTCGGATCAGGCCGCTTTATTTCAAACACCTCAAAGTCCGCAGCTTTTTCGATTTCAATTTCTTCAAGATTTATGAACTTGCAACCATATTGAGTCAGTTCACCTATACTGCCGATAACACTTTCGGTTTTTAATAAAGTTCCTTGCTCACAAGAAACAGTGACCTTTTGCAATCCGCCCGTGCTCTGCACGCGATCAAATATCTGGAAATTTGTAAGCTGCAATGACACCAGCAGACTTATTGCGATTGAAATCACCACATATGAAGAATGCCGTGCAAATTTCTTCCACTTCCATTCTGAGAACTTTATTGATCCATTAGTCAAAATCATCTTCAAAAATCCGACAATCACAAAAGCTGCCCCCACCCACGCACTACGGGAAACGGTCAGCGTGAGGGAAATAAAAATTAAAAACAAGCCAAAATACAGAGCTGCTTGCTTTATGCATACCTTAGTCATCAGTAATCTGTCACCTGTCATCGGAAATTCCCTGACATGCTGCGATGACTTCTTACTTACAGCATAAATAATTGCAAGAACAGCAGCTAGCAAAAAAACTAAATATACCCCAAACCAATCCGGTTCAGTGAAAGTACCGTTCGGTCTTCCTGGCATGATTTCATACGAAACTCTGCCTGCCAAAAATCTTATGTTCTGCCAAATTCCATAGAAAATAACTACCAAGCTACTGCTCAAGAAAAATGGCGCAACCCGTTTGAGATCCTCAAATGATTGGACATAGATTCTGGTCAAAAAATATAGCGCAACGAAAGATGCAGCCACAATGGATTGTTTGAAACTGACCGCTCCATTCAAAGATCCGATACTGCTCAACATTCCCGCTAATGCGAAAATTAATGGCAATGCGTCATACCATCGCCATTTTGGAAAAGGAAAAGCCAGCCGTTTTGTGGAAAATTGGATCGCCAGCGAAATGATGGTGATTATTCCGAAAAATTGATATGGCCTCAGCGACAACCCGATTGACGCAGGCGCAAGATTGATATTCTCCAGAGCTAATGTTCCAACAAAAAAAGCAAAAGTCCAACCTGGCCTGTACAGTCCAAGCACCATGGCCAGCAAGAAAAAAAATACGAAGTCGCTGACAGTGTAGAATGGCAGCAACCCGACATTGGAAAACCAAATGGCAAAAATAACCAAAATAACATTAGCCACGACAAGATACAACTTAGTTGTATTAATTTTCAATTCCAAAATCAAATTTTTAACTAATTGAAATATTTCCATTTTTTTAAGACTTACGCATTTGAAATAAATTCCGCTTTTTATTGGTATGCACATTTCCTCTTTCGGCACGCTCTTGATCAAGGAGTTAATGATCAAGAGCTAAGACCTCGCTCTCGCTCGCTGTTGCCTCAAAAGAAAAGCGCATACCAGTTCATTATCTTTCAATCGCTTCGCAATTTTCTACTCCGCCAGCCGGCGGGCTAATTCCTAACACCTAATTCCTGTTCCCTACTTCCTGCCTTATTATATTTATGATTTTTTCAATAAATTTATCCCATGAAAAATGCTTGGCTCGTTCGAAACCCTTGATTGAGAGCGCGGCCTGCAAATGATTGTTCATGAGAACGTTCTTGATAACCATTGCCAAATCATCGACATCCTGCGGATCGCAATACAAAACGCAGTCAGCCCCGACTTCAGGAAGTGAAGATGTTTTTGCAGTGATCACGGGAACTGCCTGATTCATAGCTTCCAACACAGGAAGTCCAAATCCTTCATAGAGTGAAGGATAGACAAAAACAGAAGCATTATGATAGAGAGCCGGCAAATCCTCCTGCTGCACATATCCGAGTAGAACAACATCATTTTCCAGCCCCAACCCCTTAACCAAAGATTCGGCATCACAAACCAGCGGAGCCAACTCCGGCATGAGCTTCCCCGAGATGACCAACTTAGGCAGCCAACTGGCGCGACCATAAGATTCCAACAAGATCTTATAAGCCCTGAGAACGTTTTCAGTGTTCTTTCTGACTTCAAGACCTCCGCCATTCAAGATGTATCCTGGCTTCAATTTATATTTTTCAAGCATCAAAGACTTACTTTCCTCGCTCAACTTCTCCTTATATATCTCATCTACGTCAATATATGCAACGGAAATTTTGCTGGCTTCAATTTCCAAATGCTGTATCAGATCCTTTTCCGTCCTATGTGAAACAGCTATGATCTTGTCCACCCTTCTAATTGCTCGTTCACTCAGGTATTGATAAACTTTTTTGCGCCAGTTGTTCAGATAGGCTGGAAAAATCCTGGGAATGATGTCATGCACAATCATCAGGTGCTTGGTTTTCGTTTTATTGCGTAACAGACTACGTAACACAGTGGGACACTGATAGAGACTCAGCAAAACATCGCATTCATCCTTTTTGATTTGAGCAGGAAGCGAAAACATTTCCCACAATATTTTTCTGATGAGGTCATCGCGTTTCCAGACTGGCAGAAAAACTTTTTTTATAAAATTTTCCGGCAATTCGAAATCAACGTCCTCTTCGAGATAAAGAATGACTTCCATGTTTGGAATTTGAGATTTAAGACCTGCCTGCCGGTAGGCAAGGTTTGAGATTTCAATAAATTTTTTAAGAAAATTTATTGTCACCTGTCCTATCCCCGTATTTTGTTTGCGCAAAAAAGATGCGTTGATTCCTATTTTTATCATATAAAAGAATTATACATTATGATGGAGAATAAAAAAAGGCGCTGGTGAACTTCCACCAGACGCCCGCATGCACTCACGTCGCTGACTTCATCATCAAAGACAAAGACGTAGAGTGTTCCGAAAAGAACAACCAGCAGCAGGACAGCCAAAATAGACATATACACCTTCAGTATCATTCCTGGCACCTCTTTTTTGCCCATACCTTCCTCCTTGGAAACGTTTTAATATGTACCTGACAAATATTAGCGAAAAAGCGCCAACGTCAGCATCACGGAATAATATCCCATGGCTGATATCATTGTAACCATAATTAGCGGAATTGCAATATGAAAAGCCATTTCACCTCTGTCCATTTTTTTATGCATAATATTTTGGTAACATTTAAGTTGATTGGAAATCATAGCGCAATTTGTGTTTTTTGTCAAGCGTGACTATTTGGCATGTTGCCTTGTAAAATCACACATTATGCTTTAAAATAAAAGTTATTAAATCATGGCTTACGCAATTACTAATTTTTTCTTTATGGTCCATATGCAACGAGAGCGAATCGGAGCATTTGAATAATGAATATCTTTAGAACTTACGCGATTGGCATAGTTCATACAAAATTGTTTTTTTGCGGCTTCCGGGTGAGTGAAGCGAACGAAAGGCAAGTAAAAAAATAATTCTGTATGAAACCTCACGGCGTAAACGCGTAACTTCTAAATTTATTCAAAAGCGTGCTAGAAAGGAAAAGTTGAGTAAGTGCGTAACTCCTATAAATATCAAAAAATAATCCACATGGAATCAACAAAAAAATCAGTTTGCATCATCGGTCTTGGGTATGTCGGTCTACCATTGGCAGTCCAGTGTGCGCTCAAGGGTTATAAGGTATACGGACTGGAAAACGATACGGAAAAAAATGACCTCATCAATTCAGGCAAAAGCCCTATTAAGGAAGAGTTTCTCGAAAAAAATCTTCCGAACATTGAGCTTGTCGCTACCAATGATCCTTCAGTCATCAAGAAATCAGACGTGGTTATTGTCTGCGTGCCAACTCCAGTCGATGAAACATTCATGCCTGATCTGGAACCAGTAAAAATAGCAGCCAGAACTATCACGGAAAATCTTAACCCCGGACAGCTGGTTGTCATTGAATCAACGATCAATCCAGGTGTTTGCGAGGAAGTTGTGGAACCTATTTTTGCTGAAGCTGGACTGAAAGTGGGTCAAGACTATGAACTCGCTCATTGTCCGGAACGCATCAATCCAGGTGATCCGAAATGGAGCGTGACCAACATTCCACGCGTAGTTGGTTCCTTCAATGAAAAAGGATTAGCCATTGCAGTGGCTTTCTATGAAGATGTCATTGATGCAACCATCATGCCCATGAAATCAGTTCGTGAAGCTGAAGCTACCAAGATTATGGAAAATTCTTTTCGTGACATCAATTTAGCCTTTGTTAATGAATTGGCAAAATCTTTCGACAAACTTGGAATAGATGTTGTGGATGTCATCAAAGGAGCATCCACCAAACCATTCGCCTTCATGCCTCATTGGCCAAGTCGCGGAGTTGGCGGACATTGCATTCCGGTTGATCCATACTATCTGATTGAACGTGCCAAAGCTTCCGGCTTTGATCATGAATTTCTAAAAATTGCTCGCAAGGTCAACAATTCGATGCCAGAATATACTGTCGAACTTCTTCAAGATGCGCTCAATAAAGTCAAACTCCCCCTCAATGGAACAGTAGTGGGACTCATGGGAATTTCTTACAAAGCAAACATCGCAGATCTCAGGGAATCTCCAGCACTCAAGATCATCAAACACCTCAAACAGCATCAAGCAGAAGTGCTGGTTTTTGATCCACACACAGAAAAACATTCCACCACAAATTCCCTGGAGGAGCTCTTGGAAAAATCAACTGCGCTGATCCTTGCCACCAATCACAAGGAATTTATCGATGTCGATCCTGCAATCTACAAAAAACATGGCATCAAGGTCATCATCGATGGAATGAATTGCCTCGACAAGAAAGCAATCGAAAGTCATGGTATACTATACAAAGGAATAGGAAGATAAAAAAATAATTACAAAATCTCAATTACAAATGACAAAAAATCCTAAATCCAAAACATTCAAACATTTGGGCTTAGGTCATTTATTGGAAATTTAGATTTTGACATTGAGATTTTTTTTACCCATGTTTCACCTCATCAAATTCATCATCTGGGTGGCTGGAATCGCTCTTATCGCCTACATTGCTCTTCCCTATTTCGGATATGAAGTAAATATGAACTATTTCAAAGAAAGCAAAGGGACTTGTCAGCAGCGTGTCAGTGATTGCTCAAAACAAATAGTCGAGCAAGGCACAAAAAATGCCACATGCGACCTCAATTGCGTGGACCCAAAAATAATAATTCAGAAAAAATAGTTCAATAACCTGTGAATTTGCATATTCGTATAATAATTTGTAATTTGTAGAATAATGAAACTAGTCATAAATCTTCCAGCCTTCAATGAAGAAGAAAAATTGGGTCAAACAATCAAGCGAATTCCGCGTTCTTTCAAGGGTGTTGATGAAGTTTTGGTTCAAGTCATAGACGATGGCTCCAAGGACAAAACTGTTCAAGTTGCCAAAGAGGCCGGAGCTGATTTTGTTTTTTCTCATCCCGTAAACAGGGGCATAGGAATTGTTTTCAGAACAGCTGTTGAAAAAGCGCTGGAAAATGGAGCTGACCTGATGGTGAACATTGACGCTGACGGCCAATTCGATCCAAATGATATTCAAAAAATCATTGATCCTATTTTGAATGGAGAAGTCGACATGACAAGTGCTGATCGTTTTGGAGACAAGGAAGCCAAGAACATGCCTCGAGCCAAATATCACCTGAACCGCTTCGCAGCTTGGCTCATCGGAGTGTTCATGAATTATCCAATCAAAGACCTGACTTGCGGTTTCCGCGGATACAACAAAGAAACTCTTCTGCGCCTCAATCTTCCAGGAGCATTCACCTACACCCAGGAAGTGATCATAGATGTGCTTGGAAAGAATCTTAAAATCCGATGGATTCCTGTTGAAGTCACCTATTTTGCCGAAAGAAAATCCCGCGTAGTTCGCAGCATCTACAAATACGTCAACAACAGCGCCAAAATCATCCTGAAAGCAGTGCGCGATGTGCGTCCGATGAAATTCTTCGGGGTACCAGGACTAATTCTTATAGTGATCGCAGTCGCATTTTTTGGCTACTTTCTTTTCATGTACACACAGGAATTCAAGATAACACCATACCGAAATTATTTGCTGGCATCTATTGCAATGTTCTTAGTAGGACTTCAATTCTTGGTTTTCGCTCTTATCGCCGACATGATCAAATCAAACCGCAAGCTAACTGAAGATCAAATGTATTTTTTCAAAGTTGAGAAATACAAGAAATAGCTTCAGCCCTTATAAATCCATATTAAAAATTCTTTACCATAAAATCATTGGCAAATCCGATGATTTTTATGATTTAAAACAAATATTTGTCGACTTGAAAATGGCCATGATTTTTGTTTTCCTGTTTTCTTTTTGGCCAACAATTACGAGAGCAATTCTTGAGCCCTTGACCATAGATTTCGGTCAAGGGTGTGCTCAAAAAGGAAATAGGAAAACAAAAAATCACTCAATGATCGATAATTGAATATACTTGTGCAATACAAGGAAGCACTGCGAGCAAATATTCAACCTTGCAAATTCAAGGTTGAAAAAAATACACTTTTAAGATACAATTAGAATCATGAACAAACTAAAAATCATCATGGTTTCCCACACTTTTCCACCAACAGTCGGTGGCGTGGAAACCCAAAACCACGAGCTCTCAAAATGGCTTGGGCAATCATGCCAAATCACATTGATTGCCAACACTTGCGGAAGAAAATTTCTTCCTCTTTTTGCGCCATATGCACTTTTGAAAACTCTCTGGTTGCTGCCTAAAAACGACATAGTTCTGCTTGGAAGTGGCATGCTGGCAATCAACGGATATTTGATCAAATTGTTCACCCAAAAACCGGTCGTCTCTGTGGTGCATGGTCTGGACATAAACTACAACTCTTCCTCATTGGGAGTGTGGTATGAAAAAGTTCTCATTTTCATCTACCAATCCCTCTGGACAAAACTATTCATCCCAAAACTTGACAAGCTTATTGCGGTTGGAAATGAGACCATCAACATTGGAGTTGAGCATGGCATTGCCAGGGATAAGTTCGTGTTCATCCCAAATGGTGTTGATACGGAAAGAAACGTGACTGAAGCTTCCCGCCAAGATATCGAAAAAATTATTGCCAGTCCCGTCGAAGGGAAAAAAATCCTGCTGACTTCCGGCAGGCTTGCAAAAAGAAAAGGGGTTGCGTGGTTCATCAACAACGTAATGCCGATTCTTGAAAAAGATTTCATCTACATAGTGGCAGGTGCCGGTCCTGACAAAGAAAATATTGAGGCTGCGATAAAAAACCAAGACATGACTGGACGTGTATTCGTGCTTGGATACATCCCTGACGAAGATCGCAACATCCTCTGGAACAGCGCTGATCTTTTTGTCCAACCAAACATAACAGTTCCTGGCGACATGGAGGGTTTTGGCATTTCAGTCATCGAAGCAGGTGCTTGCAGATTGCCAGTTCTTGCTTCTGCACTTGAAGGATTGAAAGATGCCATCAAAGATGGCAAGAATGGGTTCTTGGTCAGATCTGAAGATTCGGCAGCATTCGCGGAAAAAATCACAGACTTGTTCAAGAATGGAAGTCCCAGGGATGTTTATGGAGAAGCTGTCAGAGAATACGTCAAAAATAATTACGAATGGAGCGAAATCGCCAAGTCTTATTTGAAAGAAATACAGAAAGTCATAGCCGCCAAAAATTAATCGAACCCGCTTCACATGTTTGAATTCATAATTTCACAATTTGCACTCTATCTGACGTTCGCTTTGGTATTTTTCATACCAGGCTATTTTCTGATGCTTGCAAGCGGATTGCATAAGAAATTTTCTTTCCTTGAATTGGCGGTTTTAGTCTTCAGTTCCAGCATCGTGATTGTTGATTTCCTGGTGATCCTGCTCGGGAAATCCCCGCTTCACATCACCAGATTCACCTTACTTGGAACAATCTCAATCTTTTCTGCAATTTGCTACGCCCTCCATCGTCGACTCCAGAAAAAAACTTCACTCGACAATGAAAAGCAAGTTTCCTTGCCAATATCACGGCGCTCAACGATCTTGGTGATAACAATACTTTTGGTGACCATCTTCATCAAAACAATATATTTCAAAGACGCCATTTTCCCAACGGCAACCGATTTGGGACATCACATGTATTGGACAAAAGAAATCACCCTGACCGGACAACTTCCGATATATGAAAAAGCCGAAATCGGAGCTGACTACACCATTGAGCAGCCGTCGCCAATTGAAGATTTCATTATTGGAGAGCATCTTTTCTTTGCAGCTGTGGCGATCATTTCCGGAGCGGATTTCTTCTCTTCATTTCCGGTTCTGACCCTTTTCCTTATTCACATAGTGTCCATTCTGTCTATGTTCGTGCTCACCCGAGCTTTCTTCAAAGATTCTCCGCATTGCGATTCCATCGCCATCACCGCTCTTTTGTTGATCGGGCCTCTCTATTCAATAGCTTCTCCTCAAGCCAAATTTGTCAGCGGAGGGGTCATTGGGAATGACGTTGGAAACCTATTGATTCCCATTTCCATCTTGCTATACATGAAAGCCTTCAATGAAAAAAATTCCAAAGTTCTTGCCATTGCACTGTTCACCAGTTTAGGTTTGGCATACACGCACCACTTGAGCACTTTCGTGTTCGTTTTCCTTTCGCTGTTCACACTGGCAACTTACGGAATTTTCAATTTTCGAACATTTTTCAAAGATACGAAAAATTGGCTCAAATTGTTCTTGACCAGCGAAGTCTTGTCAGTCTTGGCAATCGGCATAATTTTCATTCTTTTCATCTACACCCCGACATATCTCAACGCCCACGCAGTAGACACTGCAGTAGGAGCTCCCAGCAAAGCATCGCGCGCCGGACTCACCATCACACAATTGAAACAAACCATTGGGGAAGCTCGCTTTTCATTTGCATTTCTGGGATTGCTGCTTCTATTTTTTGCACGCAAAATAAACAACTATTCTCAAGCCTTCATGATTGGATGGATCGTGGCACTTGGAGTCATGTCGCTCCGTCCAAATTGGCTCTTTGTCGACATACCTTCAAATCGAATCGCCAGCTACATAATATTCCCTGCCACGATAATCGCAGCCTTCATGTTTGTCAAAATTTTGACAGCGCTCAGAGCCAAGGGATCAACAAAAAATTATCTTGATCCCAAATTGCTCTTCATTTCCTTTTTTGCGTTGATCATTTTCACGTTGTCCAACGGCCTCTATGACAACGCCATGTCACTCAATTCAAGCAGCAGCGCATCTCCTGCCCTGCAAACCTATGCCGCTTCTCAATACATCGCAGACAATCTCAAGTCTCATGATGTGGTACTCAAGGATCATAACTACCTCTCAGGAGATGCCTGGATAAAACTTTTCTTCATGAAAGACTACAACTTCCCGCTTTCCCGAGGATTTTTCAAGCGCTATCAAGACGAAACAAAGCCAAGAGAACAATGCACGAACCTCATGATCTCAGTGCCGAACAGTCAGCCAGCCCAAAAATGTTTCGAAGGCACCGGAACGAATTATCTGATGGTTGATCCAAAAATGGACAGTGGGCAATTTCATCGCCTAAATGATTTCTGGCAAGTATATTCAGCCGATGCAGTTGGAGTTTTTTACAAAGCAAATTAAATAAGTACACTGTGTCATTTCGAGCGAAGCCAATTTAACCATCGGGAAAATTGGCATAGTCGAGAAATCTGGGCTCGGATCTTTGCGCCACCGCTAAAGCTTAAGGCGGCACGCG
>AMFJ01008507.1_pt1 | contig 10494 bp, 11 predicted proteins | sample 427208 | NCBI WGS metagenome assembly AMFJ01 (sample SAMN02954298, study PRJNA114691) | groundwater metagenome | biome: aquatic; feature: subsurface aquifer; material: sediment; isolation source: subsurface aquifer sediment | place: USA: Rifle, CO | collected 2008-08
GTTCCACTTTTTGAAGTATAGGAAAGTCCAATATCCGCAATAAACTCAAACACAGCTCCGGTTGTAAGTATAAACATGGGCAACTTAAACTTGCTAGGCACTTCCTTTTCAATAAAAGCCAGCAAGTTAATAACTAAAAACATCGATAATAAAATTAAATCCAGTGAGGGGTAGGCGATATCAAAAAACAACTTTGTAAGATTGTGGGTTGAGGCTACTCCACTTCTAATTGTAATAAACGCACAAATCCCTGTAGCTACAAAAGGAATGATAAAAATAAATGTTTGGATAGCCTTGTTTCTAACCATTAAATTAAGCCTAATTACACGCGTAAATAAAATTAAACCTAAAATCCAAAGAGGAGGCCCTAGTATAAAAAAAGCATCAGCCACAGAAGGATAGGGAGATTCTATATTTAAAAACAATGCATAATATCCCCACAAAACCTGGCCAACTCCCCAAATAAGAGTACCCGCCGAAAGACTTACAATAGTTAAGGCAGTTGGTTTATTGGTACTAAGACATTTTAACCCCGTCACTATCCCAACAAGACCTCCAACCACCGGAATAATTGCATAAGCAAGAGAAAACAACGAATTTAAATAACCGGTTGTTGATTTTGTAATATATAGATACAGCCAAAAAGCTACACTAAGTATTGTTAAGAGGGCTATAAAACTAACACGATAATTTATTTTATTTTTCAATTTATTGTCCTTTAAAATAGAATTTAAAGGTTAAACTTTAACGATATACAATGTCAAAGTTTTCATCTACACATTCAGGAATCCACCCCACCGGAAAATTTGGATAAGGCTCCAACTGTGCACAACTTATAGTCCCATTTCCATCTGCCACAATCTCCCAAACCCCATTAACTTTTGCTGCAAAAACATATCCTCCCCCCGCAACTTCATCCGGATCAATAGCTGTAACACCGCCCGAAGCATACTCACCTGTATCTTTGGATATAGTAACTTTTGTACCAGTCATATTAAGACCTTTATTAATCAAAGCTTGTTTTATAAGCGCCGCATCCTTTTCTTTGTCTATAACAACGGCAGTTTCTGTGTCAGTTTTTACAGTATCTTTGGTTGTATCAGAATCTACCACATCATTTGTGTCTTTTAACTCTTCTGTACTTGCATTGGGTTTGCCAAAAGAAATATATCCGGCACCATAAGCAACTACTCCAATTGCTCCTAGTAAAACCAATAAAACAAGAATTATAAGAGTCAATAATTTTGAATTCATACTAAAAGTATACTCATAAAATATTGCCTCTGCTATATACGATTATATTTATGATATCCTTTACCAATGAAAACTATCGTTGTAACAGGAGGAGCAGGTTTTTTAGGAAGTCATTTATGTGAATACTTATTAAATAAAGGTGAAAAAGTTATTTGTTTGGACAACTTGTTTACAGGAAGTAAGAGTAATATTTCGCACTTAAGAGACAACCCCAACTTTAAATTCCTAATTCAAGACATTATTGAACCAATATATTTAGACGATCACCTTATCGATCAGATATATAGTCTAGCTTGTCCTGCATCCCCAATTCATTATCAAAGAAATCCCGTGAGAACAATAAAAGCTAACACAATAGGAGTTATTAACATGCTAGGGCTTGCCAAGCGTCATAACGCAAGAATATTGCAGGCTTCTACATCTGAAGTTTACGGAGATCCTCTTATTCATCCTCAAACTGAAGAATACAAAGGAAATGTTAGTACCATTGGACCAAGAGCTTGCTACGACGAAGGTAAACGTGTGGCTGAAACCTTGTTTTTTGACTACCATCGTCAGCATAAATTGGACATTAGAGTTATACGCATTTTTAACACCTACGGACCGCGCATGGCGCAAGACGACGGTAGGGTTGTGAGCAACTTTATTTTGCAGGCCTTAAAAAACGAGCCAATTACCGTATATGGCGATGGAACTCAAACCAGGTCTTTTTGCTTTGTATCCGATCTTATTGAAGGAATGTATAGATTGATGAATAAAGATGACTTTATGGGGCCGGTGAATGTAGGTAATCCCCATGAAATTAGTTTAATGGAGTTAGTAAAAAATATTGTAAGTCTTACAAACTCAAAATCAGAAGTAGTTTATAAACCACTGCCGAAGGATGATCCGAAACAGCGTAAACCTGATATTTCCTTAGCCAAAAAACAATTAGACTGGGAACCAATTGTGCCTTTGGAGGAAGGTTTAAAGAAAACTGTAGCATATTTTAAAACTGTTATAGCTTAACCCTAGGGCCATTTAATTGACAACCTCCACCTCTTGTTCTACCCTTAATATCAAGGAGGATTTATATGGACGAAAATAATTTAAACACTGCCCCAGCCCAGCCAGCTCAATCGGCTGATGTAGTTGGAGGCATGCAACCAAACGTTGCAGCTTGCTTATCCTATTTATTAGGATTTGTATCAGGTTTGTTCTTCTACCTAACCAGTAAGAACAAATTTGTAAGGTTTCATTCAATGCAGTCAATTGTATTGTCTGCAGGTAGCATGGTACTTAATTTTGTACTAGGTATCACCATGGTGTTAGCCGTCTTGGTACCTTTTGTCTGGATCGCGGTACTTGTAATAACCATCATCGCTATGGTTAAGGCGTACCAAAACAATAAGTACTTGATACCGGTAATCGGAAAGTTTTCCGAAAAGTACGAGTAATTATTCTTGATTTGTATAAGGCAAAGAGGCCCCTAGGCGTTATGTAGTTAATGTTAGGGGCTTTTTTGTTGGGTGTTTTGGTAAAATAACAAAATGGATAGAGTCTCTAAAATTTACTCTGATTATAAAATTACACCTAATCTGCAAAAACACATGACTTGGGTTGCCGGAGTTGCCAATTTGATAATGGCCAACTGGCAGGGGGAGTTTAACTACAACAAAAAGGCAATCTTACACGCCTGTCTGTTTCATGATATCGCAAAGATAATTAGTTTTAAAACGTTTAAAGATGATGAATACAAACTACAAACTGAGTTTGTTGCAAAATATGGAGATGATGAGCATGTTGCCTGTAATAGGATTGTGTTGGAGGTAGGGCTTTTACCCGACGCTTTGGAGATGATACAGAAAAATAATATCAAGCCCTTTGTTGAGAAGGTTAGGGGCATTTTAAACTCAGATGACTATTCTATGAAGATTTTAAAGTATGCAGATTCACGTATTTCTCCACAGGGCATTGTAACTTTGAAAGGAAGATTTGAAGAATTGCAAAAAAGAAGAGAGGTTAATGACACCGGGCTTGAGAAGCTTGCTATGTTTATTGAAATAGAAAAACAAATTCAGGAAAAAATATCTATTGATTTACAAAAGATTGAGCAAAAAGATATTGAGTTTGATATAGATGGTGTATGAAAAAAACTGTAACCTCTTTAATTATTCATAACGAAAAAGTTTTGCTTTTGCTGAGAGATAATATTCCCGAAATACCCGATCCTAACAAGTGGCAAGCTATTGGTGGACATGTTGATGGAGACGAGTCTAATAATGAAGCAATCAGACGTGAGATTGAAGGAGAAACCCATTCGACGCCTTCAAATATTAAATATGTGGGCAGGTTTGTTTCCCCCGATGTTGAATCTGCATTTTATGTTGTGAGACTAACCGATGAGGAAGTTAAAAAAGTTAAGCTTGGTAATGAAGGGCAGGATCTTAGATTCTTTTCAATAGAGGAAGCCTTAAGATTAGACACATCCTTCTCCATTAAAGCTTACTTGCACCGATACTTGGATCAAATAAAAAGAATTGTTAGTGGGGAAGATGTATCTGCTAAAGAATTAGATTTAGTTTTGTAGAACTCCAACAACAGTAAATTTGCTTAAAATAGATTGCATGTGTTGATCGTGAAAAGCTTGAGATAAATCTTGTCCTGCATTATGTCCCTTGTGTACTCCGTTTATAAATACAGTTGTTAAATCATACACATTTCCATCTACTGCAACATAAGCAAGATTTCCATTCTTCCCGTCAAACTCTGCTAATTCTATGGTAGTAAAGATAGTGTCTTTTAGTATGGGGGTTTGTGTGACTTTTGTTGGTGGGTTTGTTTCATCTTCCAAAGAGTCTTCCGGTTTGTTTTCTGTTGTGGGTAATTTAGCTGAGCCAGTTGTTGCAGGTAACTGCTTTTTAGAAGAAGAAGCCGGTTTATAGAACACATCAAGATAAATAAAGGTTGAAAACACTAAAAGACAAAATACAATCCAAACAATCTTGGTAACCTTATTCCATATTTTCCATCGAATAAGAGACAAATGAGCTGACCAGCTAATATGCAAAGTAAAAGCTGTAACTGCGATAAGAGGTAAAATATCTTTGTGCAATTTTGATGCAATGTCCCGGTTTATTATTCCTTTTGTCATCCCAAAACCTGTTAGCAGATACAGGATAATAGTTACAAGTAATGTCCACGCAGCAATTCTATCTATTTTTACAAACCAGTATGTTAAGTTCTTTTACATAGCTTAGAAATTATATCAAGAAAAGTTAAGAGATGTGGGTGTGTTACACTTTATACATGAATAAAAAATTACTGCCAATCATAATCATAGGAGTCATCGCAGTACTTATTTTTGGAGTCTTTGCCTTAACAAGGATGGGGTCATCCGGTACTTCCGGTGGATCAACAAAGATAGGTAAATACGATACTTTATTTCCCATGCCATCAACCGTCCAAAACTTTACAAAAGGCGAATCAGAAGGACAAATTAACTTTTCAACTAACCTAACAATAAAGCAAGCCGAGGAGTTTTATAGAACAGAACTTACCAAAATGGGATTAACAGAAAGAACCATAAACACTGCCACAACTGATACTACTTTTAGTATGGTTTATGACGGATCTGAAAACGGTAAACAGGTTGTTGTACAGGGTGTTGACCTTGGCGGCAAGACTAATGTAAACATTAGATTTGAAGCTTTGTAACTAATAATCAGGCCACTCTCTTGGTGGGGTTAAACAGTAGAATGTCCAGCTGTGTTCATCTGAACAACGGGATTTTCTAAATATTACGGCATTAAAGTGCACAAGCAGTGAGTATACTGTGAGTAATGTTACTAGCACCAAAATCACCCTCGACTTAACTTTAACCAATGTTAGATATGAAAAAACTGCAATAATTGGCAAAACGTCTGTGACAAGTCCCGGTCCAAACCTGTCCCCACCCTCCCATGCGCGCCACTTTGCCGCAAGAATAAGAGCTAGTAAAAAAGCTATCGCAAAAAATCTTAGGGTGACATACAGGGTGTCTTTTGACTTATGTACCAATGTTTTTATCATTTCATAAAAACCAATAAAATAAAGAGGCATGGTAAACAAAAATCCTTTCCCCGGGCTTAATAATAAACCAGCTAAGCCCGTAATAATTGGGGTGTTAAAAACTAATTTATCCCCAAGCTGATACCCTTCTGTTGTGACAGAGCCGTATAAAAAGTAGTTATAGAGAGCCAAAAATATCACGGTTGGAAGAGCTGCGAGAATAAACAGCAAAAACTGTTTTCTAAAGTAGATAAACACAAACAATGCAATTGGGATGGCAACCATAATATTTGTTGGGCGGGCAAGCACCATTAACCCCATTAGCAATCCCTGCCACATAATGAGTCTGGGTTTTGAAAAACTGTAAAAGAACAACAAGATTGAAATAGACAGAATAAATTGTGCGGTTGTGTGTTGCCACAAGACTCTACTGGATATGGTGTAAGTGTTGGATCCCATTGCGTAAGCCACAACTGACAGCCACAGTATGTATTTGTAATACTTTTGATAGGAAATATGAGGAAGTTTCTTTTCAAGCCTTTTAATTATTAGATAAAAAAGAGCCACCGACATACTTGCATATATTGAGGCTGTAATTCTTCCCATCACACAAATTTTATAGACATTTCTCATGGTATTTAAATCCGGAAGTTTATTTAGTATTAGAGCCGGAAGGTAAAAAGGAAAGGCCATTAATCCGCTTAATACCGGATATTTTGGATAATAATGCTCGTCGACCTCAACAAGATAGTAGGCGGTATCCGTTATATAGTTTTTGATCTCATCTTTTATTTGCCAGTAGTCAAAAGTGTGGTGCTTATATAACAGGTACGGTAAAAATATGTTGGCAACCGCGTCGTTGCTTGTCACAAGTCTTCTTGGGTTACCTTTTTCCATATTTTTAGCAAAATCATATGGAAGATTGGCCAAATAAAGCGTCAGAGTGACAAGGAAAACTACAATTGCGGTTCTTAATAGGGAGTTTGCCACTAATTCCTTTAGTGTTTTCATAATCTTTTTCCAGTACACACCGAGTTTCCCCCAAATAGAAATTTAGTATAGCGAGTGTTACTAAAACCCGCCCCTTCAAACAAACCAACTAATCTTTGTTTGTCAAAATAATTTTTATGCTCATCAATTTCGCTTTTATTAATAAGTCCAATTTTAGAAACAAGCTTGAGGAGAGGTTCTGCAACCGGTGGGGGTGTGGTTACTATTAACACACCGTTTTCTTGCAAGGCGTTATAGCATTTTTGTATAAGATCCTCGGGAGTATCAACATGCTCGATGACGGCAAGTGCTGTTATTGCGGTGCATGTGCGTTCTTTTATGTGCTTATCAAGCTCCTCTCCTTTGGATTGAATTAGAGTAATATTTTTATAATTTATTTCCGGAATGGACTTGTCTATTCCAATATAACTGGTGATTTTTTTTGTTAGTTTCCATGCTAGGTGGGCCTGCCTGCCACAACCAATGTCCAAGATAATTTGTTGTGATAGGTTTCCATTTTCTTCTAGAATCCTAAGGACCGTGTCTTTTCTAATCAAGCGAAGTACTCTGTCAATGGGTCCAAAATCTAAATCAAATAAAAAATGTTTTATCGAAGTTTTCCAGTTTTTGATGATTTTTAAAAGTAAGTCTTTATCTAGTTTTTTGTTATAGCCAATATTTAAAAATCTAAAAAATAGTTCAATTTCTTTTTTGTCACCGACCTCTTTTGGGTCAATAAACTTAAGCAGAATATTTTCTTCGTATTCAGTCATACTGTTATCCATTTGCACCTTATATAGGTTTATCTTTTAAGTGGGAGAAGGCAGTAAAATCCCCAATTATATGAACTTAAACACCTACTCTTTCTTAATGTTACGGCATTTATTTGAAAAAGTATCGACGTAATTATTAAAACACACAACAATGCAAATTCTCTTTTTGAAATGTCTTTAAGAAAATCAAATGCTAATAATGCGGTTATTGGAAGAATATCTACAAACATTCTGTATCCAAAAGCGTTAGAACCATCCCACCCAACCCACTTGAGAATTACTAGCGTATTAACAAGGTATATTGGTATCAGATACTTTAATAACTTACTAAACTGTGTTGGGTATTTTCTAGTAAAAAATACTTTAAAGCATGTTAAAAATGAAAATAACAGAGGTGGGGATAACACTAAGTAAGAGCGAGCCGGGCTTAAGAAAAATACCGGTAGGCTTTCGGTGAATGGGGTTGACCAGTGTGTTAAGTCAAAGGCGTTGTATCCGCGAGCGGAGTAACCTTCTGTAAAAGGAGACCCAAACAAAATGATATTAATAGCACATAAAAATATTATTGCGGGAAGTGTGGCCAGTATGAATGTTATAAAGTACTTTCTGTAGTTAAAAAAGACGTAAATAGTAGCAATAATTGCAAATATTAAATTTGTTGGTCTAGCGGCCACTGCCCATCCCAACGTAAAAGCTACCCAAGGTATCAGCTTTGGTTTTTCAACCGAGAGAAAAAGCAGATAAAGTGCGATGCTATTTAAAAATTGAGATGTTGTATGTTGCCAAAGACCTCTACTGGAAATACTCCAAGTGCAGGTTCCAAAAGCATAGAATAGGGTAAAGATCATTATTCTTAGTTTATTGGTGGAGACTTTTTGCAACATTAGGTAAAAAAGAACTACAGAGAAAGTGGCATAAATACCCGCAGTTGTTCTTCCTAATAATAAAATTCGCAGGATATTTCCATGACTTGTAATTTCGGGAATAAGGTTTAAAACCATGGGTAAAAGATAAAATGGTAGAGCCATTAAACCGGTAAGAATTGGGTATACGGAATATATTCCTTCAGGTGTTTGTAGAAAAAAGTATCTACAGTTTGTTCTGCACTGAATAAGTCCCGAATCCTTTATAACCTCGTAATTTAGTGTTCCGTATTTTAGCAACAAAAAAGGTAATACTGTGTTTGGAATAACATCATCTGAGGGGAGTAAGTTTCTATACATCTTGTCTTGTTTATTTTTGATGTAATCAAAGGGTGTGTTTATTGTGTACACCGAGAATACAACCAAAAAAAGTAGAAGCACTGTTTTCATTTTCATTAGAGTAATGATACAACAAGTGTGGGGAGGTTTACTTTACAACGATACTGTCAATAACATCGTTTATAAGAGATTTACATCCTGTGTCAAAAACCGATTTTTCCGCGACAAACCCGATTCCATAAGACTGCCTTGTACTAGACATGTAACCATACGATACCGACTTTACTTTGGAAGTTCCTATTGATATTTCGCTTTCCAGTTGTGCCGTAGCTTCTTCAATTTTTTTGTTAACGATTGTAGTTGGGTATTGAAGTGCCGCTTGCTGGTCCACAAGCTGTTTTTCCATAAAGTCTTTGTAGGTGAGGTTGCTAGGCACTGTTTGGGATGTAATCACAAAAGCACAGCCTTCATTGGTGACAGCCACCTCAACTTTTTCCGGTTCAGCTACAAGCTTTTTATCAATATTTGGCCATTTAGGGTATTTAATCTCAAAATCATCCGTTTCAAATATTTCGTATATTTGTCCGTTAGAAAATTCTCCCGGTCTTGCAGTTTTTTTCTTGCCACATACGGTTGTTGGAGCTCGGGAGTCTGGGTTGCCATGTTTTACCCAAGAACCGTTTTCACATACCCACGTGTCTTCGTTGCCGCTAAATAGTATTCTGACCACAAAGAACCCAGAAAGAGTTAGTATAACGAACAATAGAATAAATATAAGTTTTTTCATAAATTTCCTATCATTGTATTTTAGTCATAACACATTTTCCCGTAGTCGGTTGGCAGATATTTTCTTGAAAATCAGTGTTGTTTACAGTTTGGCAGTACACAGTGGTTGAGGGATTTAACTTACAGGTACCCATAGCCTTATCGCAGTACAATATGCCGTTGCATAAATTGCCGTCTTCCAATTTGTCGCAGTCGCTGTTTTCAGCACATTCACACTTAACAGTATTATTAATCACCTTTTCATAATTCCACGTTTGTACACATTCTCCTTGTTGGGAGCATGTAGCATCGTCACAACTATGCCCTCCTGTGCAACTACCCCCAATATTTACGGGAGCCATTTTGCATTGTCCTGTTTTAGGCTCACATAAGTTAATCTTGCATTCTGTGTCGTATACACTTGGGCAGTTTACAACTGTGGTGGGGTTTAGTTCGCATGTTCCGGTCTGTTGATTGCAGAATAAAGTGCCATTACATAAATTGCCATCCTCCAGTTTAGAGCAATCAGCGTTGTTAGCGCATTCACACTTGTTCCCGCTATCCAGATATTTATCGTAGTTCCAACTGGCCAAGCACTGACCATCCTCGGTACATTTGGTGTCGTAACACGCCCCAGGACTTTGGCAAGAGTGCCCAATATTTACTGCTTGCACTTCACATTTCCCTGATTGGGGATTGCATATATTTTGTGTGCACCCATTTGTTTGGTTGGTGTAGCAATTAATTATTGTTGCCGGATTTACTTCACACTTGTTATTTTCTGCGTTACAGTAAAGAGTTCCATTGCATATGGTGTTGTCCTCAAAAGCTTGGCAGTCGGAATTTTTTTGGCACTGACATGTGTAATTGCCGCCTGCGCAAGCGCCTTCGTTACAAGTTTCGTTTGCTGTACATAAATTACCGTCATCACAGGCAACGCCTGTTGCTACAGGGGTCATTTCACATTTACCGTTTTTTGTATTGCATGTGTTTGCAAGACAGCCGTCACCGCTGTACGTTTTGGGACACTCCGTTATAGTAGAAGGGTTAATCTTGCAGGCCTTTCTTTTTATGTCACAGTATAGGGTTCCATTGCATTGGTTAGTATCCTCATATTTGTTGCAGTCTGTATTTTCCTCGCAGTAGTATGGAATGCTATCTCTTGGGGATTTTTCCCTAGTAAATATAGACCACCAAGGCCTTTGTGTGGATACTTCCGTTAAGCTTTGTCCATCTACCTTAACGGTCTCTGCAATAGTTGTGTCAATAAACCAAAGAAGCTTCACCGGTTTGATTAAATCAAAGTTGATATATAGCTTTTCCTTGTTTTCTTCGTTTTTTTCAACTGATATCTCTGCTTTTTCAATGATGCGGCCTTGTGACATAAATCTGTTTTGAAGATCGTCCAGTTCAGGTTGATCTATTGTAATAGCATTTCCGTCTACGGCTATTTGTAAACTACTTCCTGGAACTTCTGTTTG
>AMFJ01033955.1_pt1 | contig 10491 bp, 6 predicted proteins | sample 427208 | NCBI WGS metagenome assembly AMFJ01 (sample SAMN02954298, study PRJNA114691) | groundwater metagenome | biome: aquatic; feature: subsurface aquifer; material: sediment; isolation source: subsurface aquifer sediment | place: USA: Rifle, CO | collected 2008-08
ATTGTGAACGCCAAGCATTAACGCCGAGTAACCCAGCTTGTTCTGAATGTTTATTTTTGCTCCCTTGTCAATTAAAAGTTTTGCGCTCTCGGTATAGGTAAAGCCCGGACTTCCAACCGCAAGCATAAGAGCAGTATTTCCTCCGCTTTCGTGAAGTTTGCCGTCCCAAAGAATCCAGTCGTCCTGTAAATCAATCAGAGCACCTTTTTCGAGCAGAAGTTTTACCATTTCCGGATACTTTACTGCTTTCATTAAAACTGTATATTTCCATGATTTTTCGGGCATGGATTCTATATTCCACTCATTGATTTTTATCCCTTTTGCATTAATGAGAAGCTTGCTTACTTCCGGAAATTGCCCATTCATCGAAAGGGCTAAAATTGTTTCATTACGCACCTTAGTGTTGGGGTTCGCACCTTTTGCCAGCATAGCTTTTACCTCTTCAACTTCTCCCCTGAAAACTTTTGTCGGAAAATCCTGAGCAAGAAGTTTGGTACTGCCTCCACAGGTAAAAAGGGAAGAAAAAATAATAATACCGGCTAAAAGTGTTTTTTTCATAGGTTAAGTTTATTACAACGAAACAAAATTAGACATATTTTTGATATCTATATAGATTCTAAAATCAGAACGCAATTTTTTCACTTAATCTTGGAATAGTCGTGCAAAGCCAGTTTTATGCTCGAAATAATAATTTCCGGATCGTCATTTTGGATATTGTGCCCGGAGTTTGAACAATAAAAGATTTTACCATACCTGAGCGGATTAATTAACTCAAGCCATTCCTTAATCTTTATAACTTTGTTTATCCGGAACAACTTCTCCTCGTCGTATAAAGTCTGTGTCACCTGGCCTACGGGATACCCTCCTGCCATTATAAAATGAACTGGGACATCGGGTACAGGATCCCGATTGCATAACTCTCTGCCTGTTTTGCCAAATGCCCGCTGAGCTTTTATCTCCTCAACGACAAACTTAGGCCCTTGCGCTATAAAATCATCGGCCGACTTGTTATACGTAGCAAAAAGAGAATCAATCTGTTTTGTGGTTAAACCTATTTCCCTGTATGGAGAACTTCCCCCTCCCTTAACTTTAATGAAGTCGTGAGGATCGACAAATATGAGCCCTGCAACTTCATTTGGATAAAATGCAGCAAAGCATCTGATATATGCTGCCCCCCAGGAATGTCCTACAAGTATGTAGGGAGGTTTGAGCCCTTTTTCGATAAGAGACTGATGAAGAACTTTTGCGATATGGTCTACAGTAGGTATTATGTTGTCGTCTTCGGAACTTCCAATTCTTGGCCTGTTGTATGCGAAAGTCGTATTGCTCTTCGATACTTCCCTGATAATCGGCAACCAGTATTCAAAATCGGTCCCCCTGCCATTTTCAAAAACAATAACCGGTTTGCCGTTTTGGCTGTTTTCCATCCCGTAGGTAACCGTTTCTATCTTAAATCCATTCACAGATATTAGGTCCATGTTGGGGAATGCTTTCTTCCTGTTTGCCAGAACAACTTCAAGCAAAGGGTTCCATCTTTTGTCGGAATGGAGCGATTTTAAATCCGTGTCCGCTTTTACGCTCCCAAAATTGGTATAATTCATTAAAGTCGCGATATAATTTAAGTTAAAGAAAGCACTGTCGGGGTAGTTTGCCAAAGCCCACGAACATGCGGCGTTATATCGGTGGTTGATTGTTATTTTGGAATCCGGCGCTTTAAATGCTTCCGAAAAAGCAAAGGCCGATTTCTTAAATTCTTTTTCGCGGTACAAAGAGTCTGCATCTCTAATAAGAGAGACATACTTCCGGGTATTAGACTGACCAAATAAAGAAGAGGAGCAAATTAACAGAGCCAATAACAGCGTTGTTGCTTTCATACATTTTTAATGTTAATAAATATTTACTTATCGTAGTTCATAATTCACTCATGTTTCAAAGCCACCACCGGATTGACTGTGGCAGCCCTCCAGCTTTGCCAGCTAACAGTCAGCAAGGCAATCCCCAAAACAAGAATTCCTGCAAGTGCAAAAATCCACCAACTTAATGTGGTCTTGTAGGCAAAACCTTCTAACCACCTTACCGAGATATAATAAGCAATTGGTGTGGCTACTATAAATCCTAAAATTATGCCTTTCACAAAGCTAAAATTAAGCATTAGAATGATTTCCGAAACACTAGCCCCGTTTGCTTTACGTATACCTATTTCTTTAGTGCGGCTGGTTATGATGAAAGTCGCCATACCAAATAATCCCATGCTGGCAAGGATAATTGCCACTACTGCAAAATATCCCATTAATTTAAACGTTTTTCTATCAGCTTGATATAGTTGCTCCAATTGCCCATCTAAAAACCTAAATTCAAAAATCTGATCGGGATAGATTTTTTTGCATGTCTCATTAATTGTCTGGAGGGAACTTAATGCATTAGACGGCCTCACTTTAATCATTAGCTGCCAGCATTCATCGAAATCAATAACATAGACCACAGGTTTGATTTCTTTATACAGCGATTCAAAGTGAAAATCCTTAACAATACCTACAATCTTTCTAGTGGACCTGGGCCAGTTACACTTCATAGACTGTCCAACGGGGTCTCCTTGTATTTCCAAATATTTAACAGCTGCCTCATTTAGAATAATCGCCTCACTGGTATCAGTTCGATATTCTTCTGAAAACAATCGCCCTTTTATGGCATGTATATTCAATGTTCTAAAATAATCAAAATGAGTATGAAGGTAAGGAATTTCTCTTATCTTATCCTGCCCCTGCACTTTAACACCCCCAATATTACTTTGCTCCTCCGAAGGAATGCGACTGCCTGCCGTCACACTTAGAACAACGCTTTGGTTTAAAAGAGCCTGCTTTAAGGCAGTATATTTTTCTTCATTGCCAAACGTCTGAACTTGAGAAGTGACAACAAATTCTTTGTCGAATCCTAAATCCGTGTTCTGAAGAAATCGGATTTGACGAAACATAACAATTGAAATAGAAATCAGAATAATAACAATGATAAATTGAGTGTTGACAAGAATTTTCTTGAATTGAAATTTTGATTCCCCGCTACTTTTGGACGATTTAAGCACATTGGTAGGATTATAACCTGAAAGAATAAAAGCAGGATACCATACCGCCACTATACATACAGTCAACAAAATACCAAGTATGCCCCAAATTGTATTTATATGAGTAAGAGTCAGAATTGACAGATCTTTCCCAGATAACACATTAAAAATCGGTAAGCATAAAACAACGATAAAAAGTGACAAGCAGAATGATATAAAAACTACTACAAAGGATTCTGAAATATATTGCAAGGCGAGTTGGAAACGAGATGCCCCGCTTGCTTTACGCATGCTTAATTCTATTACTTGAGTGGTTGCATTAGCAGTAAGCAAATTAATATAATTAAAACAGGAAATGAGTAAAACCAGAAAGCCAATTCCCGAAAATATTAGAACGTAAGTAATGCTGTTTTGTGGTTGAATGTCACCTTTGATATGAGCAGAATAGAGGTGAATATCTTTCAGATTTTGAATGGAGTATTTAATAAAAGGAGTCTTAAGGTTATAGTGTTCATTAATTATCTTACTACATTTTGCTTCAAAGTCAGTCTGAGAGAATTGATTTTGAATCAGAAAATACACCAGAAAATTTTGCCAACCCCAATTATCCATCCATTCGTCCTTTTCGGTACCGGCAAGTGTTATAAAAATATCATATCGAAAATGAGAATTTTGAGGCAAATCTTCCAATACTCCGGTGATTGTATAATTTTCTTCACTATTCAATTTTAATACTTTACCCATTGGGTCTTCATTCCCAAAATACTTGCGGGCAGTTTTTTCAGAGATGACGATAGATAAGGGATCCGATAGCGCGTTTTCCGGATTTCCCTGCTTGAATTTAAAAGAAAATATTCGGAACAAACCAGCATCTGTATAAGTTACAGAGGTTTCCTTAAACCGGTTTTCCTTATATTCAACAATTTCATTATATCGAGGTAAAAGCCGGGTATAATCTTTTATCTCCGGAATATTATCGGCTAATAATTTTGCTGTTTGAGGCGATTGGTAAGCGGAACCCGGTTGGCACAATCTGTAAATATGGTCTGCATTTTTGTTAAACCGGTCGTAACTCAACTCATACTGAACGTATAACAGAAGCATAGTACATACTGCTAACCCAATGGTAAGGCTCAAAATACTAATTATAGAATAGGTTAAATTTTTAGTAAGATGAGCTATTGCAGTTTTAAAATAATTCTTTATCATGAGTTTGATCTTTTTAATTTGGTTTTGAAAAATATCATATTTACTTCAACTCCACTTTATCATTGTTGCCAAAAATGGAATAATCAGAAACTATCACCAGATCGCCCGGCGATAGTCCTTCTATTACTTCATAATACTGTGGGTTTTTTCTGCCGATTTTAATGTTTTTCCTGATAGCAAATTTCCCGCTTTTGTCCATAATAAAAACCCACTGACCGCCGGTAGTCTGGAAAAAGAGTCCTTGTGGGATTTGTATCGCCTCTGTAGATTGTCCAAGTTGTAATTTAATTATATATGACTGTCCAATACGGATATTTTCAGGAAGTCTGCCAGTAAATTCCATGTCAATTTTAAACTGCCCGCTACGCACTTCCGGGTAAACTTTTTTTATCTCAAGCTGCAGAGTATCATTTGGTCTTTCAATGTAGCCGATTAGACCTGTCCTGATCCGCTCGATGTAGATTTCATCCACGTCAGCTTCAATTTTAAAAGAGGTGAGGATGTTAATCTGGCCGATGCGGAACCCTCTGGTGATTGATTGACCGATTTCTACCGAAAGGCTCCCGAGCTGACCGTCGACCGGTGATTTTACATTCAGGTAGTCTTGTTGCTGTTTCACAAGGTTTAGGTTCAACTGCATGTTCTTCAGATTATCGCTTATCTGTTCAATCTGAAGGGTTCTGAAGGAGGAATCCTGCTTTTGGCGAAGAATAACCAGTCCCTGTATTTGATCGGCAAGTTGGTAATCCTCCTTCGATTTTAGCCATTCATCACGTGAAATCAGTTGATCTTTCAATAATTCGGTGTTCTGTTCATAGGTTCGCTTTTTTACAATCAAGTCAAACCGGGCATTCAGCACTTCACGTTCAAGCGAATGTTTTTCCTGTTCCATTCGGATTCTCACTTCCCGAAGAAAGTTGGCCTTTTCCGCCAATTGCGCCTCACTATTTAGAATATTAAGATTGATATCATTGTTGCTCAGATTAATAATGACATCTCCTTTCCGGAGCATACTTCCCTCTTCCATGAGAATTTCTTCCACCTTTCCGCCTTCATAAGCATCAAGGAATATAGTTGAGATGGGAGCAGCTATTCCATCGTTAGTGATGTAATCATTAAAAACACCCTGAATCACGGTGGCAACGGTGATCTTTTCCTTTTCAATTCTCACCGTACTGGTCTGGTCGGTAAAAATAAAAAACAGTATACCCCCAAGAGCAATTGCACCTCCAATAATATATTTCCAATATTTCTTTTTGATCCACTTGCTCTCTTTGACAACCCGGTCCATTCCGGGAGAATTTTGAAGTTCCATTTATTTAGAATTTTGATATATGATTTTGCATTTTCTTCTCTACTCGGCACTTAACAAAGATCCTGTCATCAGGAATCGGATATACCGTTCTTTAAGCAATATCTGCAAGCCTGTTCGCAAAACTTCGGTTTTTGCCCTGAACCATTTGTTTTTCTGGATATAAAACTCAATTATATTAATAAGTCCTTTATCAAGCTTTTTCTCAGCAGCTTCATAGGCTTCTCTGCTTCTGGCCAGCTGGCTGAGTGAGGATTCATATTCAGCTCTGGCAGCCCGCCATTCGGTCAGTGACTTTTGTACAGTCATATTCAATTTATAAGTAACATCGTCGTACTGAATTTTCGCCTTCTGATATTGCAACTTTGATTTTCTAAGTGAGGTGCTTTTTGAGAACTTGGCGAAAAGAGGAATTTCGAGGGCAAGGCTGATATATTCATTGGAATTATTTGATATCTGATTGGTATACGGGATAATTTTGTTGAATTCGTCGCGGTTAGTCTCCATGAACTGAGAACCCCATCCCGCATAGGCAACAAGTCGCGGAGAAAACGCCCCTTTACTAATTTGAACAGCTCTATCGGCAGCCAGGAGTTGATTCCATGCTAATGTTAAATCGGGCAAAGCACCAGACGCCACACGAAAAAGCCCTTCCATGGAGAAGGTATCAATAGATTCCAAAAAAATCGAAGGGGTAAACGATTCGATGACTAGACTGTCTGTTACCGGAAAGTTCATCTGATATTTTAATCCAAGCATTGACTGATCAAGTAAGTTATAAGATTGAACGAGCAAAAAACTGTCGGCTGCCATATTCGCCTCAGTTTCGAGTAAGTCGGTGCCTGGTTTCTTTCCAACTTCAACAAGTTTCCGTGTAAAATCCAGTTGTTTACTCGAAAGTTGAAGATTTTCCCGGGCAATGGTAAAGAGGCCTTGCCGAAGCATTACATCGAAATAACTGTTTATGACATCGAAAGCAACCTGATTTCTTATCTGTTTCATTTTGTTTTTCTCTGTCTCAAGATTAAGCCGTTGCATTTTAATGGTATTTAGCTTCATGAAGCCATTGAAAAGAGTCATCTCGGACGAAATTCCATAATCGTTATTAAAGAAATTTATATCGAGATAGGAATTGGTGGCTGGATCGATACTGCGTCCGAAATTCTGGTTTAGTGTCGATCTCAAACTGATGTTTGGCAGGAGTTCATTTAGTGACTGCTGGTAATCTGTTTTTCTTATTTTTACGTCGAGTTCGGATGTGTGGATATTAAAATTGTTATCCCAAGCGTAATTGATGCACTGGTCGAGGATCCACTTTTTTTGTGCAAAAGCATTTCTTTGACCAAAGAGAGCCAAAGAAAAAAGGAGTATTATAATCCTGAACCATTTCATCTTAAAAGGCTTGTTGGCTGTAAGACATCTCTTCAGATACTATTCTACCGTCAAATAAATTGACAATGCGGTGTGCAAAGGTTGCATCACGCTGCGAGTGTGTAACCATCACGATAGTCGTGCCCAGCTTATTTAAATCTGATAGCAGATTCATCACCTCAATTCCGTTTTTTGAATCAAGGTTTCCGGTTGGCTCATCGGCCAGAATCATTTGCGGCACGGGTACAACGGCACGGGCAATTGCCACACGCTGCTGTTGACCTCCTGATAATTGCTGTGGAAAGTGTTTTTCCCGGTGACCGATTCTCATTTTTTCCAAAATTTCTTTCACCATTTGCTTTCGCTCTGCACTCGATTTCTTTAGGTAGATAAGTGGTAGTTCGACATTGTCAAAAACATTGAGCCCGTCTATCAGGTTAAAGCTCTGAAAAACAAACTGGATGTTGCCTCTTCTGTATTGAGTTCGTTTTGCCTCTTTAAATCTTGAAACATCTGTTCCATTAAAGATGTATGTTCCGTCACTTGGACAATCGAGCATCCCAAGGATGTTCAACAAAGTGGATTTCCCACATCCGGATGGTCCCATAATGGCAATAAATTCACCCTTCTTAACTTCCATACTCACGTTATTCAACGCGGTTGTCTCAATATCGTCGGTTTTAAAGCGTTTTGTGAGGTTAACTGTTTTTATCATCGTTGTTTATTTGAGAATTACAAACACTATAAATCAATTATGGTGCCAACCACGATAAGTGTTTAATAACTAGAATGATAGAGAGAGCAGATAAATCGTTTTGTTCACATAATGAACAAGTAGTTGTAATTATTTTGTACATTCACAATCAGGTTTGGGTTATTACAAATGCTTGATCATGGAAAAAAAACTAAAAGAGGGCAAACTACTTATTGTAGACGATAACAAGAGCGTGCTCAGTGCATTGCTCCTGTTTTTAAAATTCAATTTTTTGGAGGTAAATGTCATATCCAGTACGAATTCATTGATTTATGAGATTGAGACACGGGACATTGATGTGGTTCTTTTGGACATGAACTTCAAAGCTGGTGAAAGTTCCGGAAATGAGGGGATATACTGGCTCAGGGAAATAAAAAAACGCAGGCCGGATATTGAAGTAGTGATGTTCACAGCATATGGAGATATTGAAATGGCAGTGAAAGCCACTCATGAAGGTGCCGCGGATTTTATTCTCAAACCATGGGAGAATGAAAAATTGCTGGCAACGCTCAGGTCGGCATTAAAACTTCGAAAATCAAACCGTACTGTAGATGATCTGCGAAAACGGGAACTGGACATGAAGTCGGAATTGAACCGCGACGAGCGCATGATTATTGGTGCTTCCCCAGCCATGAAGAAGATACAGGATCTGGTTAAAAAAGTGGCCCGTACAGATGCCAACATTATTATCACCGGGGAGAACGGAACAGGGAAGGAGTTGATAGCAAGAGAGATACATAGACTTTCGGAGAGGAGCAATGAGCTTTTGGTTGCAGTTGATCTGGGGTCAATGTCTGAAACGCTTTTTGAGAGTGAAATGTTTGGGCATGCAAAAGGGTCGTTCACAAATGCTTTTGAAGCCCGCATCGGTAAGATCATGCTTGCCAATAAAGGAACACTATTACTGGATGAAATTGGAAACCTTCCTTTAAATCTTCAGTCAAAGCTTCTTAATGTGTTGCAAAACAGGGTTGTTATTCCAGTCGGTTCAAACAGAGAACAGCCAGTCGACATCAGGCTTATTAGTACCACCAATAAAAATCTGCTTCAGATGATCCAGGAACAAACGTTCCGGCAGGATCTTCTATATCGGATCAATACTATACAAATAGAACTCCCGCCATTACGTGAGAGAATTGAAGATATAGAAATTCTGGCTAATTTTTTTATCAGTAAATATGGACTAAAGTACAAGAAAGACTGCCTGAAACTTGAACCCTTGGCGATTGACCGGCTTCGGGGTTACTCATGGCCTGGAAATATAAGGGAGTTGCAACATACTATTGAGAAGGCAGTAATTTTATGCGACGGCAACACCATAAGTACCGGAGATCTTTACCTGAATCTTGCCAATCAGGTTCAACCCGATGAATCCATTACACTGGACGAGATTGAAAAAAGATATATCTTGAAGGAGCTTAAAAAAAATAGTCAATGCCTCACACTCGTGGCACAAAATCTGGGAATATCACGCACTACTTTGTACAAAAAAATGAAAAAGTATGGGATATAAACAAATTACTCTGACTACCATTGTCAGCATCCTGATAATAGCAATATCAGCATTATTAGGGGGTTATTTGAGCGCAATCTGCCAAAGTCCATGGTATTTGCTTTTTCTTTTGCCAATACCTATTTTAACCATTTACATCATCAACAACTTTAATCAGTCGAACCGGCAGATAGCCTATTTTTTTGATGCGATAAGAAACGAAGACTCAACGCTCAAATTTCCTACCGCAATCCGTTCTAAGTCGCTTCGTCTTCTTTATCAAAGTCTTAATAGCCTTAACGACCGAATACAGGAAATAAAATTGCAAAATGAATATTTAGAAAAATATTATAAAACATTCATTCAGCATGCCTCAACCGGGCTCATGGCAGTTAATGATAAAAATGAGGTCAAAATTATGAATGAGAAAGCATTTGAATATGCCGGTATTCCCTCTTTTACACCGCTTCATCTTATTCCTTCGCGTAATGCAGATCTTTTTCAAATCCTTACAATAATAAAGCAGGGAGAAGCACATATATACAAGCGACATACAGGCGAATCTCATATAAATCTCTTAATCCGTTCCAAAGAGATCCACTTTGGCGGTAAGGTTTCCAAACTTATCTCTCTGCAGGACATACAACATGAACTAGATGAAAAGGAGCTGGATTCTTGGCAAAAACTTATCAGGGTGCTCACACATGAGATTATGAATAGTATCGCGCCAATCGTTTCTCTCACCGGCACTCTTCGTAAATTCTTCATAGAGGAAGGAAAGAGTGTTCTACCGCACCAGATTGACGAAGAGATCATCGACAATGTAATTCAGGGACTCGATACAATTGAAGAGCGAGGAAACGGGCTAGTGAATTTTGTGAACAGCTATCGAAAACTCACCAGAATCCCCAAGGCCGAATTTGAAACTTTTCGGGTTTCCGGGTGGCTTGAACATATCTGCATACTATTAAAAGAACAGATGAATAACCGGCAAATTCAACTTGAGCTAAGTGTCGATAACAAAGTTAGTGATTTGATAGGCGATAAAAAACTGCTTACTCAGGTCATCATCAATATTTTGAATAATGCCATGGAGGCGCTGGAAGAGATTCCGGAAAACCGAAAAATCAAGATATCTGTTGAACGATCTAAACAAAACCGGACCCTTATCCGCATAGCCAACAACGGCCCGCTTATTCCCGAAGAAACTATAGAAAAGATATTTGTCCCCTTTTTCACGACAAAAGAACAAGGTTCGGGAATCGGACTAAGTCTTTCTCGTCAGATACTAAGGC
>AMFJ01019509.1_pt1 | contig 10477 bp, 8 predicted proteins | sample 427208 | NCBI WGS metagenome assembly AMFJ01 (sample SAMN02954298, study PRJNA114691) | groundwater metagenome | biome: aquatic; feature: subsurface aquifer; material: sediment; isolation source: subsurface aquifer sediment | place: USA: Rifle, CO | collected 2008-08
CTTTACACACTCCTGTCACACAAGATCAATTTTTATTACTCACCGAAAAAAAATCTTGGCATTTGCCAACGCCGCCGCAAATGAATAATCACGGCAACTACATTATCAGTCTTGGCCAATTCACTCGATGGTTGGCGCAACAGGCAGAACAATTGGGTGTGAATATTTTTCCCGGTTTTGCTGCAGTTGATATTATTTATGATGGCGAACGTATCGTTGGTATTATTACCGATGACAAAGGTGTCGATAAAAATGGTCAGCCAAAAGCAAATTTTCAACCTGGAATGGAATTGCGTGCTAAACAAGTCATTTTTGCTGAAGGCTGCCGCGGATCTCTCACACAAACTTTGTTCCCAACATTTAATTTGCGAGAAAATGCTGATCCACAAACATATGGGCTTGGTATTAAAGAATTATGGGAAATTCCCGAAGATTTGCATCAATCTGGAAAAGTGTTGCATTCCATCGGCTGGCCGCTTGATCAAAAAACCTATGGCGGTTCTTTCATGTATTATTTTGGAAAAAATTTATTATCCATTGGTTTTGTGGTGGGATTAGATTATGAAAATCCTTATCTCAATCCTTACGAAGAATTTCAACGTTTTAAAACTCATCCGATGATTTATTCCATTCTTGAAAAAGGCCAACGTGTTGCTTATGGTGCGCGCACACTCATTGAAGGTGGTTTGCAATCTATTCCAAAACTCACTTTTCCTGGCGGTTTAATCATTGGTGATGCAGCAGGATTTTTAAACGTCGCCAAAATTAAAGGCATTCATAATGCGATGAAATCAGGCATGGTAGCAGCAGAAAGTTTAATAAATACATTAAAAAATAATGAAGCAGAATGCGTTGCTTATTCACAAAATTTAAAATCAAGTTGGTTATGGGATGATTTATATCGCGTACGAAATATTCGGCCAGCTTTGCGTTGGGGCATGTGGCCTGGATTAATTTATTCTGCGATTGATACTTATCTTTTCCGTGGACGAGCACCATGGACATTGCATCACAAAATACCTGATAACGCGACATTGAAAAAAGCAAGTGAAAGCAAAAAAATAATTTATCCTAAACACGATAATAAAGTGACATTTGATTTATCAATATCCGTTTATCTTACTAATATTCATGCTGATGAAAACCAACCTTGTCATTTAATACTAAAAAATCCAGCCGTTGCAATAGACATTAATCTTAAAGAATATGATGCACCTGAACAACGTTATTGCCCGGCCGGTGTTTACGAAATTTTACGCAGTGATCATCAACCGCGATTACAAATTAATGCTGCCAATTGTATTCACTGTAAAGCGTGCGATATTAAAGATCCAACTCAGAATATTGTATGGACACCACCCGAAGGCGGCAGTGGTCCGCAATATAACATGATGTAATTTCATAACATTTTTAACTTCATATTTAGCTCTCGTTATGTTAAATTAATGCACAAATTCATTATAAAAAATCTGTAAACGAGGGGCTTATGAGAGCATTTGTTTTATTATTCATCTTATTCAGCACAAATTTTTCAACCGTTTTTGCAGCAACATTTTATCGACATATTCCCTTTTCGATATCAGCAAAATCAACTGATACCATTATTGCTGATTACACGATGAATGATGATCAAGGCGTGCATTGTGAATCTGATATTAAAAATTTATTCATGACATTTACTTATAAAGGTAAAGAAAAAACGGCTGAATTGCCTGTCGTCATTCAAAATAGTCATGTGCCAGAATCTGCTATTGAAAGCTTGGCTGATTTAAAAGGACAATTTACCTTATCAAATCATGCTACAGTAACAAATGAAAATAAAATGATTAGATGCAAGTATACTGAATCATTGAATTAAATATCTCGGAGAAAATATGACATCAATTAGCTTAACAAAACAAACCATTTTCTGGTCGAATGAAACATTACGAAATGCTTTATTTGTATTAGCAGGCGTGATGTTATTAGCAACCGCGGCACAAATTAGTATTCCACTTTTGCCGGTACCAGTCACACTTCAAAGTGTAACAGTATTATTAATTGGTATTGGATTTGGTCCTCGTTATGGTGTCCGAGTCATTGCAATTTATTTATTAGCAGGTGCAATTGGTTTACCAATTTTTTCTAATTTTTCCGGTGGATTAATTAAATTTTTTAGTCCAACAGGCGGTTATTTAATGGGCTTTTTACCAGCAGCATTTTTATCTGGTTATCTTGCACAAAAAGGTTTAACACGATCTATATTAGGAAATTTTATTACTTGTTTATTGAGTATCAGTGTCATTTATTTATGCGGAGTGAGTTGGTTGGCAACACAAATGGGCTGGCAAAATGCGATTTCCGTTGGCCTTATGCCATTTATTTTTATTGAGCCAATTAAATTATTAATTATGTCATTACTCCTTCCATTGATGTGGAAATAAGTTTTCTTTCGATGAAAAACATTAAAAAAATAATCGAAAATCAACGAAAATTTTTCGCAACTGGCACGACTTTTTCATTAGATTTTCGCTTGCAACAATTAAAAAAATTACGAGAAATTCTTGAAAATCATGAGGCAGAAATTGTCGCTGCCTTACAAAAAGATTTGCATAAACACCCTTCGGAAACATTGTTACATGAAGTCATGATCTTAATGAATGAGCTTCGTTACACGATAAAAAACCTAAAAAAATGGGCTCATACATCTCGGACTCGCACGCCTTTCCCGCTGATGTGGCCAGGAAAATCAACAATTAGTTACGAACCTCATGGGTGTGCATTAATCATTGGCGCATGGAATTTTCCTTTATTATTAACGTTGTTGCCACTCATTGGTGCGATGAGTGCTGGTAATTGCTGCATTGTCAAACCTTCTGAAATAGCTATTCACACGCAATCGTTAATACAAAAATTAATTTCTGCCTATTTTCCGCCTGAATATATTGCTGTTATCACTGCTGATGCAAATGAAATGGAAAACGTGCTAAGTGAAAAATATGATTATATTTTCTTTACTGGCAGTGCAAGAATTGGCAAAAAAATTCTTGCTGGTGCAGCACAACATCTTACTCCCGTCACATTAGAATTAGGTGGCAAAAGCCCATGTATTATTGATGAATCAGCTAATATTCCTTTCGCTGCACAACGAATTATTTGGGGAAAATTTTTAAATGCGGGACAAACTTGTATTGCTCCAGATTATCTTTACGTACATGAATCACGTAAAACAGAATTGATCGAACAGTTAATTAAAACATTAATAAAATTTTATGGTCAAGATGCAAAGCAAAGCGATTGTTATGGCAGGATTATCAATCAAACACATTTACAACGCTTAAAATTACTTTTGCAATCAGGAGAAATTCTTTTTGGCGGTGCTGTTTGTGATGAGACTCGTTATATTGCGCCAACACTCATTGATGATATTTCATGGCAAGATGCCATTATGCAAGAAGAAATTTTTGGTCCGTTATTACCGATTTTAACTTTTAATCATGTCGATCAAGTGATCAAAGAAGTTAATCAACACCCGCAACCACTTGCACTTTATTTATTTACGCAAAATAAACAACACGAGAAAAAAATAATAAAACAAATTGCATTTGGAACTGGCTGTATTAATGATTGCATTATGCAAATTGCCAATCACTATCTTCCGTTTGGCGGTGTTGGACAAAGTGGCATGGGCAAATATCATGGTAAAACTTCATTTGAAACTTTTTCGCAACGAAAAAGTATTTATAAAAAAAATACGTTGGTTCATATCAAATGGCCATATCCACCACATACAAAAAATAAATTGTGGTGGCTGAGAAAATTATTACGCTTCTAAGTAAAATCCCTAATATCTACTTGTTTAACAAACCTTTTCAAACGAGTACAATTGTGAAGATATCTTTATTGGGAACGATCAATGCTTGCACGCATGATGCGAAAAAAACCCATCGGCCATGTTTATCATGATTCATTACTGCATCGTTCTCTTTCTGCTGTCGATTTAACTCTCATGGGCATTGGTGCAATTATTGGTGCCGGTGTTTTTGTTATTACTGGTATTGTTGCTGCGACAAAATCAGGCCCTGCGGTCGTTCTTTCTTATTTTGTTGCTGGACTTGCATCGCTATTTGCAGCATTGGCTTACGCAGAATTATCAGCAAGTATTGGCGGCACAGGTAGCGCATATAGTTATGCTTATGCTGGTTTTGGTGAATTTATCGCATGGATGATTGGGTGGAATTTAATTTTAGAATATTCCATGAGTGTGGCAACAGTTGCCATTGGCTGGTCTGGCTATTTACAAAACTTATTGCAAGCAGTCAATATTTCTATCCCGCATATGCTTAATACCAATCCATTTGAAGGCGGCATCATTAATTTGCCAGCGGTATTAATCATTTTATTTTTATCAGCCATTTTGTGCATGGGAGTTAAACATAGTGCAAGGTTTAATGCCTTCATCGTTTTAATTAAATTACTAACAATCGGCATATTTATTATTGTTGCATCCAGTAACATTCAACCACATTATTGGTATCCATTTATGCCTTTTGGATTCACTGGTGTGATACAAGGTGCTGCATTAGTTTTTTTTGCTTACATTGGTTTTGATGCTCTCTCAACTGCTGTAGAGGAAACGATTAATCCGCAACGAAATGTCCCTATTGGCATCATCGCATCCTTGTTTATCTGCACATTGATTTACATTATTGTTTCTGTATTATTAACTGGTATCGCGCCTTATCAATCACTAAATGTGCGTTCACCAGTTGCTGATGCATTGTTACATCTTGGATATCGCACTGTTGCCGGATTGATTGCTGCTGGTGCGCTTGCTGGCTTAACCACTGTTATGCTTGTGATGTTTTATGGATTAACGCGAATCTGCCTTGCAATTTCACGCGACGGACTTTTACCTCGACGATTTACAGCAATCCATCCACAAACTTTCACACCGGTAAAACTGATCTTAGTATCGGGCATAGTCATTGCATTCATTGCCGGTTTGTCTCCAATTAATCATGCGGCTGAATTAGTGAATATCGGAACATTGGCAGCTTTTGTATTTGTATGTGGAGGAGTCATTGTTTTCCGTCGCACACATCCTGATTTAGATCGTCCTTTTAAGCTTCCCTTAAGCCCATTCATTCCACTATTAGGTGTGTTTTTCTGCTTGTATTTAATGATAAATTTACCTGCTATTACTTGGTGGCGATTTGGGGTATGGTCCATCATTGGCATTCTTATTTACTTCTTTTATGGTTTTCACCAGTCAAAACTAGACAAAAAATAATCAGAATTCTTGTTTATGTTTTATTCATGTGATATTCTATCTCGACACAAAAAAGCTATAAAAGAACGACATGCTAACCGCTATTAAAAATTTTTTTACAACTAACATTATTCCAACCAGCGTTTCTGTCGGGAAAACCTCCTATTCTTTTGTGAAAAGGATCGTTACTCCAACCATTCTTTCTATTGGACGTGTGTTTTCATCTGCAGGCGGACAACTTTTTGCTTTACTAAAATTTTTTGAGTATATGACCGGCAGTCAAAATCATCCTTATCGTCTCCCAAGTTCATTTATAGCCGCCATTTTTAATATAATTGTTAATATTGCCACTCGTGTACCGGCTTTATTTTATCTTTTCTCACCCAACCCAAATAATGATAAACACCAATTAGTCATTCAAGATTCGGATCATCCTTCAGAAGAAAATAAAACTTGCGTTGGAGAACTCGGATTATCGACACCAATTTATGTTTTGTTACGTGCGTATGGAACCGCAAATGGCATTTTCATAGCCTTAAATTTATATTTAGGTGCAATGACAATTGGTGAATTTATTGCAGAATTAGCTGGCGATAATATTGATGATGAACCATGGAAAGAACAGTTATTGCAAGCAGTCGGTTTGTTTTTTGCGGTTTGTAATGTTATGTCATTCATTTCAGTTAATTTACCTAAAGTCAAAGCTCGTTCTTATGAGCATGCGAAAGCATTTCATGAAGGAAAAATTCCAACTGACGATGCAGCAAAGAAGACATTATTAATTAGTATTTTTGGAACAATCGCTGCGCCATTTTTCTCATATTTTAGTACCACAGGCGCGCTAGCTAAAATACCGTATGTGAATCAACAATCAGAAAATTTATTGCGCTTTATTGCTGTTAATTCTGGTATCAGTTTACTTGCATCAAACATGTTGACTCAAGTTCCAGCTGTTTATGCTGCTTTACAACCTAATCATACTCACTTACGTTTTGATCAGCGTGCGTGGGAAAAACCTGTCACAGCTGTTGTGCATGGTGCGGGATTTTTTGATGCTGCAGTGAGTGGAATTGGCAGTTTTACTGGCATGGTCAAAACTATTAATAAAGAATTTAGTATTGATGAAAAAGATCCAACATTAATTGCTTTTTCAACTGTCAGTGCAACAAGTTCTGCTGCTTTATATTTCTTTTTTATTCACGAAGTCAATAAAGATATGATGGAAATATATCATCGACGTCGTGGTGAAGTAGGTTATTTCCCGGTATCACAAAACCAACAAGTGATTCTTCCACCGCCACCAACACCGCAATTAGAAGAAATTTTTGTTGTGAAACATTCGCAACCAATCAATATTCCGCAGCCACGTAGCCATTATCAAAATGATTATCATTTTTTCGCTAATCGGGATGGGGCTAGACTTAATAATATATTTGGCTTCATTGCCGGCGTGCCTGAAAAAGAAGATGATTTAATTAAGCGTGATATTAATATTTAATCGTGCCAAGCTAAATTTACTTTAGACCGCGGTGCTTTTTTCAATTGCTGACAAATAAATTTGCCGACTGAAATTAATTTTGATAAATCAATTCCTGTTTCAATACCAAGTCCGTGCAGCATATAAACCACATCTTCTGTTGCCACATTTCCTGATGCGCCATGTGCGTACGGACAACCGCCTAATCCAGCAACAGAACTATCGATGGTGGTGATTCCCATTTGCAAAGCAATATAAATATTCACAAGCGCTTGACCATAAGTATCATGAAAATGCACAGCTATTTGATTTACTGGAACGCGGTTTGTCATTATTTCAATTAAGCGCGACGTTTTAATTGGTGTACCAACACCAATTGTGTCACCTAATGAAATTTCTTCGCAACCCATTGCTACTAGTTTTTCTGCTAATATCGCAACTTTTTCCGGTGCCATGTCTCCTTCATATGGACAACCTAGTACACAAGATATATATCCTCTCACACTTAATCCATGTTGTTTGGCAAGTTTCATCACTTCTTGGATGCGAACTAAACTTTCTGCGACTGAACAATTCGTATTTTTTTGTGAAAATTTTTCTGAAGGAGAAGCAAAAACCGCAATATTTTTAACGCCAACAGCCAGCGCATTTTCTAAACCTTTTACATTTGGAATTAATACTGGATAAATAACGCCGATTTTTTTCGAAATTTTTTCGTAAACTTCCCGGCCATCGGCTAACTGTGGAATCCATTTTGGTGAAACAAAACTAGTGGTCTCGATAACAGATAAACCTGTTTCAGAAAGTCGATTGATAAAATCAATTTTTGTATTGGTAGCGACAATTTCAACTTCATTTTGCAATCCATCACGTGGGGCGACTTCAACTATTTTGACTTGCTTAGGAAATGTCATGCGTCAACTCCATGTGGGTATGCGTTTTTCCAAAAATGCATTTAATCCTTCTTGAGCTTCTGCTGATGTGCGAATCTTCGCAAGATGTTCTGCTGTTTGTTGTGCGAGTTCAGTTGAAATTATTTTTTTACTGACAAAACGAATTAATTTTTTTGCTTCACTTAACGCATTAGGACTATTTTGTAATAGTATTTTGGCAAACGCTTTTCCTGTATGGTCTAAATCTGAAATATCAAATAATTGATGCACGAGTCCAATACGTAATGCATCTTCTGCACCAAAACGTGCGCCAGTTAGAAAATAATAATGAGCTGCACGCTCACCAATAGCTGTCATCACGTAAGGACTAATTGTTGAAGGCGTGATACCAATTTTCACTTCAGAAAAACCAAAACTAACGTCTTTAGCAGCAAGAGCAATATCGCAAGCTGCCACTAAACCAAGTCCTCCACCTAATGTTGCACCATGTGCAAGTATCAAGGTTGGCTTTGGGAAAGAATAAAGTTGATAAAGCATATCAGCGAGATGCAGAGCATCAGTATAATTTTCATCATAAGAACTTTGTGCAATTTGTTGCATCCAAGCAATATCAGCACCCGCACAAAAATGTTCGCCATTACCTTTAATCAATAATACGCGGACATTAGGATCATTAGCCAATTGTTGTAATGCGTGTGAAATTTCTTGAATCATTTTGCCATTCATCGCATTACGTTTTTCTGCGCGATTTAATGTAATGAGACCAATTCCATTTTGTTCTTCACACACAATCAATTCGTACATAGTTACATCCTAAATAAGCCAAATTGTGTTGTTATGATAGGTGCATTCAATGTTGCCATGAAACTCATACCAACCACTCGACGCGTATCGACTGGGTCGATAACACCATCATCCCATAATCTTGCACTCGAATAATAGGCTGAAGATTGTTTAGCATATTGTTCGAGTAATGGCGCTTTAAATGCACGTTCGTGTTCTTCAGACCATTCTTCACCATGACGTTTTTTCTTTTCACGTGTCACTTGAGCAAGCACGCTAGCTGCTTGTTCACCACCCATGACAGCAATGCGCGCATTTGGCCACATCCATAAAAATCGCGGCTCATAAGCACGACCACACATGGCATAATTACCTGCACCATAACTACCGCCAATGATAACAGTTACCTTTGGCACTTGTGCACATGCGACAGCATTTACTAATTTTGCACCGTGTTTTGCAATACCTTCCGATTCCACTTTGCTACCTACCATAAATCCAGTGATATTTTGCAAGAATAATAATGGGATACCACGCTGCGTGCATAATTCGATAAAGTGAGTTGCCTTTAGTGCTGATTCAGAAAATAAAATGCCATTGTTAGCGACAATTCCGATTGGTATCCCATAAATATGAGCAAATCCACATACCATGGTTTTTCCATACATTGCTTTAAATTCATCAAACTCTGAACCATCAACAATTCGTGCAATGATTTCTCTGACATCAAATGGGTAACGTGGATCAGCTGGAATCACGCCATATAATTCTTGCGAATCATATACTGGTTCTTGTGATTCACGCATGACAACAGAACCTAATTTTTTATAATTGAGATTAGCAATAATACGCTGTGTTTGTAACAATGCTTGTTCATCATTCTGTGCATAATAATCAGCGACACCCGAAATGCGGCAATGCACATCTGCACCACCTAAGCTTTCTGCTGTCACGACTTCTCCGGTGGCTGCTTTCACTAATGGCGGACCAGCTAAAAAGATAGTTGCTTGTTCACGCACCATGATTGATTCATCAGCCATCGCTGGAATATAAGCACCACCTGCTGTACATGAGCCCATCACCACAGCAATTTGTGGAATGCCTTTTGCAGACATATTGGCTTGATTGAAAAAAATGCGGCCAAAATGATTTTCATCCGGGAAAACTTCATCTTGTTTTGGCAGATAAGCACCGCCTGAATCGACTAAATAAATACAAGGAAGACGATTTTGTTCTGCAATTTTTTGTGCACGCAAATGTTTTTTGACAGTGATGGGATAATACGTTCCGCCTTTCACAGTTGCATCGTTAGCAACAATCATGCAATCCGTTCCCATAATACGACCGATACCAGTAATGAGGCCGCCTGCCGGTATCTCATCATCATACAATTCCAATCCTGCTAAAGCAGATAATTCTAAAAAGGTAGAACCTGGATCAAGCAATATTTCGATACGATCACGCGGTAATAGTTTACCGTGTTGACGATGACGTTCACGTGCTTTTGCACCACCGCCTTCTTGAATGTTAGCTAGAATTGCTTTGAATTCTTCTGTTTGCGCGCGCATTAATTTCGCATTTTGTTCAAAGGCTGGATCATTTTTATTTAATTGTGTTTGCAATGCTGACACCGTTTTTTTCCTTATATTTAAACGTCTTCAAATAATTCGCGGCCAATGAGCATGCGGCGAATTTCTGATGTTCCTGCACCAATTTCATAGAGTTTGGCATCACGCCATAATCTACCAGCAGGAAATTCATTGATATAACCATTACCGCCCAAACATTGTATCGTCTCACATGCTATCCAAGTAGCTTTTTCTGCAGTGAATAAAATGACGGAAGCAGCATCTTTTCGTGTCACATCACCGCGATCACAAGCTTTTGCAACAGCATAAAGATAAGAGCGTGACGCCATTAATGCCGTATATATATCCGCAATTTTTGCTTGAATTAATTCAAATTCACCGATAGCTTTACCAAATTGTTTACGTTCGCGAACATAAGGTAAAGCAAGATCCATGCAAGCACGCATAATGCCAACTGGGCCTGCGGCTAAGATCACACGTTCAT
>AMFJ01000483.1_pt1 | contig 10476 bp, 8 predicted proteins | sample 427208 | NCBI WGS metagenome assembly AMFJ01 (sample SAMN02954298, study PRJNA114691) | groundwater metagenome | biome: aquatic; feature: subsurface aquifer; material: sediment; isolation source: subsurface aquifer sediment | place: USA: Rifle, CO | collected 2008-08
GATCTAAACTATATGCCATATAACTAATTTTTTAATAATATGAATTATTTTGAAGAAAGCCTTGAAATGCATTCTGGTTTAAAATGAAAACTTGAAATAATTTCTAAAATCCCACTTGTTACAAAACTTGATTTAAGTTTGGCTTATACTCCATGAGTTGCTGCACCATGCCTTAAAATAGCAGAAAACAAGAATGACGCCTATAAATATACGATAAAATGAAATACGATCGCTGTAATAAGCGATTGAAGTGCCGTACTTTGATTGGGTAATATTTGACCGGAGGCATGACTTCCTGTAATGGAAGGGAAGTGCATACTTATGAAAGAGTTTGCCTGAGTAAATGCTTTCCCGATATTATTAGATACACAGGATACAGAAGAGATTATTAGGACCATAAAAAATATAGCTCCGACTTTCTGATGAATCAATCTTGAGGATATTTCTGCTCCAAGATGTTTTGAAATTGAAGAAAGACTGAAAGCTGAGCTTGATATTCCCGTTTTTCACGATGATCAACATTGAACTGCAATAGTATGCCTTGCTGGAATAATAAATTGACTAAAGATTACCGGGAAGAAAAAAGAAAACTTAAAAGTAGTCATTAATGGATTATGAGCAGCATGAACTGCCATTCTTAAGCTTTTGAAATTATACTGAATCTGACATATTTTGGTATGTGATAGTAAATGAATCGTATCTGGGAATAGAACAGACTTAAATTCTGAAAAGATTAAAATTTTGAATCTGATAAATAATTATAATGAGGATTGAAGTTTGAGCGATGCTATAAAATGAGCTGATGTTTTTATCTGAGTCAGCGTTGCCTGAGCCCTTACAAAAGACGATGTACAAAAAATGAATACGGATGCCATTATTTTTGCCATGGCAAATCCTGCCCCAGAAATCATGCCGGATCTTGCAAAAGAGGGCGGAGCGAGAATTGTGGCCACATGAAGATCTGATTTCCCCAATCAGCTTAATAATGTACTGGTTTTCCCTTGAATATTCAAGGGAGCACTTAAGTATTCTATCTCTAAAATAACTGATAACATGAAGTTGAATGCTGCACAGGCGTTAGCCGATCATGTTAAAAATCCGACAGAGGATATGATTATTCCTGATCCTCTTGATAAATCCGTAGCAGATATCATTGCAGACAGCCTAGTAATATAATCATATATCCAAAAGATTGTCGGAGTTATATCGGCTTTGATTATCCTAATAATCCGGTTCTTATATTTATTCAAATTTTATGGTAACGGAAGAAATTTAGCAATTATCATTGTGCAATTTCTTCCTTTGGATCAGATACTTTAATCATTTTGAAAACAAGAGCCAGACTTAATGCTATGAATAATGCTGAAAACCCAAAAATTGAAATGTTCTTATCCAGAAGAATTCATCCAAGAAGCGGTCAGATAAACATTCAAAGCGATTGAAGTGAAGTTAGAATTCACATTATTTCTCAACGTTCATGTATTTCCGTATACTCCATTATCTCAGATTGATATACAGGATTAAGAAGCGCTCTGAACGGAAGAAGAAATATTAATATTCAGATGAACAGATAAAGGGGCTTGATGAAGGTCAGTAGCAGAAAAAAGAATATTAGTCAGAAATTGATTATGAAAATTAATTGATTTGTGCTGAATTTTTTTAACCAGAATCATCTCATCAGGAATAATTGATTGAGTGCAAGTATGAATCACGATGCCGCCATTACATATCAAGAGAAAGATCACGATACTCAATAGTATTTGCTTAGATAAAGAGGGATCATGGATTGATATATATTGAAAGCTGCGATAAGCAGGAAGAATGAAATCATGAAATAATTCAATCTTGGCACCTTAAGATGGCTCCATATCTGTTTTACAAGATTGAATTTCATTTTTCTTTTTTTGATATGTTGATTCGTCTCTTCAAATAAGACAACTATCACTATGATTTCTATTAAGCTGAATATTGCCATGAGCCAATACGGCACCATTGCTCAGAAGTGAAGAAGCATGGCTCATAATAAAGGTCAAAATATGAATCATCATGCAAACATGGCTCAAATGACTCACATATTTTTCATCCTTTCTTCTTTGGTTTTTGAGATGTCTGTAATTATTGATTGCAGGATTCATATATTTCAGCCGGTAAATCAATTCACAAATCTAGCAAGTAAGAACATGAAATAAGTTGTAAAAATCGGAATCATTAAAGATGAGAGAAAAGATCATATTACGCAAAGGAGAAGTATCTTCTTTCTTCAATACATATCCGAAAGCTGTCAGAGAATCGGAGTCGCTACAAATGCACATAATGCATACAGCGTGATTCAATGCGTTATAAGTTGCTCAGAAACATGATAATATTCAACTAGGGCTGGAAGAGTGGGGATCACTATTCAGAGTGAAATTATATCAAGAAATCAAACAAGTATTATTATGAGTTTATTTTTGTTCATGATTTGACTTTAATATCCAATTTGCGCATTGTTCAATTAAGATTTAAGAGAAGTGTCTCCGCGGAGCGACTGTCATTCTCGTCCCGCAGACGGGAGGGATCCAACTTGTAATTGCCAACGCCCCCGCGGAGCGATTGTCATCCTCGTCCCGCAGACGGGAGGGATCCAACTTGTTATTGGTGATGGATTCCCGTTTTCCCAAAGGGAAGCCTTTGGCCCTCGGGAATGACAGTACCTTTATTTTATATTGTCACTCTCTAAGTTCTAAGTTCTAAGTTCTAAGCTTCCTATCCTTTATGAATATGAAATACAATGTAGGAAGAACTATCAGCGTGAAGAACGTGGATACTGTGAGTCAGAATATTATTGATAATCAAAGAGATGTCCAGGTTGGATTTGAAACCGTCAATGGAATCATTCAGAGCACTGTACAGATGGAAGTCAGAAACACGGGCTCCAAACGAGTCTTGACCGCATCTATGATACTTTCTTTGAATTCAATTCATTCCTTTATGTTTGCATTTATCTTATCAAAAAGGATTATTCAGTTCCTGACAACGATTCAGAATAATGCGACTAATCAAATAAGCCCAGGAAATGAAAGAGGCTGTCCGAATATGACAAGTCAAACAAATACTCAAATCAATGATAATGGAATAGTTGATAATACAAGTACGGATTGCTTATATGAATCGAATAAAATTACAAGTGTAGCAATGATGAAGAACATTCAGAACACAAGGGCCACAAGAAGACTTTCAACTGATTTCTGATTCTCTTCATTGGCTCAGCCAAGAAGAAGCTCATATCAGCTAGGAAGTTTATAATTCTCAGTTTTCTTATTGAATTCAGCTAATATTTGTGCTCAATTTGTTTGTTTTGATGCAGAAGCTACAACTGAGACGATTCTTTTTTGATCGATTCTTAAGATCGAACTAGTAGAAGAGTCCAGTTTGTTATCCAAAATATCCCTAAGATATACATATTGTCATCTATTGTTCATGATTTTCAGATCCTTGATCTTATCGAGCGTATCTGAACTTTCTTGATTATATATTGTTTTCACAGCAATATCATCTGTTCATTTGTACACATTTGTCACCTTGGTTCAATCAATCACATTTCTTAAAAACAGTCAAACCTGAGGCAGAGTCAGATCGTACAAGGCAAGTTTTTCTGAATTGAAGCTGAATCTGAATTCAAGAGGCACTGGTTTCCGTGAAGTGTCTATATTAATCGCTCAAGGTATTGTGGCTAGGATTTTCTTGTAATCATTTGAGATTTTATCCATTACTTCAAAGCTATCTCAAGCTATCTGTACTTGGAAATCAGCTCAAGCTGGGGGTCATCATGCAAGTTCAACAACTGTAACTTTTATTTCTTTTATCTTAGAGAATTCATTTCTGAGCCTTTCTGCAATGCTTATTGAGCTTTCTTTTCGTCAATATTCCTTCTTTACAAGATTAACTGTCATTGATGCCGTATTTCATCAGATAGATCACCCTCAGCCTATGGCTCACATGGATGATAAGGTTCAAATAGTTGTCGTGAAACTCTGGACTTCAGACTCTTTTCTAAGCCTTTCTTCCATTGGCTTAACCAGCTCAGATGTGACATCCAGCTTAACGCCAGGTTCAGCTTCGACATTTATGAAAAACAAATCTTGGTCGGTCTTTGGGAAAAAATCATTTTTCAGTATTCAAGTAACAGGAAGAGCTAAGGATAATATGAAAACACCAAATATTACAAGTAGGAATTTAATGCTGCCTTTTCTGCTTTTAAGCACTTTCTCTAATATGTTTTCATAAAATATCTCAATCCTATCAAGCTTAATGAATCATTTTTCAAAAAATCTAGAAAATCTCGATTTTTTCTTTTGGCTTCCTGATCCATCAAATGTAACAGCAAGAGCCGGATTGATAGTAAGCGCAATAAGAAGAGAGGATATAAGTGTGACGGTAATTATGAATGGTATTGAGAATATGAATTTACCCATGATTCAAGTCATGAATAACATTGCTGAGAATATCCATACCACAGTCAGGGTAGTTGATATAAGAACATTCCTATAATCCCTAAGGACTAGAAGTGCAGATTCTCTTGTTGTGAATTTTCATGTGTTCTTATATTGGTTTATTGCTGAAATTACAACTATCGCGTCATCTACGAGCAGTCACAATGACAGGATTAAGGCGAACATTGATAAGAAATTCAGCGTTTGGCCTGCGTATGCCATCACTGAAAAAGTAACCAAAAAAACCAGAGGAGCAGAAATTCATGCTACAAGAGCTTCTTTTATTCATATGATCAGGAATAATGTCATGAAGACAAGGAAAATGGTGATGCTTCAGTCTCTGATGAGAGAATGCTGGTCTAATTTAATTCTTTCAGATTGATCAAGTATTGTTGTTATTTGGATATCTTTTGGTATTATTGAGCTTTCTTTTAATTTCTCTAGAGCGGTTTCTCATTGTGAAACGAGATCGACTATGGATCATCATCTTTTCTTTACGACTCATAATGTTGCTGCATTTTCAGGAACGCTTCAGAGTGATGATAATCTGGATATTCTTGTTCTTTTCACTGGAGCCTCAAATACATTCGCAACATCCTTAAGATAAATTATTCAAGTATTTCATGTCTTTGATATTATCAGATCTTTTAATTTCTGTATATCGAAATACCTCTCATCTATTGTCACGGTATGAGTGTATTTATCCACGCCCATTTCTCAAAGGGGTACAGTGAAATTCAGTGCAGATATTATCTTATTGACTCAATCAGAATTTAATCAAAGCGATTCAAGTTTTTTTGGATCGTATTCTATCCTGTATTCTGTCTGATCTCAACCTGAAATCTGCACTTCAGAAATAAGTGTGTTTCATTCTAACTCGTCTTTTATTTTTTTTGCGTATTCATAAAGCTTAAATCCATCATATTTTCACGCAATTGCAAATATCCAAATAGGTGAGTCATCAAGAGATATTTCAGAAACTACAGAATCATTGGCATCTGTAGGCAGATCTTTTTGAGCCAAATCCGCCTTATCCTTAAGCTCACTCATTACAGTAGGGATATCTACATTTGATTTGAATTGCACTGTTATTATCGATGCGCTGTTTCTTGAAGTAGAAGTCATCGTATCTATTCATTTGATCTTTGAAATCTGCTGTTCAATCTTCTTTGTTACAAGATCTTCTATGATTTCTGGACTTGCTCATGGCAAGGTTGTGACTACGGTTCAGATTCAAATCTGAACTTCAGGGCTTGACTCAAGAGGAAGTGATCTAAGGCTTATAAAACCGGCTATGAATATGATGGCGATTAGTAAAAAAAGAAATCTTGATCTTTCAAGAAAAAATGAAAACCATGAATCATCAAGCTTCTTATCATATTGCAATTGATCAAGATATTTTGATTTCATCCCTTTATTTTCTGACATATGTTATTTTTTATGATTTATATTAAAGTTTTTATCATTTCGGCCAGATCATCTTTTTCTGACTCCATATCACAGCCTAACATTCACATTTGCACTTCTCTGCTTTCTTTGTGTGTGGACGTTGCTATGATCTTTATTTTTTTATACCTTTGTTTTATATAAAGGGTCAAGTCTATCGTATTCTTTGAGTAGTCTTTATCATCAAGATAAAAATCCATTCAAACAAAATCAATATCTTCACCATGCAAGTCTAGGATTTTCATAGTCTCCTGAGCTGTATGGGCTTGATATAATTCAATCAAACTTCAAAGTGAAGATTTATATTTTTCCTGCCGATTACGATCATCTTCTATGATTAATATTTTTTTCATTTTGACCATATTAAAATGATATTAGTTTCTTTTGTTTATTTAATTTCTTCAACAAGATCTCAATCTTGAAGATTAAGCGCTCATGAAATGACAACTTTATCTCATTCATTCAATCATGAAGTTATTTCGATTTCTGTACTGTTCTGTTCTCAGATTTTAACTGATTGTGCATGAATTTTTGATTCCTTATCTATAACATAAACCCTGTAATCTCATTGTCATAAGCTTATTACAGACGAAAAAGGCACAAGCATGACTTTATTCTTGTTATTTTCTTTTGAAACATATGCATCAACAAAATCTCCTAGTTTAAAATTATCAGGTTTTTTATTAAAGCTGATTTCTGCTTTAAACATTTTTGAAACTGGATCTGCAGCTGGAGATATCAATGTCAAGATTCATTTATTTTCACCATCTTGTTTTTTGACGCTGACTTCTTGACCTAATTTAAGCGATTCAATATTATCGCTAGATACTTCAAGCTTTACTAGTATCTGATCGTTAGATCCTATCATAAATGCTGGGACTCATGGATTTGCAGCTGTTCATATCTCTATGTTTTTACTTGTAATAACTCAATCAAAAGGCGCAATAATGGAAGTATTCTTAAGCTGTATCGATGCTAAGTCCTTACCTCACTTTGCTGCATCTAGTTGTGATTTTGCGGCAACTTTTTGAGATTCAAGCTTAGATTGTATGGAAGAATAATTCGCCTGAGCTATCTTAAGAGCATTATCTACGCTGTCTCTGCTTGATTTTACACTTACAATAGTATTTTCGTATTGTGATTCAGTCAAAGTCTTATTTCATGAAATGCTGTCCAATTGAGAATTATTTCAAGCTTTAATATTTGATAATTGAGTCTCTGCTATATTAATTGCATTCTGAAGCGATACGAGATTCGTATCAGTTGACGTCTTTGTTGAGTTAAGTGTATTTTTTAGAGCAGTAAGAGCTGATTGAGATTGTAATATGCTTCACTGTATTTTTGAGACATTCAATATGAATCCATCAATTTGAGCCTGGGGAAGGGAAGCTGCGGGTATAGTATTGTTCAGCATGGTGACCATATTATCATAGAGCTCATTACTCTTGCTGAGAAGCTCAAGCACAGCTACTACTTTCTGTTCAGTTCAGTTTCTTTCCGAAGAGAAATTTTTAGCCTTATATTCATTAAATGCGGTATTGATTTTATTGAATGATATTTCGGCATCATCTTTAGTCTTCGGATTTTTAGCTCATAAGTAAATCTCGTATGATTTATTTATGTAATCATTTTTAGTAGTGACTCACAATAAGATATCAGCTTGATTTATTCAAGAGTCTATAGAAACAATTGAGCTTGAGATAGATAATTTGAGGCTTTCGTATAGACCATTAAGATTTTCTTCAGAATTTTTTTTGAAGTTCGCAAGGTTTGTATTTGCATTATTTACAAGCAATACGGCGTTTTTGAGGCTTTCGTTCGTAGTATTTACTGTGTTTATTTGAGATTTTTTAATATTATCAAGTTGAGTTTGAGCAATGGATAATTGTTTTTCAGTTGCAGCATATGTGTTATCTTTTGCACTACGTGCATTATCCAATTGAACTTTTGCAGCTTCAAGATCCTTTGCTGTTGATTCTTGAGTAAACGCATAAGAATTTAAGGAATTATTATATGCTGTTGTGGCATTATCATAGCTTGTTCAAAATGTCGATGAGCTTAAGTCTAAATTTGCAAGAATATCTCAGGCTTTCACTTTTTGACCTACTTGTACATTAATATTTTTTATAACTCAACCCACCAAAGGTGAAACAGGAGTTTCCATTCATGGATATACTTTTCAAATCAGTTTTAATTGCTCACTGAAATTTTCTTTTGTGATAGTCTTTGATTTTATTGCCTTGGCAGTTGGTTTTATTATATCATCCTTAACTTCCGGGGCACCGCATGATGTTAATAAGATCGCGCTAATTAAGGTTACGGTTAATATCTTTTTCATATGCTTTATAATTATTACTATTAATTTGTAGATGTTTGTTCTTTCTTAATGTATTCCATCAACTCATCGATATCATCCATTTTTACCATTGCAACAGCTTTTCAATGTTTTGTGACCACCATTAAAGAATCTCATGGCTTGATTCATAATAATTCTCTGACTTCTGAGGGAATGACTACTTGTCATTTTGTTCCCACTGTCACTGTCGAGTGCATCTTTATCCCCCTTTTTTTCTTGAGAGCTTCACATTCTTCAGAATTGATGTTTGTCATTTTCAATGCGATTAAGTATAAAAAGTATAAAAAGTATAACTTTCCATACTTTTATATCTTTTTTTGATATTAAGTCAAATATAATTTTTATAAATTGTCAATTCCCTTTATGGTGAATTCTATCATATTGCTCATCTTGCCCCATGGATTAACATATATCTTATATTTTCACGGAACCAAATTAAGATAGGCATCGCATATTTCTCCACTGTAAGAGGTATCTCTTAGACAAAGCGCGGGCTTAAGAGTGACTTTAATTTGCTTAGCTGTAGATCATGATTCTGAATAAAGTATTCATTTGGCTCAATTCTCATTTTCTATCCAAGCAAGCTTATCTCCTTCAAATCATTCGAAATTACATCAATTTATTGTAATTGCAGAGTTAACCCTTCAGGATTCACTAGAAAGAGAAGTTATGATTGGCGTTCACTCTGGCTCATCTTTACATAATATCTTTTGTCACCGTTCTTGAAGTTCGGTTTTCAGGGCATTATTCTCTGCCAATAATCATGCATTCTGAGTTTGAAGTTCAGATATTTGTTTCCTGAGGGCATCTTGTGTTTTTGTATCGGTATTCAAGTTGGTACAGCTTGCTAATAATAGAGGAAAGATAGTCATCAATGCTATTTTTTTCATATGCTTTTAGTTATTCATACTCTATTTTATTTATATTATATCTAAAACTACGGAATTGTAAATATAACAAGCAATTCTGATCAGGATATTTTAATAGAATTCTCATCTCTCATTTCAAATGCTTTTCTAAAGTTCTTTTTTGATTTTTAGGATTTAATTTTTATAATTCACGCGTTTATTAAAAATCATTTATTTATGTGAGATATTGTATTCCTACTTTGATATCTGGTGTTAGCTTTTGTGATTGCTTTTACCATAACGCCTTTGTATATCAAAATGCTTTATAAGTTAAAGCTCTGAAAACAGATCAGAGAGGATGCTCTAGTTTGAAAGGCTACAGAATTTGCAAAGCTCCATGCTGCAAAAACTTGAACTCCGACCATGTGAGGATGAATGATACTTTGAGTTATTTGAATTCTGGTCTTTCTTTCAATCCTATTCAAATATTATTGAGTTGAACTGGAAAACATCTTATGATACAAGATAAAATATTCATTATGGAATAGAAATGAGACATATCTTCCACTATTTACTCTTTTCACAGTCTGAATGCTCTGATTGGTCGACGACTATATGAATGTAAGATGAATCGGAAGAACAAAATGAATTTCGGCAAAATTCAAGATGCTTTGGCTGATAACTTTTTGAGCGGTCGGAGCATATTGGTTTTATTTTAAATTATGACACACTAGCTTCAATCTTCCTTTTTTCGGAAATTTGAATCTTTGACTTCTATATATTCCAATCTTCATATTCATCATAATCTCAATGGCAAATGCAGTCAATATAACTGATTGACTTGATTGACTCGCTTGAGGCCTGCTTATGTTCAATTATTTTGTATATTCAATAATAACATATAATCAACATCTGTTCATCCTATCCGCGCTTTGCATGATTGTAGTTTGAACTTTGATTGCATTTCTATGGTTCAATATCAAGCCGGCAAAATTCTATATGTGAGATGTATGAGCTCTCGCACTCTGAGCTAATCTATGAATAATCGCAATGATGACAAATACTCTTATTGTATTAGTGATCATTTCTTGAATATATATTCTCGAAATAGTTTCTGTAATTATACAATTGACTTCAAAAAAATTAAGAAAAGGTAAAAAGGTCTTCAGGATAGCGCCTTTCCATCATCATCTTGAAGCGATAGGCTGGAAAGAAGAAAGTGTAGTGATGAGGTTCTGGCTTGTCTGAATGATATTATCAAGTATTTGAGTATTAGTTAGCTATTTGCTTAAATAAAGCTAACTCTATAAAAATTTTGAATAAAATGCCACTCGAAAGAGTGGCATTTTATTCT
>AMFJ01030341.1_pt1 | contig 10470 bp, 7 predicted proteins | sample 427208 | NCBI WGS metagenome assembly AMFJ01 (sample SAMN02954298, study PRJNA114691) | groundwater metagenome | biome: aquatic; feature: subsurface aquifer; material: sediment; isolation source: subsurface aquifer sediment | place: USA: Rifle, CO | collected 2008-08
TGTGCATTTTTCTTTCGTTGCATCTCTAATCCCTACCGTGCCATCGCATGTTTCTGGTGATTGAATGATCCCATCACCACAATAAGGTAGTGGTTCTTTTGTGCATGTTACTGTACATTTTTCTTTCGTTGCGTCTCTAATCCCTGCCGTGCCATCGCATGCTTCTGGTGTTTGAATGACTCCATCGCCGCATTTTGGTCCATTTACCGTAATTGATTTACAAGTACTGTCGCAAACCGTACAACTACTACCGTATGTATCACATGTTTCCGTAACTGTATTTCCATCATCACAACCTTCCAGTGATTGTTTTGTTCCATCCCCACACCACGTCCAAATACCAGCTATACATACCTTACCCGTCAACGCGACACCTTCATCAATTGTTCCATCACAATCATCATCTAATCCATTACAAGATTCTGCAGCTCCAGGATGAATATTTGCAATCCCATCAGAACAATCTGTATTATCCGTCACATAACCCGCAGGTGGCACGCAAGCTGTCGCTTTAACTAGAGGGTTGCCATAAGTATCTTTATCATTATCGACAAAGTAAGTTTTGGTAACACCTTCATCAACTGTGCCACTGCAATTGTTATCTTTTGTATCACAAATTTCAGTTGCTGAAGGGCTTATGAGTTTGTTGGTGTCATCACAATCCCCGCCCTTTTCTACATACCCAGCGGGAGGTGCACATTTCGACAATGTCACACTGGTATTTCCAAAACCATCCCCATCTAAATCTTGATAATAAGTCTTATTAACAAGACCGTTATCAGTCACTCCATCACAATCATCATCTACACCATTGCAAACTTCAGGTATATTCACATCATTCGTGCAAGTTTCAACGCCACTGATACAAGCATAAGTTCCTTTCAAACACTTGTCCGCATCCGATCCGTCGCAGGCCGTTCCTTTCAAGGGATCTCCACTGCCTTCGGCATTCGTAATGTCACAATCATCATTTACATTACCATTGCAGATTTCTGTGGCTCCCGGATGCATGCTCGCCAGAGAATCATTACAATCCCCCCCTTTATCCACATAGCCAACAGGTTTTGTGCAGGCAGTCGTTGTCGCGGGGCTTCCATAACCATCACCATCATAATCGGCGTAATAAGTTGTTTTTACACCTTCATCTATTTGGTTATTGCAGTTATTATCAACGCCATCACATATTTCGGTGGCAGTCGGTTTAATGGCAGCTTTTCCATCATCACAATCTGTTTTATCCGTCACGTACCCAGCAGGTTTTGTACAAGCAGTCTTGGGCACGCTGGGATTTCCAAAACTATCTGTATCTGAGTCTTGATAATAAGTATTGCCAACCCCTTCATCAATGCTTCCATTACAATTATTATCTTTACCGTCACAAACTTCGAGAATGTTTGCATCTCCTGCACAAATTTTTGCTCCACTGGTACAAGCAAATTTGCCGCTTTTACATAAATCGGCATCAGCTCCATCGCAGGACGTTCCAATTGTTAAATCCCCACTGCCATCGAGAGTCACTGAACTGCAATCATTATCAATACCATCACAATTATCCGTTACGCCCGGATGTATGGCCGTATTTGTATCATTACAATCTGTATTATTGGTTACATAACCAGCAGGTTGGGTGCAGGCAACTTTCGTCACACTGGGATTGCCATAACCATCCTCGTCTCTATCTTCAAAGTAAGTATGGGTAACACCTTCATCGACTGTTCTATTGCAGTTATTATCTTTCAGATCACATATTTCACTGGCACCCGGCTTGATAGCAGCATTTGCATCATTGCAATCCGTGCTATTTGTCACATAGCCAGAACAAGAAAGTTCCGTTGCAGGAATATCCAGATTCCCATAGCCATCTCTATCAGCATCTTTATATTTATTAACAACAGTGTTGCTGCAGCTACCGCATTGAGAAGTACTCGGCACACCCGTATTGACACTGCAGGTATCTGTGGTACAAGCATTTGAATCATTGCACTCTGAATTAGAAAAACAAACGCCTTGCGCAGCTTTATGAACGCACTGATTATCCGCAGCACAGAAATCTAATGTGGAACAATCATTATCTTCGCAGTCTGCAGCAGAATTACAACACAAGGGATCCCCAATATTTACAAAAACACATTGGCCGGTAGCCGTATCACAGCTATTAACCGTACATACATTATTATCGTTGCAGTCCGTATTAGCGGTACAACCACCGGTAGGAACATCCACAGTTACAACATTGACAGGTGGAACATAAAAGCCATCCAAATAACCAGCATTCACCGGCATTGCCCACGCAGACAAAATAGCCAAAACTATTAATAGAAAAGTAAATCTGAATTTTTGCCCGCAAGCTTTTGACATGAATCTCCCCTCAATCAGAAAGTTCTTGCAAAGGAAGGGCCAACACAAACCTCAATTTTAAATGATCATTTTTTCAGAAATAACTTTGTTAAACTAAATAGATATACAATTAATTTTTTAATTTATTTTATTTAAAAATGTGCCTCATTTTTTTAAATTCCAGCTAACGGCAATTATTACCCTTTCAAAATGATAAATTCTCAAAGTGAGAATATTCTATTTTTGAAATTCTTTAATTGTCTTTCACTTCATTTTTCTTTAAAAGTTTTGCCTTAATTCTTAAATAGGAACACACAATGACCACACCACAACAACCCGCACAAATGCCAAAAAAATCACTTCCTGCCTGGGCAAAAGTACTTATAGTTCTGCTCATCATCGGCTTTGCCTTTGCTACCCTGGCTGGGATAGGGGTGACTCTTTTGGGTCGTTATCTCTCTAACGGTGGTGCGGAAAAACTGATTGAACAGGGTATTGAAAAGGCTGTTGAACATGGCCTCAAAGAAGCCGGTGAAAAAAATGGGGCTGATGTGGATGTTAATTTGGGTGATAAAGGTTTTGTAATTAAAGATGAAAAATCAGGCGAAGAATTCTCCATCAAGGCAGACAATAAAATTCCAGCTGACTTCCCCAAAGATATCCCGGTGTTTAGTCCCGCTGCGGTTGTTTCCAGCATGGTCATGGGTGGCATGCAAATGCTCACCCTTGAAACTTCGGCTCCACTAGATGAAGTTTCGCAATTTTACAAAACAAAATTATCAGAAGCTGGCTGGCAAAGCCCTTTTAGTGGGTCTTTTGCACAAGATACTCAGGCCTCACTTTACCAAAAAGAAAACCGTCAACTGACTTTAAGTATTTCAACCCAGGAAGGTAAAACGATGATTGTTTTATCTAATGCTGCCACACCTGCCGGGCTATAGGGCGCTGCCTTGGCAAGTTTGCCGGCGCTTTAATTCAGCATGAATAGAATTGAGTGTAGCGAGTTTATTGACCGACCAATCAGGAGCTACCGTCAGACGCCTGGGCCCATGGGCATTAAGTCTCATAATCATAATATTCGGTCTTAAATATTCCAAAAAAGTCACACATTGATCCGTATATTCCTGCAAACTCTGGGGCTGGTAATGGCCTGCCAGGTATTGTTTTTCTAAAACAGTATCTTTAAACACCACCATATTATGTATTTTTATTCCTTCAATGGGTGTGTCATTAAAAAATGCCGCTTTTGCTTTGGTTTCTTTGAGTTCTTCACCTGGCAAACCAAACATCACATGAGCACAAACCTTGATCCCGCGATCAGCCAATGCCGTTGAGGAAACAACAAAATCTCTGACCGTGTGAGCACGATTTAAACGACGGTTTACATCATCTTTATGAGAAGGGTTTCCCAATTCAACCCATAAATAAGTTCTTCTGTTTATTTCATCTAACAAATCAATAATAGGTGGAGTCAAACAATCAGGTCGTGTAGCGACAAACAAACCAACAATACCCTCCATGGCTAAAGCTGCTTCATAATATTTTTTTAGAGTTTCAGGTTTTTCGTAAGTGTTGGTTCCATTTTGAAAATAGGCAAAATACTTTCTGGAAGGGTATCGAGTCCTGGCATAATTCATCCCGTTTATAATTTGTTCCCTAATATCGGCTGGCTTTCTATATAATGTTAATCCCTCATAAGAAGCATCGGCACAAAATGTACAGCCTCCTTTGGCTTTGGTTCCATCTATATTAGGGCAAGTCATTCCCGTATTCACGGTGACCCGATCCACTCGTTGCCCAAATACTTTTTTGATTTCTTCGTGGAAAGCTTTGTACCCAAACTGGCTCATAAATGTCTTACTAACAAAATAGTTAATGATTTAAAGCACATTTTTTTGACACGTAAAGTCATCAGCCTATCAATTTGATAAAATTTAAATTTATGCGTGTGGATAAAAAACTAAATGAACCACATATTCAATGTCTTAGGTTTTTCACTTTTCTACATGCGATTTCAATCGCCTAAAAGGACTGTAACAAAATGACCCATAGAATGGGTTTATTTTTACCCTCTTTTACCTCTAATAATATTTTAATCAATTGATTTATAACAATAAAATACAAGAACAACTTGGCACGTTCATTGCTTAATTTAAAGACCTGAGAGGGAGCGTAATTTCAAAGAGGCTTGCATATATAATGAAACGAAACTTATTTATCATCATAACCCTATTAGCCCAAATAACGATAATGAACTGTGGAGGCGGGGCAAGCGGAAGCAGCTCATCTTCCTCAAGTCTCGATAGCGGAACCGAATATAGCGGTTCTAATCTCGAAGGCGGTAATATTACTCAACTTAATTTCAATGCAAGCAATCAAGCCAGTGTTAACCTGGGGACCGTTGATGACAATGCGGAATATATCCTCGAAATTTATTCTTATAATACAGATGGGGACACCATTGCTTACCAATTAGGAAATTCTGACGAAAATTCTGCTCCACCCGCCAAAGCTCTTACACAAGATGCCACAGAAGATTTTCATGAAATGCTTCGGGATGCTGAAAATGACCTGGATCCAAATGCCATTATCGATTCTGAAAAAGTTTCCAAGGCTTTAACCAAGGCAGCAACCATAGGCTCTGAAAGATCCTTTAAAGTTTTAAATTCATTTTCAGGAGGGTCTAGCTACACAACTGTTACAGCCACCCTTCGTTATGAAACAAGCCATTTTAAGGCCTATGTAGATACACGAAATGCCTCCAGCATGTCTGATTCTGAAATTGCCACACTCTGTGAAAACTTTGACAGCGTAATTGATAAGGAACATGAAATGTTTGGAACGGAATCTGATATCGATGATGATGGAACATTTAATATCTTATTTACACAAGCGGTTAATGAATTGGGAGGATCAGCAGGCGGGATCATAACTGGATTTTTCTATGCCGTAGATCTCTTTGATACCAGCGTCTATTCCCAAAGCAACGAAACAGAAGTGTTTTATACTTTTGTCCCTGACCCCGATGGAGATAATGGAGTGGCTATTTCCAAAGAATTTGCCTTAAGCAATATTCTTCCCAGCGTTTTACCCCATGAATTCCAGCACATGATTAATTTTAACAGCCATTATTTTGTAAACGATGGCTCTCCGGAATATTCCTTCTTGAATGAAGGTTTATCCCACCTGGCAGAAGATATTTATAGTTTGAATAGCAATGATTATATGACAACAACAGGCATAGAAAACCCAGCACGAGTGGCAGGTTATCTGGATAGCATTGATAGCCTTTGCGTTACTTGTGGAGCCTCACTTTACCAAAGAGGCGGGAGTTATCTGTTGCTACGCTATTTGTACGAGCAGGCTCAAAAAGGGAATTTGTCAGGTGCTGCAACAGGCATGGAACTCTTGCAACGTCTTTTAGACACCGACAAAACAGGCGTTGAAAACATTGTATCGGCTGCCTACGACACAAGTGATGTCACAACTGCTTTTACCGATCTCATGGGACAATTTGGTTTGGCAATCCTGGTAAGTGATACGGGCCTGATTGACGATGACCGCCTTACATTCGATGGCATTGACTTGCGAGCCGTTCAAGATGACAACCGTGGCACAGAGCTGCAAGGGCCTGCGATTACAAGCCTAAGCGATTTCCCCATGTCAGAAACAGTTGCCGGTGCCGCAATGAGTTTTGTTCGTTTGACAGGCAGCCAGATTAACGCCCAAGGGGGCACGATAGATATCAATCTCACTTCAGGTTATTCAGGTGGCGGCTACTTGATTCAGACGGGTTTATAGAAATATCCCGCTTGCCATCAGTTGATCAATTCCTTATACCAATCCCATGGAGATGGCTCAAAGGGTGGAACTTATCCCTTCAGAAAATGACAATACCAGAATGATTGAAACAGCTTCTCTTAAAGAAGCTTATGACTTTTGTCTTAACCTGGCCCAAAATCATTACGAAAATTTCCCTGTTGCTTCCCTGCTTGTCCCGGCCAAATTACGTCCTCACATCGCCGCCGTTTATGCGTTTGCCCGCATTGCTGATGATTTTGCCGATGAGGCTGAATACGAAGGCTTGCGTATGGCGCGGTTAAAAGACTGGGAAACCCAGCTCAAAAACATGGTGCTGACCACACCCACACACCCTGTTTTTATCGCTTTAAAAAATACGGTTGAGGTGCTTCAAATCCCCCTGCAACTTTTTTTGGATCTTTTAACTGCTTTCAAAATGGATGTCGTCGTTTCGCGCTATCAATCCTTTGAGCAGCTCTTAAATTATTGCCGCTATTCTGCCAATCCGGTTGGAAGATTGGTTCTGTATATCATGGGGTACCCGGCTCCGAAATTTTTGGAATACTCTGACTACATTTGCACGGCACTACAATTAGCCAATTTCTGGCAAGACGTTTCAATTGATCTGGAAAAAAATAGAGTTTACTTACCCAAAGAAGATTTGCTGGCTTTTCATTATTCCGAAGAAGAACTTTTCAAGAAAACATATAATGACAATTTTAAAAGACTTATTTTGTATCAAGTCGAACGAACACAGGATCTTTTTAACAAAGGCCAACCTCTTTGTGCTGAAATAAAAGGCCGGTTTGGGTTAGAACTCAAGCTCACCTGGCTGGGCGGCAGCAATATTCTGGATAAAATAAGAGCTTCTTCCGGAGAGGTTTTTAATCATCGTCCCAAACTGACAAAAAAAGATTTTATAAAGTTTTTTTTGAAATGTTTTCAGAAATCTTTCTGGAGCGCCAACAAATAGCTAGTTTTCCAATCATCATGCATGACACCCACACAACACCCACAGCAGTTTTAAACCCAGCACTATTATATACCTCTGATTCCAAAACAATTACCCGGGAAAGCAAATCCAGTTTTTCCTCATCATTTTTCTTTTTATCAAAAGATAAAAGGCAGGCCATTGAACGCGTGTATGCTTTCTTTAGAGTGATTGACGATGTGGTTGATGAAGAGCCCAATCCACATAAACAAAAAGAACATCTTTATTTCTGGAAACAACAGTTGACCGAATCAATTGAGGCGCCTTCTTCCATCAACATTTTAAATGAATTATCCGAAACAATAAAAAATTTTCATATCCCGGTGGATTATTTTTTAAAACTCATTGAAGGCTGCGAGATGGATCTTAATACCAAAAGATATGAAACCTTCACCGAGCTTTATGAATATTGCTACCGAGTCGCCTCCATGGTGGGCCTCGTCTGCATGAAAATTTTTGGTTATTCCTCCCCCACATCTGATCAATGCGCCATTGATTTGGGTATGGCCCTGCAGCTAACCAACATTATCCGTGACGTGGGCACCGATTTGCAAAAAGGGCGTATTTACTTGCCGGCAGAAGATTTAAGGCATTTTGAAATCAGCGATACTGATTTACAATTACAGCGAACGACACCCAATTATTTAAAACTGATGGAGTTTGAATATGAACGTGCGATTAAATATTATGAAAGTGGCTCAAGAGAATTTGTTAATGACACTGAAAATAAACTGTTAGCCGCCAAAATAATGGCCACTGTTTACCGAACCCTTCTCGAAAAAATTCGAGCTCATCATTACCCCAATCTGAAATACAGGGTCAGGTTGAAATTTGTGCAGAAAATGAAAATTCTCCTGCCGCTTCTCATCAAAACAGTTTGATCATGGAATCTTCTGAAAGAAAATCAGTTTGCATCATTGGGGGAGGCATAGCAGGCCTTGCAAGTGCCGTATTCCTTGATGCTTATGGTTATAAAATCACTCTCATTGAGAGAAAACCCGTTTTAGGAGGAAGGACTTTTTCATTTAAAGACAAAATAACCGGATTTGAAATTGATAATGGGCAACATTTATTAATGGGGGCTTATCACGAAACACTGCGCCTGTTAGATATGATTGGTTCCCGTAGCCAGATTTTGATCCCGGCAAAAAACCGTGTACCTCTCATCAATCAAATGGGGGAAATGGATTATTTTCATATCCCACAATTACCACAACCTTTTAACGTCCTTATCGCTTTTTTAAGGCTAAATTGTTTCAGCTGGAAAGATAAACTGAATTTGTTCAAAATAAAAAAAGCACTCAAAAACCACAATCCTCAAAAATTCTTAAAATCGACTGTAAAGCAATGGCTTATACTCATGGATCAATCAGAGGATGCCATTATTAATTTCTGGACACCTCTGACACTGGCTACTTTGAACGAATCAGTTGACGTTGCCTCAGCTCACCACTTACTGACTGTTTTACAAAAAGGTTTATTAGGCGGAGCTTTTGACAGCCAGTTTTTGATCCCCAAAAAAAGTTTAAACGCCCTCATAGGAAACCCTGCCCAGACTTATTTGGAAATGCGTGGACACAAAATTATAAAAAGCACATCAGCTCTCCACTTGCATGTATTAGATAACATTGTCCGTGAACTGGAATGTTCCAATGGTGAAAAAATTAAAACAGATTATTTTGTAAGTGCTCTGCCGCCTCGTGGCTTGCTTAAAATTATTCCAAAAGGCTTTGTAGACTCGCTCACTTATTTCTCGGGCATTAAAAAACTAAAATTTTCCCCCATTATTTCTGTCAATTTATGGTTTGATCAGAATTTTATTCCAGAATTATTTGTGGGGGCCAGCTCCACAAAAACACACTGGTTTTTTAACAAAAATCGCATTTCTGATATTCAGGGACCGCCCTATCATTATGTAGGCGTTTTAAGTGCTGCGTATGATTTACTTGAGACTCCCGGGCATGTGATCAAAGAAATGGTGCTCAATGATTTATACAAACTTTTCCCCGAAGGCAAAAAAGCCAAACTGCTGCACAGCCTGGTGGGCAAAGAAAGAGAAGCCACAATCTGCCATTCTACTGAAACCGAAACTTATCGCCCCTTTCAACAATCTCCTTTCGAAAATTTTTTCGTGACAGGGGATTGGACACAAACCTATTTGCCCGCCACTATTGAATCAGCTGCTCTTTCAGCTAAAATAGCCTGTGGGCATATTGTATCTTCCTTTTCGTAGCAAAGCCTGGGCAATCACTTGACAATACTCCCAAATAACGCTTAAAAATTTGCATGAAAAATGTTACCTTTTTTTTAATCTTCGTTTTAATCTTGATAGGATCAAGCTCCATCATTGCACAAACTAGGCTGCAAGAAACTTTGCCATCCCAATCAAACACACCAGGTCAAGTAACCCCAGAAAAGGCTCTGCCACCTCCAGTTTTTTTGGAACTCAAAGAAACAAAATTTGCACCAGGAGCCAGCATCGTTGTTAATTTCAAGGCTCCCAACGATTTGCCGGGTGATGCCTGGGTAGGGATTATCCCCTCCCATGTGCCCCATGGATCTGAATTTCAAAATGATCAATATGATTTGGCTTATCAGTATTTAAATCAACGAACACAGGGAGGGCTCACCTTTAATGCTCCCTTTCAGGGCGGTCATTATGATTTCCGGATGAATTCAACTGACAATAACGGAATTGAAATAGCTTCTGTCTCATTTAGTGTAGAAGGGACAGTTGAGCCCAGTGAAGTTAAACCTACCCTGGGATTAACCAAACAAACTTTTTCAGCCAGGGAAGAAATTGTTGTGCAATTTACGGCTCCCGCAGGTTACGCACTGGATGCCTGGATAGGCATTATCCCTTCATATATCCCTCACGGGAAAGAATCCAAAAACGATCAGTATGATTTATCTTACCAATATTTAAATAATCGTACGGAAGGGACGCTTACCTTTCTTGCCCCTGCTACCAAAGGGAATTATGATCTAAGGATGAACAACACAGATAAAGATGGTCTTGAAGTGGCGACGGTGAGTTTTAAAGTTTTATAGATTAACCGGAAATTTCCAGGCCTTCAACCAGCAATAATCTGCCTCCAAAAGAACCCAGACGATGGGGAGAAACAAATCTTAATTCATCACCAATACCCACAATATTTTTAAGCAGTTCAAAAAAATTCCCGGCAACGGTAAAATCCGCTACAGGGTATTTTTTTTCGCCATCTTCTACCCAATATCCCTGGGCCCCGTAAGAAAAGTCCCCTGAAATGGGTGATGCCGAAGCCCCACTTAATTCTGTAACATAAATACCGCTGGAAATTTTTTGCATGATTTCCTTCTCA
>AMFJ01000399.1_pt1 | contig 10463 bp, 8 predicted proteins | sample 427208 | NCBI WGS metagenome assembly AMFJ01 (sample SAMN02954298, study PRJNA114691) | groundwater metagenome | biome: aquatic; feature: subsurface aquifer; material: sediment; isolation source: subsurface aquifer sediment | place: USA: Rifle, CO | collected 2008-08
TAACTGAGCAATCTATTTGCGGAAGACTCGGAAATCTTTATCCCGACCCTTCCAAACTGCCACGCAAACCAACCTTTATGTTTCCAGGTCGGCCAATGTCCTCGGAGATACCATTCCAGATCAGTTAAGGGGCATCTTCCCTCATTTGATTTCTGAATCAGCAGCACTCCAAGGACGAAGAAAACGTAGATTTCGGTCAGATAGATCCAACCGAATAAAACATTAATCACCAAAATGGAATGTAAAAGATTAACTGAAGCGATCAAGGTTTTTTTCATGTCCACCCCTTTTTGTTTTATTTCAATGACATTAGGTGAATTCCTCAAAAAGTCAAATCATATAATCTTGCTTTTTTATTTTATCTTATAGAATCAAGACATGACTGTCATAACCAATCTCTCATGAAAAAGCTTAAAATCTTTTACGGTTTTTATGATTTTGCGAATTCTGCATACGGTATAGTATTGCAGAATTATCTGTTGCCCACATATTTCAGCGTGGTACTTATAAATCATTGATTGACTCTTGGGTCATGGTGATTGGCAAATTGAATATCAACATTAATCGGTGTTGTTATAGGAATATATGTCTGAAAGCTGGCTGACAGAAATTGAGATATGATCAAGCCCTTCTTATATCTTGTTGTATCAGCATTTTTGTTCTCGTTAATGCTCTGATATGCAGTGTATTCCGATCCCAAATATGTTTTTTGGATATATATGATTTCCAATTGATTATATATCTGATCGATCTCCTTATATAATTGACTCTTAACTCGTCTTGTCGATAAAAAAGAAAGCCATGAATTCAGCGGTTTCGCTTGGGGTTTCTGATATCTATGATGAATCATCTGACTCGTCATCATAATGCTGCTGCAAAAAGTGTTTTGAACGTACAGCCCTTTCATTTTCATTTTCATCAGCATATTCTATATAATTTTTTCACTTATAAGTGTAATCTGAATAAAAAATTCAAAACTTGAGATCAAACAAAGCGAAAAGTGAGAAAAACCGATTACAAACAAAACCAAACTGAAACTGCTGTTCTGATACTGGCTTATCAGCGAATGCATAACTGTGATTTTACTTTTCTTCGGGGTTTATATCACTGGAGAACTTAAATTATCACTGACAATTGCGGGAGTCTGCATGTTGCTGGTACAAGTTATCGGATTGCCATCCACAATATATTGATCAAGATTATTCAGTAGGCTATGAGAAAGAAAATCCATGAACATCATGGTTGCCATATGGGTAATCGCCATAATCTCTCTTGTGATCGGTATTTGATATTCCTGACTTATAATAACCCTGATACTGTGATGATTGGTGGTATGAAACACTCAATCCCTGATGAGATCGGAATACAGTAATCTGATAGATTCCAGTAAATCATGATTCGAATTCGGAATATTCGGATTCATCACACAGATATGATCTTTTATCTGACCTATAATTTATTGATATCTGAGCGATTGATTATGAAGCCAAAAGATTCCATTGCTGATATTCGGGATATTCATGGTTATCTGATTGATTTTCATAAATAAAAGCCCCGTCCCGCAGATGAAACAGGGATTATTATGTGAAGCCGACTAAAGCAGGGATATTCCTATCATTCAGAGATGATGCCAAATTCTCAATCTTGAAACCTCTTGTCATTCAAATAAATCATTTAGAATATTTTATTAAAAAAACAAAAAGGCTTCTTAGAAACAAGGTATTATATAAAAATTCTTATTTGAAAAATCTTAAAATCTGCATAAGCTAGTTTCCATTATGGTTTTTTTATAAATTATGAGCAAAATAATCGTCTGGCAAGATAAAATCAAGGCAGTAAGGAAGACAACTCCGTTCAGGAAATTTGTAAAGGAGCTCCTAAGCTGGACTCCGATGATACTTTATAAGAATGAGGATTTTTTCTCAAGATATCCGCATTCAGATAGAAGTAGCAAAGTTTATAGCAATAAGGAGTATCTTGAGAAATTCGAGGAGAAGCTATGATTGGAGTATGATTTCCGCTTGGATTTTTTTGCAAATTGGAAAGATCTATGGAACATCACGCCAAAATCCGCAATGCTGCACCTCTACTGAATAAATGAGAATTCCGATTTCGCAGATGCTGCTTTCTGAACGAAAAACTGCTATCTGTCATTCGTTGTCGGAATGGATGTTGAGAATGTATTGTATTCTATGTTTGTCTATATGAATTCCAGGAATGTCCTTAATTCAGTTTTTGTAAGCAATCATTCTGAAAACATTTATTTTTCCCTTAATGTAGAGAATGGTTTCAATATCTTCTATTCTAAATTCATCAAGAACTCCTCGGATATCTGGTTCTCGAGCAACCTCATATGATGCCGAGAGTGCATTTTCTGCGACAATCTCCAAAACCAGGATCATTGCATCCGTAATAAGCAATATGAAAAGGAGGAGTATTTTGCGATGAAGGAAAAAATACTAAAAGAGAAAAATGAATACTGAAAATATTTCAAAGAAGTCAACACGAAATGACTTAATATAGCCAGCGAGAATGTGAGCGGGATGTGAATACTTGAATCCAAAAACATAGAGAATTGAGCCATTATCGCCAATATCGAGAATGGAAGGAATGTGCTTTTTATTTCAGGATTGCCTTTCTGAGAGAATTTTTATGATTGCTTTGATGCATGAGCAAATTCAAACGATCTATATTGAGCCAAGGCCTGCTGAGAAAATTCCAACAACGTTTATTGTTCATGAGAAGTCGGGAATTCCAGCAATATATTCTACAGCTACAATATGGGCAACTGCTCGTATTGCCTCGGGTGCATCTGACTCAAAAACAAATCCTATTGCATCCTTAACAAACAATATTCTCAAGAAGAATGGCATGAGCTTGCATGAAAGATTTTCGAACAGATGGAAAAAGGCTGAATCCTATGAGAATATTTCCCATGAAAAACCAATCCTTTCTATTTCAATGATACGGCAGCATCGCTCATTTTCAATGATCTCAAAAAAGAGGAAGTCGTGAAAGAATGATTCTTATGGAGGGATGAAAAAATAAAAGTCGACGTACCTGAGTGACTGCAGGTGATCAAGGCGGCTGATCTCGATGTAGTTAATTTCGATGACAGCATACTCAAAAAAGTCATCATAGACGAAAATTGAAACCACTTCAGAATAGTTGCTATGGAATTGGAATTCCTGCAAAAAAACAATCTTCCGCTCCCACGAACACATTGGCTGGAAAGGATTAAACTATGATTTAATTTTTAAGATTTTTATATCATGCAAGCAGAAACGACAGTTGAAAACAGGATTTGCAAAAAATGCTCTCGTAATTTTTCAATCACTGACAAAGATCTGGAATTTTATGATATGGTTTCACCATCCTTTCCAAATCCAGGCTCTTCAGAGTCCGGACTCAAGAAACACCTCATTTCCCCGCCCACATTATGCCCTTCATGCAGACAGCAGAGAAGATTGACTTTCAGAAATGAGAGAAACTTATATAAAAGGAAGTGTGACTTAACCGGTAAGGATATAATATCAATATACTCCCCTGACAAAAAATCCATTGTTTATGAGGAAAGCGAGTGGTGGTCTGACAGATGGAATCCTTTTGATTATGGTCAGGATTTTGATTTTTCTAGAAGCTTTTTTTCACAATTTGAGGATCTGATGAAAGCAGTCCCTCGTATGAGCCTAAGTAATGGAAATAATGAGGACTCGGCATACAATAATGATACATGAAATTGCAAAAATACTTATTTGTGTTTCTTTTCAAGCAAAATTGAAAATTCATTCTACATAAATGGCTCATTTGCAGTCAAGGATTCAATGGATATAGGCTGGTCAAAAGATATTGAGAATTCTTACGAGTGTTTTAATTGCAGCAATATGTTTAAATGTACAGTCTGCATCTCTTCCGATAACTGCAGAGATGTACATTATTCTTATGACTGCAATAATTGTCAGGATTGCTTCGGATGTGTATGATTGAAAAATAAGAGCTTCTGTCTTTTGAATGTCCAGCTAGAAGAAAAGCAGTATAGAGAAAAACTAGAAGAGATATATAAAAATAATAAAATATCTGAGATAATTTGATTGGTTGATAATCTCAGAAAAAGGCTTCCTGTCAAATATGCAAATATAGAAAATTCTATAAATTGCATCTGAGATTATATTTACTCAAGCAATGATTCCAGATTCTGTTATGAAATAGAGGGCATAAACAAGGGGAAATATCTTTCGCAATGCTCCAGATGAAATGACATGTTTGATTGCGATAATTCATGAGGTGAAGGCTGAATTTATTTTGAGGATATGTGCGTTTATGATAGTTTCAGAACTATATTCACGTCAACTTCCTCAAAGTGAAGCGATTTGCTTTATTGTGATAATTGCTATTCATCATCGGATTTATTCTGATGTATATGATTACGCAATGCAAAATATTGCATTTTGAATAAAGAGTACTCTAAGGAGCAATATTTTGAAATGGTTCCCAAGATAATCGATCATATGAAAAAGGATTCAGAATGGTGAGAATTCTTCCCATCATCAATGTCCCCTTTTTGATACAATGAAACAAGCGCATTCGAATATTTTCCGATTGAACGCGATGACGCGATTAATCGCGTCGCTACGGATTGATTCAATTGGTCAACTTATGAAAACCCTGCCCCTCAAGTATCCAAGGTAATCCCCGCTTCAAAACTTCCGGATAACATCAATGACATACCTGATGATATTCTTAATTGGGCGGTCGAATGCGAGGTCACGAATCGTCCTTTCAGAATAATAAAGCAAGAACTGGAATTCTATCGCAAACATGAACTGTCAGTTCCAAAAAGACACCCTGATCAGAGACATCTTGATAGGATGGCCTTGCGTAATCCTAGGAAGCTTCACGATAGGAACTGTGATAAATGTTCTCTTGATATCGTTTCGACCTATGATCATAATAATCCGAAAACCATCTATTGCAGCAAATGCTACGAAAAAGAGATGAATTAATTTTTTTAATGGAGTTTAGCTTTTAAAATCATCTTCAAATGATTTCCGGAATAATTGAAACAAAAAAATGCAGCTGCTGAGTCTCTTTTGGCATCTCACAGTCAGATATTGATTTTCTCACCGGCATTTCACCGATTTTTGGCGGAATCAAATATCAGATTCCTACACCAACCCTATGTCCTGATTGCAGGCAAAAATGAAGATTATCATTCAGAAATGAAAGACAGTTGTATAAGAGGAAATGTGATATGACAGGAAAAGATATGATATCAATCTATTCTCCCGATAAGTCTTATGCGGTTTATGAGAATTCTGCCTGGTGGTCAGACAGATGGAATCCTTTTGATTATGGAAGAGATTTTGATTTCAATAAAAGCTTTTTTGAACAATTTGATTCTCTGATGAGAGCAGTGCCAAAAAGTGCATTGAACGCCTGAAACGACAATATCAACTCTGACTATAACAACTACATATCAGGTTCCAAAGATTGCTATCTTAATTTTGGAATTGAGAACTGCGAGAATTGTTTCTATTCAAGTGAATCATCCTGAGCAAAAGACAGCCTTGGATTGTATCATTCTTCAAATGTGCAATATTCCTGATTTCTTGATTGGTCGGCAAATGTTTATAATAGCCTTTTTGTAGAAAATTCAAATCAAGTAGCCAATTCATTATTCATAAAATGATGCAAAGATATACATAATGGGATTTTTTGTGTGAATGTCGATAACAAGAGGTATGCATATAAAAATAAAGAAATTTCTCAGGATGAATTTATGGCGTTGTATAAAACCATGCAAGAGCAGATGAAATCTCATTCTTGATTGAAGAAACTGATAAAAGAGTTTAGCGAATTTAAAAAAACTATTCCTGAGATAAATCTGGAAGTTTATTGAAGCGAAAATTGCACCTGAAACCTTATCAATAATTCTAATGAATGTGAATTATGTTTTTCAGTCGTCAATTCAGATAAATGCAAATATGTATACGATTCTTTTAATGCACACAGTTCTCAAGACGCTAACTTCATCTGAAACTGAGTGAACAGATTATATGATTCTATAAATGTCTTCTGATGCAGCAACGTGCTTTTTTCTGAATCAGTCTTTGAGAATTCAAGCTATGTTTATTATAGTTCAGATTGCACCAATAATTCTTCAGATCTTTTTGGCTGTGTTGGTCTTCGGACAGCTAAATACTGCATATTGAACAAACAATATTCAAAAGAGGAATACGAATCACTAGTCCCCAAAATCATAGAACATATGAGAAAAGTGAGCCTGCCTGCCGGTAGACAGGAGTGGTGAGAATTTTTCCCGATGACTCTAAGTCCGTTCGGATATAATGAGACTGTCGCAATGGAATACTATCCAATCATCTGTAGAGACACATTGCAATGTGTCTCTACAGATTGAAAAACCAAAATCAATTGGTCTACATACGAAAATCCGCCCCCAACCGTATCCAAAGTAATCCCAGGGGCAAAACTTCCGGAAAATATTGATGATATCCCCGATGATATCCTAAATTGGGCAGTAGAGTGTGAAGTTACAAATCGTCCATTCCGAATCATAAAACAAGAACTTGAATTCTACAGAAAACATTGCCTCCCGGTGCCAAGACGACACCCTGATCAACGGCATCTCGATAGGATGAATCTCAGGAACCCCAGGATGCTGTTTGAAAGGAAATGCGATAAATGTTGAGTTAGCATCAAGACAACTTATGCTGCTGATAGTTCCGAAATAATCTTCTGTGAAGATTGCTTTAGGAAAGAAATGTCATAATTTCAAAAAATCATTAAATAAAAAAGCAGCTTAATTTAAGCAGCTTTTTTATTTTTTGGTAATTTTTCTGTTATTCGGTTTAATGTCAGCACTTCATCTAGTGTTTTTCAGTGCAGCAGTGAATATTTATCTTCCTTTTCGGCATAAATGACATCCCTGACTCTCTGTGAAATCTCATCTTCCAAAAATATCATCTCTTCTATTCTTTCTCAACTCTCATTAAACCTAGATTCAATGCTGAAATAATTCTTCTTATAGATTTTAGCGAATCTTCTACCCTCTTGCATTCAAAGCATCTTCTTTGCAATTTTAATTGCTCATGCAAAATTTACTCATTCAATCTTTTGTATGAAAGTAAAAACATCTCATCATGCTCAGCATCACCAGCAATGGAATATTCATTTTTGCGGGCTTACTCAGAAAGATGGGGTTTTTTCAACATGGAACGGACAAAGGCCTATGTAGTGTATCCAGTTCTTGTTGGGCTTATAGATATGCACATACTTTTTCACCAAATTTACTATAGGCATTTTCTCTCTCAGCATCCTTAATTCCAATTCCTTAAAATGCAGCTCATCAATAACGGAAGAGGCCGGTATCGGCCTCCTTGAATAAAAATCTCTTTCTCTAGATCATATGTTCATGTTCAAAAATAGAACTAAAGTAAAGGGTGACGAGTCTTGGATCACGGATACTCCTGGAACTGTAGGCAGCCCAGAACAGAAATCCGCTAATCGCTTAACTTTGCGAGGTGCCGATTCGCCTACACAAGACTCGTCATTTGACTTATCGGCACTCTCGACCTGATCGCAAATTTTACCGTAGCCAGCAAGAATGATCCGAAGATCATGCTTTGCCGTGATATATGACATGCTTAAGTCAATATCACGTTTAGCGTAAGATAGAATAGCTCATAGGTAGTTGCTATAACTTATAGCGGAATTTTAATTTTTGTCAAATGGATTGGTTTTTTGCAATATTTTAAGATTTATGATATATTTAAAAAATACTAATTACAATAATATAATATTATGTCAGAGTCACCTAAATATACGGCTGAAAAAATTAAACATTCCCCAGGAAACGCCAGAGCAATTGAAAAGGATAAGATCATCGATGCTGCCAAAGAATCTCTTGAAATTGAAAAATTATGGCAAAGAATGGCAGATTCAGCTAAAAAATTACAGCTTGAAATAGAGTGAAAATGAAATTTTAATTCAAAAACACAAAAAGAACGCTGAGATATTGAAATCGAAATGCTCGATAAAAAAAGAATCTTTGTAAAAAGCTTCTGAGAAAAAACTGAAATCAAAATTGAAAATTTAGATATGAAAATAAATCATTTCTGATTATCAATTTCATGAAAGGATTGAGAAATATTTTCTCTCTGAAAGTCATTCATTTCCAAAATCGGAAATGAGGTAAAAAGCTATCAAGGGTATAATGATGAGCAGCTTACAGCCTTGATATGAGTAGCTAATATTATAAATTTAGCAATTTCTTATGGAAAGAAAACCAAGAGCACTTCAGAAAATCCATTTTTTGTAAATTCAGCATTAAGTGGAAAGGAAATTAATTACTCGACTTGGGAGACTGCAGAGGGTATTTTCTGAAAATTATCTTGAAAAGATTTTATAGGGAATGCTACCATTATATCAGCAAAATGAATAAAAGCCCTTTCAGATAGGCATCAAGGATGAATAATGGAAAATAAAGATTCAAAAGACTTTTTAGAAAAAATGTCAAAATATCTAAATAGAAGATATTTTGATGAAGTAGTGAAAAAAGGAAAGTCTAGCCAATAATTATTTTCTCTCAAACAATCAAACCAATTCTCATTCAGACAAAATATGTCGCCCTATCTCTTTTAGAAGCCTTTCTTTATCAATTTTTTGATTGAGGACAATTATAGAATCCAGTGCAAAAACCTTAAAATGATAATGATGAACTCAATGTCAGACAGGCGGACAAGGTCCACTATAAAAACTCTTTCAAGAAGAATTGATTCATTCCCTATATTCTCAAGAGCCTGAACTAGCCTCTGGAATATTCCCTACAGGAATATTCCACACAACCCAATGAACAAAGGTTCCCATGGGTGCATCTGGATCATCCATGATAAGTGCTAGAGATTCAGTTCAATCTGGAATATTTCAAATCCTGATTTCAGGATTTATATTTTTTCACTGACAGCTGTATAACGCTGGAATAAAAGCATTATCTTCAAAAACTGATGTGATTATGAGATTATTTTTCATATTATGATTTATGATAACATAATATTATATCTGATTAATCAGATTATACAAAAAAGATTAACCACTAATGAAAAACCTCTTTCTTTTTCAAGAAAGAGGTTTTTATTATACATATACTAATCAAATAATGGCGGATTTCAGCAAAATGCACCTATTTCAGCTACTCTTTCCCTGATTTGTCATACCACTTCTGGAGAGAACATAGCCCCTTTCGATTGAGTCATCATCTTTTTTCAATTCATTATTTCATGGAATTCTTTTATAAGTCAGAAGAAATACAGATGCCTGCTACCATAGTCAATCCTATTATCAAATTCATTCACTGCTGATTCAATTCAATCCTGAAGATTTACTATTGTATTTTTCAGATCTGCCTTAACTAATGAACCTTTCAATATATTCATATCCAATATTCTCATTGCGTATACTATTCATTTCCCTTGAGAAAATGCCATTGCATATTGAAAAGCGCAAAATTTGGCATGAAATTCGTACATTGATCTCATAGCTTCAGTTATTCATACTTCAAGATTTTCATTTTTTTTATCGCTATATCATTCAAAGATGATTTGGAGGAATTTATCTTTGAATCTGCCTAATCATGCATAATCAAAATATTCTTCTATGTTGCTTTTAAATAAGCTTGTTCTAGATAGCATATCATCATATACTTCTTTTAATCTTGGATTATCAAGAGCAATGGGATTCGTGATTCCATCATCCCTGGTTCTAAAAGCCATTGCATTTTTTAATCTTCCCTCCTTATAATCTATTTCCTTTTGCAAAAGAACAAGGACATAAACCTGATTCTCCAAAGTCTTTACATCAAGCTCCTTCTCGTGTACAAGATTTTCAAAATCAGCATAAAGCCTAACCAATATTACCGCTGTTTCAACAACATCTTTTTTCTGATAAGTAGCTGCCATCTTTTCCAATTCCTTCTTTCTTTCCTTTATGAATGCCAAGACACATGCTGTATCTTCCTTCAGACATACCTCATTAATTCGTACTGATATGGATTTTTGCATAGAACATAATTAAATATTATTTCATTAGATTTATAACTTCTAATATGCTTTTGTCAAATAATATTCATTTCATATATGGATTTATCGCTATTTTAAGAGATAATTAATATTTTTTCTTTTCGATATCCCGAACCTGCACCAAGACAAACATTCCAGTAATACAGGGCTTTCCGGCAAGTTATTATCATTAATCATCGTTTAACCTCGGTCCAACCCTCTCCATCCCATGGAGAAGGTTGATAAAAATTGATTAAATGATGCCCGCTCATTACAGTCATCCTGTCCCGTCTGCTGGATCAGGATCCATATCATTAATCATTCTTCATTTATAATATTTTGTCATTCCGTCCCGTCTGCGGGAGGAGAAACCCGCCTGCCGGCAGGCAG
>AMFJ01025534.1_pt1 | contig 10462 bp, 9 predicted proteins | sample 427208 | NCBI WGS metagenome assembly AMFJ01 (sample SAMN02954298, study PRJNA114691) | groundwater metagenome | biome: aquatic; feature: subsurface aquifer; material: sediment; isolation source: subsurface aquifer sediment | place: USA: Rifle, CO | collected 2008-08
CACCCTCTTTGTCACCGGCTATCCCCGTTATGTCTCGGCCAACTGGCTCTCCCCCCTGATCAACTTTAACCACTCTCTGGATATTTCCATGTTTATTTATCCAAGCGACTCCAAAGATACTCTCGACAGTCTTCGTCGGCGCATCGCCGAGATGGAAGCCGAAATCAACACCGATATCGAACGCGGACGCATCCCCCGTGCCGCCACCGAAGCCGGTCTTGAAGATGCCAAAGTCTTACAATCCCAACTCGTCAAAGGTGCCGAGAAATTTTTCCAGTTTTCACTCTACATCAGTATCTCCGCCGAATCCGAAAAGGAGCTCGATACTTCCACTGCCCAAATTCAATCCATGCTGGCTTCTCTCTTGATCATCAGCAAGATCGCTTCTCTCTCCATGGAAGACGCTTTCAAGACTACTCTTCCTTACTGCAAAGACAAACTCATGCTTACTAGAAATATGGACACTACTGCCCTGTCCACCACTTTTCCTTTTACCAGTTCCGAGCTGTCCGACAACCAGGGAATCCTTTATGGCATTAACGCTCACAACGATTCTTTGGTCATTTTCGACCGTTTCTCCCTCGAAAATGCCAATATGCTAATTCTGGCTACCTCCGGTGCCGGAAAGTCTTACGCCGTCAAGCTCGAGATCCTCCGTTCTCTTATGTTCGACTGCCAAGTCATCATTCTCGATCCGGAAAACGAATACGAGATGGTCACCAAATCCGTCGGGGGCAACTATCTTTCCTTCTCGGCCAGTGCCTCCCACAAAATAAACCCCTTTCAAATCGCCCGCCCCAAAGAAAGTACCGAAGACGAAATGGGCTACAAGTATCTCTTCCTGATGTCACTTTTGAAGATCATGATCGGCCAGATGGACCCCATTGAAGAAGCCACCATGAACCGAGCCTTGGTTCTTACTTACCGCCAGAAAGGAATTACCGAAGACCCGGCCACTCACACCATGGAACCTCCTCGTATGGAGGATCTCTACCGGTCTCTCATCGGTATGGAAGAAGCCGTCAGTAAAACACTGGCCGCCAGGCTCGAACGATACGTCATGGGCGCCGTCAAGGGTATTTTTGATCAGCAAAGCAATATCGATATCAATGCTCCGATTACCGTCTTTACCCTTCGGGATACGGCAGACGAGATCCGCCCCATTGTCATGTTTATGATTTTGGACTTTGTCTGGAACGAGGTCAGGAAAAATCTGCGGAAAAGAATCCTTGTCGTTGATGAGGCTTGGTACCTCATGCGGTATGAAGACTCAGCCAAAATTCTTCAAGGTTTCGTCAAGCGCGCACGTAAGTATTACTTCGGTGTTTCCATCATATCTCAAAATGTTGACGACTTTCTTAGTTCGGCTTATGGCAAAGCCATTATTACAAACTCCGCTCTCAAACTACTTCTCAAACAGTCATCGGCCGCCATCAATCAGATCTCCGAGGTCTTCTATCTCTCTCAGGGAGAAAAACAACTTCTTCTCTCTGCCGGAGTTGGAGAAGGTATTTTCTTTGCCGGCATGAACCACGTGGCCATCAAAATTATTTCCTCCGCCGACGAACACGCTCTGGCTACCAGTAAACCGGCCGAGATCCTTGAAAGACAAAAACAGGACCGGCTCCAAGCCGCCGCCGAGGCCGCTTCTCAGGCAAATCCCGAGCCTCCTAACCCCTAACTATGGCCAACTACGACAAAGAAATCTACGAGCTCGGACAAGTTTATGATGCTCTCGGCGCAACAATTACCGAAGAAAATCAACAATCTCTTGGTAAATGGTTTGCCATTGGTTCCGGCTACTATCATAGATATTTTCAAGAGGCCAAAAAGATTAATGAATATTACGCAAAGAATAATGAAAGACTAGAAAAGATTAATGAACAAAACAAAAAGATTAATGAACAAACTAAAAAGATTAATGAAACACAGGCACTTTGGACCGTACATCTAACTGAGGATAAAGCTGTAGATGCAAATAACTTTCATCAAAGTCTTTCTAAAGTAGAGATCCTGGAAATAATCAATTTTTACAATTGGCGATCAAGTTTACCTGAAGAAAAAGAACCTGAGAGAGAGAAGGAACAAAAGGAAGATTCCACCGTTCCTGCCACGCTTGAAACCATGGTCGCTAGTTACAAAGACTCCCAAACCGACAAGCTCGAGGCCGACACCACACACACCGTCGCCGACGCCGTCAAACGCGCCCGGAAAACTTGGGAAGCCAGAAACCGGACCGAAACAATTCTTAAAAACCGAACCGAGAAACAAATAGAGGCAGAAGATGATTATTTTGTTAAAAACGTCGATCCAAAAAGTGAAAGTCGGCAAGACATCTATCGAAATGTTGAAAGTGTTGCCCGCCAAGCAGTCATTGCCCAAGCCGCAAATCTTGGAATAGGTCTAACTCCCGCCCAGATCAAACAAGCAACCAATGATCTCACTTATCTTGGTCTTACGGGACAAGTCGACCTTACAAATTTCCGCGACCTCAACATAGTCTCTCAGCTCACCTTTCGTAATCTGGAAGGTGTCACTTTTACTTCTCCCCTCAATGATATTGATCATGTAGTTCAGGCTTGGCAACACGAAAATGAGATCGCTCCCTATACTGAAAAACCGGATGAATTAGCCAAGCAAATAGAAGTAATAGACGAAAAATCTCAACAATACTTCGCCACTTCAACTAAAAATTTTCAATTTAGATTAAACAAAAATCTCGATCTGGACAATGAAATGACTGCGGCGGTGATTGAGGCCCACAACGTTCAAACTGCCCTTCTTAAAGTTGCACCCAACGCCGAGCATCCTCGAGAAGCCACTCCCTTGGAACTACATGGAAAAGAGCTGGAGGTCCTTCTTCGAAAAGCCGATCCAACCCTTTTGATTAATGGTGAAGGATTAGAAGAACGAACCGCGGCTGTCCTACTAGTCACCAAAAGTGGTAATAGAAACATCAGTCCGGAAGCACTCAAGCTTTTTGGTATTGGTCTGGATACCGCCGGACTGGACAAAGCAGTGGCCAACAATCCGGCTCTTAAAGCGTTCTTTGAAACCGAACAAGGTAAATCAGTTTACCAACAAGTACATTTCCAGTTAACCAAAATCCAAAACTCGAAACTCGGCCGGGAGATCGCGGGTAACATCAAACCTCTTTCCGGAATTTCCGGTAGTCTGACAAATTTCTACAATAGGAATCCTGCTCTTCAGTCTGCCACCAAACTGATTCTCGATCCCGGTGGCACCGTCCGGTCATGGGTAAACAAAAGAATCGGAACCCATATCGGCAATGAACTTCTGAAGCGAACCGGAAGTGCCCTGTCTCAAAAACTAGGAAACTTTATTCTCAAAGAAGGACTCGGGCAAGGAATTAAAAAGTTTGCTTCCGAAGCCGCCAAAAAAATTGCTCTGGAAGCCGCCAAAAAAATCGGTGTTGCTGTCGTCGGGGATAGTTTGGTAGCCACCGTCGCCGCCGCCCTAGGAGTTCCTACCATGGGAGTTAGTCTTATCATCGGAGCCATCATTATTGTTGCTCAAGTTGTTATTGACACTACCATTGGTCTTGCTAAAAAAGGTCTGGATAATGTCTGGAGAGAGCTGGGGTGGGGAGACAAATTCCGCTCAAGAGATCTTATTCTTCCCGTCGCCGCCGGAGGAGCTGTCGCTCTCACAGCAGGAATAGCTTTTGTACGTGGATTAATTATTATCAGAAGATCTGTCCAGGTAGCCGCCGTCTCTGCCCTAGGCATCATTATCGGAGCTATCGCTGTTATTGTAGTGTATATAGGTATCGCCTTTTTGATTGCCCCCATTCTCTCCACCCTCGTTCAATTCGATAGCTTGGAAAGAGTTGATTATGGACTTCCAAGTTTCCCCGGTATTATCAACCCTCCAATAACCGACTGTACCGAACCTTATGAACCTCTTTCGTTTCCTAACACTACTTCAAACAGTACTGCTAATAAAGCTTGGGAAATCGTTAATAAGCTCGAGAGAGGTTTTTGGTGCTATTGGAACAACTCTCCGGATTATCCCGAACTTTTTAATGAAGAAAAATTTGCCTCCGATCCAAATCCTGAATATCCAGGATGGGTTAGCGGTTGTGGCGATTGTCTGTTTTGGTGTACCCATCTCGTTAATAAATCTTATGATGCAAACATGTCTTTAAACGCCCAAGGTATGGCTGATGAATTTAAATCTCAAAATAAATATCTCACAAGAGACACCGCTAAATATACAAATATCCTTCCTGGAGCTGCTGTTTTCTTTTATGTTGAAGGAGGACCAAACAGAATCAATCATGTAGGAATTGTTTACAGTGTCAGCGAAGACGCAATTGTTTTCGTCCAATCGAATTCATCAACAAAATACGGCACTATAACTGTTGGATTAGATGGAATTCCTCAAAATCTACCTTATGCTGAGGTAAGTGGTTTCGGAGGTATACTCAATAAATAGATATGATAAATCGTCTATTTAATTTTCTTAAAAACCATAGAGGTTATCTTTATCTTTCCTTAATTGTAATCTTCTTTCTATTTCTCTTTTTTGTTCAAGCAATTCAAACCTCAAAAAATCGAACTGTTATTCCATCTGTTCCCTCAATAATTTCCATTACACCCACGATAAAACCAACCGTTAATCTCAATGATTTTTCCGATCAAGCAAAAAATGAAATAATATTTAATGCCGCATGGGATAAACTTCAAAGAGACTACCCTTGGTATAAATATTTACCCATTGTCCAAAAAGACTATGTTATTGTTTACGACTTCGATAAAAAATCCTTTAGAATCAGAATTACGAACAAAAATGCTTCCGAATCTCTCAAAACAAACATTATCAACGAGGCAATCAATTCCCTTGTAAAAATCGGTGTGGATATGACTAAGTTTACTTATTACATAATAAATTAGTCTTGCACCCTGACCGGCATCACCACCTGAATCCAGCCGTCATCATCTTCTCTCTTGAACACGCTTGGTTTGAGTTCTCCCTCCGTCTCCCAAACTACCCTCTCCGCGTTGTTTACCGCCAGATAATCCAAAAGATATCTGGCATTGAAAGCAACCGTCAAACCTTCTCCTTCGATCTCGGTTTCTATCTCGGTCGAGTTACTTCCCAACTGACTGCTTTCCGCCTTGACGATAAGTTTCTCTCCCTCGATCGTCATTTTGACGATATTTGCATTGTCCCGTGCAAACAAATTGGCTCTTTTGACGGCTTCTAATAGCTCTTCCCTGTTAAACACCGCCTTAGTTGAGTAAGTATTCGGCATGATCTGCTGATAGGGAGGAAACTCCCCTGCAATAAGACGGGAAGAAACCTCCATGTCGGCAATAGTAAAGATGACTTGCTGATTTTCTTTGTCAAACTCGACCCCAAAACTATCTTCTCCGGTTTCAGCCAGGACTTTGGAAATTTCCTGCAAAGATCTCGCCGGTAAAATAAAACGGGTACTCTTTTCGATACTGGTTTTTTCTACCTCAAGCTTATCGACCGTGAGTCTGTATCCATCCGTCGCCGCTAAGATTGTTTTATTTTCCTCCAATTCCCACAAAACACCGGTTAACACCGGACGGGTATCGTCCCGTGCCGCGGAGATACACACCCGATCCATTTTTTGCCGGAACTCACCACTCTTCAAGGTTATTTGAGTTTTCTTGGCTCTGGGAATACTTGGGTAATCTTCAACCCCTTGCCCCATGACCTCGGCATTGATACCTTTCGAAGATACAGTCAAAGTGTTTTTGTCGATGGAAAGTGTCACTGTCCCCACCGGCAAACTCGCCACCAGTTCTCCGAACAGCTTGGCCGGGACTACCATCTCACCTTCTTCATCAATCTTCGCCGGCAGTTTTACCCAGAAACTCACCTCCAGATCGGTCGAGACCAAATTTACTTCATTCTTGGTCACCTTCAGAAGCACCCCCGAAAGGATCGGCAACTGAGGACGCACTCCAATCCCTCGATTCACGATTCCCAAATATTTCTTTAAGTCGGTTGCTTGTACGGTTATCTTCATTGATTCCTATTGTATATGGATTAATTCCTAATTGGCTATTAATAATATATTTATCTTAAATAAAAATAGTAGTAGTTAGTAATAGAGGTGGTGGACAAGTGGACATCGGCTTTGTCCCCTGCCTGCTTTATCTGTTATTAAATAATTATCGATTTTTGTATCCGTCTTTTTGATCAATAATCGGTGGATCCTCTCCCGAACAATTACTGACAACTCATTTTTCTTGTGGATTATTTTCTGAATAACTTGGCAGTTTATCCACCCGTTAATTAATAATATAAGACTTCTTCACAGTTTTCCGAGATATCCACAGAGCGTGGATAAGATGTGGATAGTTACGTGTATAAGGCCTGCTTCAAAGCCATTACTTTACGCCTGATATCCGTATTTTTCTCTATTTCAAGCTCCATTTTTTCCACCGCGTGCATTACCGTAGTGTGATCCCTGCCTCCCATGAGCTCGGCCACCTCCGTCAAGTTTAGTTTCAAAGTTTCTCTCAAAATATACATCGCAATGTGCCTTGCTACCACGAGATCCGCCTTACGGCTCTCTCCCAAAAGGTCTTTGTTTCTAAAATCGAAGTACTTGGCCACCGTCGAGATTACTTTGATCGGCCGGACCTTAATATCTTTTACCGAACTGGCCGGCAGCCCCATCGTTTTTTGGACCATTTCTTTGGTGAGTACTCCCCCGTCAATACTGGCACCGGTCGCCAACCGGACAAATGTTCCTTCCAGTTCTCTTGCATTGGTAGTGAAACTATTGGCCATCAGCTCAAACGCACTATCTTCAACCTCCGCGTTTATCTCCAAAGCCCTCTGATGAAGAATTGCCAGTCTCATCTCGTAGTCCGGTAGTCCGATATCTACCATCATGCCCCCGAGAAAACGGCTCCGGAGTCTATCTTCGAGCCCCACTATTTCTTGTGGCTTTCGATCGCTGGTCATAATGATCTGCGCCTGCTTATTCGTCAATTCATTGAATGTATGGAAGAACTCTTCCTGGGTAGAGTCTTTTCCTCCAAAGAACTGAACATCATCGACCAGTAGAGCTCCTACCTGGCGGTACTTCTTTTTGAAAGCATCGGTCATCTTTGATTTGAAAGAACTGACCAGGTCGTTCGTAAACTGTTCGCTTGTCACACACACCACTTTTCCGACTCCTTTTTTGACTAGCTCATGGCCGATCGCGTGCATCAGGTGAGTCTTACCCACTCCAACTCCCCCGTAAATAAATAGTGGGTTGTGTCTCGTCCCGGGGTAGTCGACCACCGCTTTTCCGGCCGCAAACGCCAAACGGTTTGAACTTCCCACCATATACGTTTCAAAGACATATCGCGGGTTTAGATTGGTGCCTGTCTGTTTGTTCTCTTCCGGTACGGTAAACAAACCCATACTAGTTTCATTTGTCTCTCCACTCTTACTTTCTTTCTTGCCGGACTTGGTTTCTTTGATAACCTCCACCACTTTTAGTGCCACATCACACTTCTTCTGAGTAATTTTCTCGGCGGCTTGCTTAATAATGCTGTAATACTTGGTTTCAATGGTATTTCTGAGGAATACCGACGGAGCGATCATCTCTATCAGAAGTCTCTCGCTATCTATGGGGGTAATCGATCTGATGGAACATGGCTTGATAAAGCCCGCAAAACCGGCCGGAGACATCGAAACACCTAGCTCCCCGCAAATACTTTGCCATAATTGTTCACTGTCCATATGCCCATTCTCACTACTTATCCACATTTTTACAACCCCCAAATTACCCAAAAAGAATAATACTATCCACATCACCTTCCCGCATGTTAAAATGACCTATGCCCAAAAGAGTCTACCAACCCAAAAAAGTCAAACGCATCAGGAAACATGGTTTTCGCATTAAGATGTCTACCGCCGCCGGTCGAAACGTGATCCGCAAACGCCGGGCCAAAGGCCGAACCAAATTAGCGCTCTAAATGCCACTTCCGGCCACAAACCGGCTTCCCTTACGCAAAGAAAGAGATCGCCTTACCCGCGAGGGTAAACCTTTCCATACCCATCACCTTACCCTCGTCATGGCTCCGACCACCTCCTCTATTCCCCGGTTTTCCATCCTCCTATCCAAAAAGACGGCCAAACTCGCCGTCGACCGCAACCGGATTAAGCGGGTCACTTCTGCCATCCTGGCCGAACTCCTCCCCTCACTACCTCCCGCCGACTACCTCATTATCCCCAAGCGCTCCGTCCTCGACACTCCTCACTCCGACCTCCTCTCCGACCTGGCCTCCCTCCTCCCCAAGCTCAAATAATAACCCTAGTTTCGAGGTACTCTATTTTCTGGATCCACTCCCATACCTATTATGGTTTCCTTTATCTGTTCCCCACTCTCATATTTAATTCCTCTAATTTTCAATTCCTTGGCTACTTCCAGATTCTCCTCCGAGTCATCGATATAGACACATTCTTCTCCCTGGAGACCATTTTCTTCCAACAAATTCTTATACGCCTCCGGATCCGGCTTAACAAACCCCGTCTCCCAAGAAAAGTAAACCTTATCTGCCACTTCGAACAGCTGCGGAAAGTTCTTCCGGTAGTACCCTGTTCTCTCCCTGAAGTTATTCGAAAGGATAAAAATTCTCAAACCCCGGTTTTTTAGATCTCCCGCGAATTTCAGCATCTCCTCGTCAATTGTCTCTCCCGAAAAATAAAAATCAAAGAACTCCGGTAGCGGCATCCCCAGCAGATCCAAAAGAGGTGTCCAAACTTCCTCACCTCTCCTCTCCGGATTCCTCACTTCCTTTAGGATCGGCTTCATGACTTCATAGATAGCATCGGCGTCTTTCCCCGTCTTTTCCGCCAACCGCTTACTAAAAGACTCACTCTTTAGGAAAACCCCGTTCAGATCAAATATTACCGCCTTTATTATTGTCATTTGTCGCGTATTTCTAAATAGCTTCTAAGACTGTTTGCTAAAACAACTCTTTCTTCAGGAGAGGAAACTCTAGTGTCCAAAATACTACTATGAAGCTCATCACCGGAATATCGGGGATAAATATGAAAGTGATAGTGAAAGGCATGCTGGTCTCCGGCAGGTTCGTTATTCTGCATCGCTGTTATTCCATCGCAATGTGTCGTTTCCTTGACTGCCAGGGCTACTTGTCTTGCCAGGTCAAAAATACGAGCTCCAATTTCTGTGGGTAAATCATACAAGTTCTCATAATGCTTGATCGGAACAATCAGCGGGTGACCACCGTTCTTGTCGAACTTGGAACTAATAAAAGCCATCACCTGCTCGTCTTTGAAAAATATATCCGTTTGCTTGATCATGGTCTCGCCATTCTCAACCCCCTCAACAGCCAAACAGATCGGACATTGGTAGTTCTCCGAAGCATGGTTATGCATATGCTAATTTTATCAGATCTCTTACCTTGACTTCGGGTATTTTATGGAATAAATTAAATATATGCCCAAAAAAATAATAGATCCTACCAGAATCGCAATTTTCCAAAAGAAAGAAATTCGCAAAACCATATACAAAAACGAATGGTGGTTTGTGATTACTGATATTGTGGTTGCATTAACCGAATCTGTTCAGCCCGATGGATATATTAAAGATATGCGACGCAGAGACGAACAGCTTTCCAAAGGGTGGGGGCAAATTGCCACCCCCCTTTCAATCGCCACCAGTGGGGGTAATCAAAAGTTAAATTGTGCCAACACAGAGGGAATCTTTCGCATTATCCAATCCATCCCCTCTCCAAAAGCCGAACCATTTAAACGCTGGCTAGCCAAAGTCGGCTACGAACGAATTCAAGAAATCGAAGATCCAGAACTAGCCCAAAAAAGAGCCAGAGCTATTTACAAAGCCAAAGGCTATCCAGACGGCTGGATCGAAAAAAGAATGAGATCGATCGCAATTCGAGAAGATCTTACCGAACAATGGGACATTCACGGAGTCAAACTCCAAAAAGAATACGCCATTCTCACGGCTGAAATCTCACAAGCCGCTTTTGGAGTCACTCCTTACCAACATAAAAAGATCAAAGGGCTTGAAAGACAAAACCTCCGAGATCACATGTCCGATCTGGAATTACTGTTTTCCATGCTTGGAGAAGCCTCCACCACTGAAATTACCAAAACGGAACACCCGAACGGATATATCGAAAATAAAAAAGTCTCTCGGCGAGGTGGCAGTATAGCTGGGGACGCTCGAAAGAACCTCGAAAAAGAAACAGGCAAAAATATCGTCACTCCTAAAAACTTCCTCCCGAAATCAAATAACCACAGAAAAATTTCCTGAGGATATAATTACCATCGATGCTTTCCTTTTACCAAAAATATATCTCTCCCTACTACCACGCCCTTGGTCACGCCATCTTCGGCAACTCTTTTGCCTGTCGCTTCTCCCCCACCTGTTCGGAATATGCCAAAGAATCTTACCGCCGCTATGGTATCATTGTCG
>AMFJ01008513.1_pt1 | contig 10453 bp, 10 predicted proteins | sample 427208 | NCBI WGS metagenome assembly AMFJ01 (sample SAMN02954298, study PRJNA114691) | groundwater metagenome | biome: aquatic; feature: subsurface aquifer; material: sediment; isolation source: subsurface aquifer sediment | place: USA: Rifle, CO | collected 2008-08
GTTATAGGATCAGATCCCAGCAATGGGTATCTTGTGCATGGTGCCTCTCGTGGTAGGGTACTTCCTTATAACCCTAAGTCTATTGTTTCTGCAAAATTAGAAGGTTTAACTCCTGGTGAGGGCTCGAAAGAGATTCTTTGTGTTGAGGTTGATTCTACGAATGGTGGTCTGCAGTTACGCAAGCTTGCTAGTACTATCTATGCGGAGGTGTGGGTGCAAAGAAGTGTTCCAGAACACCCCGAGGTGAAAGAGTGGCAAAAGAGAGATAGTATTGATTGGATGGGAGGGTTTGATAAAACATCAGTGGGTAGGGATCCCGTAATCGTAAATATTAAAACCGCTACACATACAACTCAAGTAGAGATGCATCCTGGTGGTTATAATGCAGGCGATGATCGTGAACATGGCTATTGGGTTCGATATCACGATATACCTAAAGGATTGAGTAGTAATCCAAACGATAAACCACCAAAAACAGAATAATACTGGACTTTTGACATTCCCACCTCTATTTGTTACGATTTAGTCCGACATTAGAAAGAATTGACGCGGGGTGGAGGAGTAGTACCTCATCAGGCTCATAATCTGAAGGCCCCGGTGCAAGTCCGGGCCCCGCAACCAGGTCTTTAATAAACAAAACCATTTCCACTATCACTAAGATATATTGTATAATCCCAATTGTATGTCAACGTAGCTCAGGGGTAGAGCGGGCGTTTCATAAGCGCTAGGTCGCTGGTCCGAATCCAGCCGTTGACACCATAGCTAATACGTTTAATTAATCATATAATCAATCAATGACAAAACAACGCATACTCACAGGTGACAACACCACAGGAAAACTTCACTTAGGCCACTATGTTGGTTCGTTGGAAAATAGAATTAAACTCCAAAACGACTACGACACCTTTATAATCTTGGCCGATATGGCACCCTTTGCTTATCCAAAATATGTAGACAAACCCGAGATTGTGCACGCTTCGGTATTAGATGTGGCTATGGATAACATGGCTGTTGGCATTGATCCTACTAAAGTTACCTATTTTGTAGAAACAGCCATTCCCGAAATATTTGAACTTAGCATAATTTTTAGTATGCTGGTGTCTCACGCCCGTGCTCTAAGAAACCCCACAGTCAAAGATGAAATCCGTGAAAAAAACATGGGAGACAACTACTCCTTAGGCTTTGTAAACTTTCCAATTTTTATGGCGGCGGATATCTTGGCGGCAAGAGCCAATCTTGTACCTGTTGGAGAAGATCAACTTCCACATTTAGAGCAAACAAACGAGATTGTACGTAAATTTAACTCAACCTATGGCGAGACGTTAACAGAAGTAAAAGGCTTAGTTGGTAGAGTTAGAAGACTGGTTGGAACCGATGGTAACACCAAGATGACAAAAACTCTTGGAAACTGCATATACCTTTCTGATTCAGAGGAAGAAGTAAAACAAAAAATCATGTCCATGTACACAGACCCAAAGCGTATTCATCCAACCGATCCGGGGACTGTTGAAGGCAATCCGGTGTTTGTTTATCACGACGCATTTAATCCAAACACAGCCGAGGTGGACGATCTGAAAGCCCGTTACACAAAAGGTACCGTTGGAGATGTTGAGGTTAAGCAAAAGTTATTTACTGCAATAAACACTATGCTTACTCCTATTCGTGAAAAAAGAAAATATTATGAAACTCATCAAGACGAAGTATTGGATATTCTAAAGATTGGAACAGCAAAAATGAGAACAGAAGCTCAAAAAACACTTGATATGGTGCGTACCAGCATGAAATTGCACATGTTTTAAGCAGTTTTAGGTTGCCACCACCCATACTAACTTGTATAATCCCTCCGCCTATGTCTGATAAGAAAAAACAAACTAAAAAATCCAATCTTTCAGGTATTATGGGCGGTAAAAAAACTCCTCCCACACTTTTTAACAACATCTTTTTTTACGTTCTTATGTTGCTAATAGGTTACGTAGCCTTTGGGCTATTGTTTCCAAGTAATTTTGGTTTAGAGAAAAAACCCATTAGCGACGTACTAACCCTTATTAACGATGGCAAAGTTCAAGATATTACCGTAACGGGAGACACAGTTGAAGTGTTGTTAAAAGACGGAACTAAGTTTTTGTCTCAAAAAGAAGCCGGTATTAGTTTTGATCAAATGTTAAATGATGGAAAAATTGATAGGGCAAAAATTGCCGGTGAAGTTAAAGTAGAAACAAAAATCGCACTTTTTGACATTCTCCCGACTATTTTAATGATTGCCTTACCCCTTGTAATCTTATTTTTTATTTTTAGACAAATGAAAGGCGCCGGTAGTGATATTTTATCTTTTGGCAAATCTAGAGCAAAGCTATTTTCCAAAGAATCATCCAAAGTTACTTTTAATGACGTGGCCGGTAACGAAGAGGCCAAAAGAGATATGATGGAGATTGTGGACTTTTTGAAAAACCCTGAAAAGTATAGAAAACTTGGAGCAAGAATCCCTAAAGGTGTTTTGCTGGTTGGCCCAAGTGGTGTTGGTAAAACCCTTTTAGCAAAAGCAATTGCAGGGGAAGCAAACGTTCCTTTTTACAGTGTTGCGGGAAGTGAGTTTATGGAAATTCTTGTAGGTGTGGGAAGCTCCCGGGTGCGAGACCTCTTTAAAATGGCAAAAGACAGCCAACCCTCGTTAATATTTATTGATGAAGTTGACGCAATTGGTAGACAACGCGGTATGGGTATTGGCGGAGGACACGACGAACGTGAACAAACTTTAAACCAAATTTTAGTAGAAATGGATGGATTTGACTTACGAACCGAAGTTATTGTTGTTGCTGCGTCCAACCGCCCCGACATGTTGGATCCGGCGTTAGTAAGAGCAGGAAGATTTGATAGGAAAATTAGTATACCCCTTCCCGATATAAAGGATAGAGAAGAGATTGTAAAAATACACATGAGAGGCAAACCCTTTGCAGAGGATGTTGCTGTTGAAAAGATTGCAAAAAAGACCGTTGGATTTAGTGGTGCTGATTTGGAAAATATGTTAAACGAGGCGGCAATACTAGCTGCCAGAAGAAATGAAACCAAAATCCACGACAAAGACTTAGAAGAAGCAGCTTTAAAAGTTACCATGGGTTCTGAAAGAAAGACTTTGCAAACAGAAGGTGAACGTAAAATGACAGCGTATCACGAAGCAGGTCATGCGCTTGTGGCTACAGATCTTCCCGAAATGGATGCGGTCTATAGAGTGTCTATTGTAGCCAGAGGCGGTACTTTAGGGCATACAAGCTTTCCACCCGAACGTGATAGGTATAACGAAACCAAGACTCATCTGCTTTCCATTTTATCCACTATGCTTGGTGGGCGTGCTGCCGAAGAAGTTGTGTTTAATGAAACTACAGTTGGTGCGGCTGATGATATTGACAGGGCTTCAAAACTTGCCCGTAAAATGGTTTGTTCTTTTGGAATGAGTGATCTTGGGCCAATTTCCTACGAAGGACGGGATGCTAACATGTGGATTGCTCGCGAAATTGGAGAACCTGTGATAAGTCCTGAGATGGCAGCTAAAGTAGATAACGAGGTCAAAAAGATTGTAGATGGGGCATATGCTAAAGCAAAGAGCATTCTTTCCGAAAAAAGAGCCTTGCTTGATAAAATTGCTCAAAAGCTTTTGGAGAAGGAAACTATTGATGGGGATGAGTATAAGAGTCTACTGGCAGTAGAAAGTGATAGATAGAATCGCAGCATCATCATGGTATAGTAAGTATTATGATTATATTCATTGATGAATCCGGTGATCCCGGATTTACTTTTGCAAGGGGCTCCAGTGAAACATTTGTTATTGCCTGCTTGATTTTTGAAGATGAGTTAGAGATAGAAAAAACAGCAGTAGCGGTAAAGGATCTAAGAAGAAAACTAGGACTTTCCGATACCGTTGAGTTTAAGTTTAATAAATCCAGTAAGCAAGTCCGACTCGCTTTTTTACGAACGATCAGCAGATTTTCATTTACAATTAGAGTTCTTGTCGTACACAAGAAATTAATAAAAAGTAAACAGCTAAGAAGCAGTAAGAATTCATTTTACAGCTACTTTATTAAGATGGTGCTTAAGAATAACGGTGGGAACATACTAAACGCGAAAGTACGCATTGATGGAAGTGGGGATCGCGTTTTTAGGAGAAACTTCCTGACATACCTGAGAAAAGAATTAAATTCTAAAAATATGAAATTAATAAAAGATATCAAATTCATTGATTCCAAGAGTAATGTAATGATTCAAGTAGCAGATATGCTTGCAGGAGTTATTAGGCGGTACAAAGAAGAAACGAAGGATGATGCTGTCGAGTATTGGGATATAATTTCAAAAAAGATTGATGACTGCTGGGACTTTAGGTAACAAAAAAATCCCAAATTACTTTGGGATTTTCCGACCACGTTTCTAGACAGGTTGTGCCTGACACGCCACCATCCGGTGACAGTTCAAAATACAGGTCTTTGTGAGGTGATTGTATAAAATCTAATGAAGCTAGTCAACTTGCAGTATAATTATTCTTGATGAAAAAACTTCTTCTAATAGACACATTTAACTTTTTACACCGCGCGTATCACGCACTACCTCAAAGCTTTAGAGACGACAAAGGAGAACCTGTTAATGCTGTTTACGGGGTGACTTCTATGTTGATCAATATTTTAAGTCAAATCAAGCCCGACTATGCAGTTGCGGCGCTTGACGGCATTAAACCAACCTTTAGAGTAGAAAACTTTACTGCCTACAAAGCACACAGAAAACCCATGGAGGAAAATTTATCTTCTCAAATTCCTAAAGTTTTTGAAATCTTAGATGCCTTTGGCATTAAAAGTGTTGTTATTGACGGCTACGAAGCAGACGATGTGATTGGTACTTTTGCAGTGAAAAACGCAAGTGAAAGCGTTCAGGTGGTTGTGGTTTCAAACGATAGAGATATGTGGCAGTTATTAAATAAAGATGTAGTAGCCATGGTTCCTTCTACAACGGGCAGTGCAGAGTGGGTTGGTCCAAATGAGGTCTATACCCGAATGGGTATAAAACCCGATCAAATCCCTGACTACAAAGGTTTAAGAGGGGATCCCAGCGATAATATCCCGGGAGTCCATGGGGTAGGTGAAAAGACGGCCTTAAAACTTATTCAAGAATTTGGTGGTGTAGAGGAAATTTATAAAAACATCTCTAAAGTGACTCCGGAGTCTTTAAAAGAAAAATTGGTAAACAATGCAGAAGAAGCGGTGATGAGCAAGCAGTTAGCAACTATTATTACCGATGTTCCCGTTACGGTAAGTTTAGAAGAATGCGAATTTAAAGGTTTTGATAAAATCGAAGTTAAGGAAGTTCTGGAAAAATATCATTTTAAATCTTTAATAAAACGCTTGGGGTTTGAGGTTGCGGATGACAAAGGAAATAAGGGTAAAAAAACTACCGAGGTTTTGGAAAATCAAACCGCTCTATTTTAATTATGGCTACACAAACTCAAGCTATTGCAATAGCTAAAACTTTACAACAAGCTTATCCCAAACCGGTAACTGAGCTTAATTTTGTAAATCCTATGCAGTTAGCAGTAGCCGTGATGCTTTCTGCCCAAACAACCGATAAGAAAGTTAATCAAATTACCCAAAAGCTTTTTACTAAATACAAAACATGGCAGGACTTTGCTGAGGCGGATTTAAAAACTCTGCAAGCGGATATTAGAGGTGTTAACTTTCACTTAGGAAAAGCTGAAAGATTAATTAAAGCCGGAAAAGTTATGCTAAGCGGGTTTGGTGGGGAGTTGCCAAAAACCATTCCTGAATTAATAAAAATCCCCGGGGTTGCTCGAAAAACCGCCAATGTTATCTTAAACGAGGTTTGGGATATTGCAGAAGGTATTGTGGTAGACACTCACATAACCCGTGTGTCAAACAGACTTGGTTTAACAACTAATCAAGATGCTGTAAAAATAGAAAAAGATTTAATGGCACTCTTGCCTAAAGAATATTGGAGAAACTACTCGGGAGCAGTGGTATTACTGGGTAGATATATTTGTACTGCTAAGAAAGTAAAATGTGAAGAATGTCCGCTAAACAAACTGTGTCCAAGTGCTTTTAAAGTTTAGGGGTAAACTGTTACAGAGCCCTTTTTACCTGAAGCTTTTTCAGAAAATCCCCAAAATCCTGTATTTGTCATCTTAAGCTCAAAACCTTGATTTGATTCTAAAGGTTTTTCCAAGCCCAACCCTTGATAGTCCAACTTATCCTGAACAAACGTAATCGAAGAAGTTGTTTTATTAATAATTTTTATATACGAATTTTTTTGTACAGTGACTAGGTCGGGGCTAAACCCGGATGCTGTGTAAGCAATCTCAACAGCGGTTATATTGCCGGTGGAAGTGTCAGTATTAGTGTCGGGTGTTTCGGTGGTTTGAGTACTTTGGTTAATATCCTTAATACTTCCTTCTGTAAATGAATTGGTTATCGCTGTTCTAATTTGTGTCTCTAAGTCCTGTAGTGTAGAAAACTGCATCAACTTACCATTTAAATAAAAAGATGGGGTACCGGGAAGGTTGAGTTTTAGTGCAGTCTTTACATCGCTATTAACTATGGACGCATATGTGTTTTTATCTAGGGCTGTTTTAAGTTTTTCTGAATCGAGTCCTAAATCTGTTGAATATTTAACTAAACTTTCCTCATCAAGTTTCTCATTATTTGCAAAAAGCATATCGACATATTCCCAAAACTTACCTTGCTCACCTGCGGCCTGTGCCGCTTCCGCTGCTTTTTTTGCTGATGGGTGTTGGGGAAGTGGGAAGTGCCTAAAAGCAATTAGAAGTTGGTTTGGAAAAGACTCATACAAAGATTTAAGAACAGGTTGAGCCTCTTTACAAAACGGACATTGAAAATCTGAAAACTCCACTATAGTAATTGGGGCACCAACATTACCTAAAGTATACGTATGTGTAGTTATTAACTCGTCTTGAGCTTGATTGAGTGTCGGATCATTGGTTGAAGGGTTATTCTGACTAATAACAATGATACCAACAAATATTAGTAAAGTAACAACTCCAATTATTAATACAGGCAAATTACGTTTTATAAGATTCATACTGTGAATTATACAATGCAAAAGATACTATGGTTAGATTTTGTTTGCACTGCCAAAAAGTTTAATTTTGGCTTCAACTACTTTGGATACTTCCTCAATTGCCGGAGTAGAAAGTTTATAAAAAGCAACCTCCGAACTTTCATTTAAAGTTTTTTGCAAAGTATTTTTAAAAGCCACTCTCATTTCTGAATTAACATTAACCTTAACAATACCCAAATTTATCGCCTGTTTAACCTCGTTGTCATCAATGCCCGACCCGCCGTGTAAAGATAAAAAGGTTTCAGGTAGGGTGTGAAAAATAGTTTGCAAAAGCTCCATATTCAGGTGTTTGTGTTCTGCATACAATCCGTGGAGATTGCCAATAAACGACGCAAACGTATCTACCCCCGTTTTTGCCACAAACTTCAAAGCTTGTTCGGGGTCAGTGTAGTGACTTTTTTGCAAATAATCATTCGGTTTTTCTTTAGTGTGATCGCCGGAGCTACCTTCAATATGATCAATTTCGCCTTCGACTAAAACGCCATGATCGTGGGCATATTTCACAACTTCTTTTGCAACTTTAATGTTTTCCTCAAATGGCAATTTACTGCCGTCAAAATGCACATAGTCAAAGCCGGCATCCACTGCCTGTTTGCATTCTTCAAAAGATGAAGCGTGGTCTAAATTTAAAATAATGGGAATATTAAGTTCAGTTTTATATATACGAACCACTGCCGCCAGTTCTTTTTTACCAAAATAGTTAGCTTCCCCCTCCGATGACTCAATAATAATGGGGGAGTTAAGCTTTTTGGCGGCAGTTGTAATTGCCTTTAAAGTTTCTAAGTTGCAGGCGTTAAAAGCTCCAAGAGCATAACCTTCTTTTTTTGCTTTAGTTAATATTTCTTTAGCCGTCATATATTTTTTGTATTTTTAACCAACTCCTCAATTTCTTTTTTAGTTCTAAGTCCATGTATTGCACCAACTTCTCTAACCACCCCGCTTGAGTTAATACTGCCCCAAATTAAAGCTTGTTTCAATGGTTTTTCGTAATGAATGGCCGCTAAAAACCCGCTGGAAAAAGCGTCTCCGGCTCCTGTTTTATCTACCACAACTTTATCTTCCAAAAAGGTTGGAATTTGAATTAACTTATCGCCGTCATAAGCACTTGCACCTCTTGAGCCGTCGGTTATTACCGTAAGCTTAGGTCCCAATTCTTGAAGCTTCTTATGTAGTTCTTCCAAAGTGCCGTTTCCAACCAAACCAATACTTTCCTCTTTATTTAAAAACAATATGTGACTTACAGCCAAAAAATTCTTAATTGATTCAAGGCCGGCTCTAATATGATAGGTTCCCGGGTTAAAAGCCACACCAACTGAAGGATTACCTTTAACATACTTAACTAACTCTTGTTGAAACTGCTCAAAGTCTTTACCTATTGAGGAGTAATACAGCCATCTTGGGTTTGGCCACGGCTGCACTTTGTGCTCTCGTTTTTCATGATAAATAAAAATGGTGCGATCTTTTTTATAGACAACAATAGGGTGAACATCGGTTAAGGTTCCTTTGTTTTTTATTATGTATGAAGTGTTAACGCCGGCTTTTTTAAGTTCTTTTGTGATTCTCTCTGCGTTGGCGTCATCTCCGATTTCAGAATAAACGGCTGTTTTTAAACCAAGCAAGTTTGTTCCTACCGCAACATTTACAGCATTACCTGCAATAGAAGTGCTAAACTCTTCCACCGGTACTTTTGTACCGTGCAAAAAACAAATTTCAGCACCTTCTTCAATGGCGGCGCCATCTTCCACCCTTAAATATTCGTCTATGCAGGAGTCTCCGATTGTTAAAATATCAAGTGCCATTGTTTAAGATTCCTCGACAAAATTTTTTATACTTTGAGCCAGTTTTTTGGAACTTAGCCCGTGTTTGTCCATTAGTTCCTCATAACTACCTGATTCTCCAAAACTATCATTTATCCCAAGTCTTTTAACTTTAGTAGGAAGTTTCTCTGACAGAAGTTCACATACAGCTCCCCCGAGACCTCCGGATATTTGGTGTTCTTCTACAGTTATAACCCGTTTAGTCTTTTGAGCTGATTTAAGTAGAGTCTCTTCGTCCAAGGGTTTTATAGTTGAGCAGTTAATTACCTCGCAACTGACTTGTGTACCAAGGCCAGATACTGCTTCCATCACGTTAGCTCCAACAGGTCCGCAAAAGACTATTGTTACGTTACTACCTTCGTTAATTACTTGGGCTTTACCAACTGCAAAAGTAGAATTTTCCTTAGTCACAAAAGGTGTAGCGTCTCTGGACAATCTTATATACACCGGACCATTTATTTTTACAGCCTCTAAAATTGCTTTTTTTGTTTCGTAATAATCGGAGGGAGCAATAACAGTCGTGCTTGGTAAAACACGCATTAAGGCAATATCTTCTAAAGCCTGGTGAGTTGCTCCGTCTCTTGCCGCAGAAAGACCGGCGTGTGTACCAATTATTTTTACATTAGCTTTTGGATCACAAATTGATGTTCTGATTTGAGCAAAGTTTCCACCGGGGGAAAAGACTGAATATGAAACCATAAAAGGGATTTTGCCACTAAGAGCAAGTCCGGAAGATACACCTGCCATATTTTGTTCAGCTACACCTACTTGAAAAAATCTTCCGGGGTAAGCTTGTTCAAATTTATCAACCCTGCAAGACTCCGCAAGGTCTGCGGAGAGTACTACAACGTTTGGATTGGTTTTTGCGATTTCGACAATTGCCTCTCCAAACCCATCTCTAAGTGATTTAAGCAGGGCAGTATCAACCATCTTTTACTCATTTTCGCACTCGGCTTGAATTTCCTTGATTAGCTCGTAATCAATTGCAAAGTCAGTTTTACTGATTGCAACAAGGTCAGCTACGATGTTTAGCTGGGGATTGACCGGGCATTTTTCATTAGGAACTTCTTGCTTGATTGAGGCCAAAAGCTTCTTGTCTTCTTTATCTTCGTATAGTTTTCTGACCTTAAGGCTTGTTCCGGTGTTATTTAATGTTTTTGTTGAAACTCCAATCAGATACTCTTTCTCAAAGTCAATCTTTTCAGGAAGTGTTGTGATGCCTGTTGGGTCTATGGTTTTTAAGAAGGTTTCCAGTTCAGCTTGGGTCTTAATTAACATTCTTTGTTTATCAATGACTTGGTTGGTATTAATTACAGTTGGAAAGCCATCAAGCCTTCTTACTTGAGGTTCCCGATTAAATATCTTTGAAAGATCAATATCGTCTTTCATTAAAAAGTAACCTGCGCCTAAAATAAGTAAAACAATTATGATGATAGGCAAGAGACTGATATTTAGGGTAGTGGATTTTTTATTCATACTCGCTTTCTATCTGGCCTTCAAGGCTTCTT
>AMFJ01022742.1_pt1 | contig 10452 bp, 8 predicted proteins | sample 427208 | NCBI WGS metagenome assembly AMFJ01 (sample SAMN02954298, study PRJNA114691) | groundwater metagenome | biome: aquatic; feature: subsurface aquifer; material: sediment; isolation source: subsurface aquifer sediment | place: USA: Rifle, CO | collected 2008-08
TTTTCGTCAAATACATTTACAAAACGTCCACTGCAGGAAGCGCCGCCTGTTTTTTGCTTCCATGGGCAAGTGTAGGATACAGTCTGGGCAGCCCTTTCCCTATAGGCATTGACAAGAGCATGAACAGCCTAATTAAATATTTCAGCCATGATGTATTATAACAGCATTCAAGAGAACCCCGCTCTCAGTACGGGGAGAATGTCATTAATTAATCCGTGCTGCTGAACTTGTAATAAATCCGTTTGGCAAACTCCGTGGTTAAAAAATAGACCAGAACCAAGATAAAGACGCTTAGCATAAAGCCCGTTTCGGGTCTAGCGAACTTGAAGGCCTGCTGGCCAAAAGCAGTAAACGGCAGGGCTATAGTAGCGATCCCTGCGACGAAAGTGAGAAGAATCAGTGTTGCCGACGGACGGCTTGCTTTCCAAAAGGAAAACTTGGTGCGGATTGAGTAAATGAAGACAAGTTCAGTCAGAATTGAGCCGACAAACCACATTGTCTGGAGAGTCTCCGGGCTGTACTGCGAAAAGATGGCGAAGAAAATAAAATCAAAGACCGAACTTACCAGGCCTAAAATAGTTGCAATTAGGGCAATGCCTTTGAGGTCGTATTTATTGGGCACAGTAAGTTCACGAGTATCCACGCTGTCTGTTGCAATGGCAATCATCGGAAAGTCCGAGAGTAAATTGACCAGAAGGATTTGGACCGGAAGCATGGGGAGGTAGTTGACTAGAAGAGAGGCAACCGCTACCGCATAGAAATTGCCGAAATTTGAGGCTAAGGTGGCCTGGATGTATTTAGTCGTGTTGGCAAAGATTTTTCTGCCTTCCTCTATTCCTTCGATTATGACTCGCAAGCTTTTGTGAAGCAAAACGATGTCTGCAGTGTCTTTGGCAATGTCGCTTGCACCTGACACAATAATGGCTACATTTGCAGCTTTTAATGCCGGTGCGTCGTTAATGCCTTCGCCCAGGAAACCCACCTCGTGGTTTTCTTTTAAAGCCTCGACGATCCTGTGCTTTTGCGCAGGCGTGACTCTGGCGAATATTGTGTAGCGACCCACCGCCTCATTAAATTGATTAGTGCTTAATTCTTCGAGTTTGTTGCCTGAGGTGACTTGGCTCTGCGACTTGATAAGGCCTATCGCCAAGCCTACTGTACCTGAAACTTCGCTGCTATCCCCGGTCAAGATTTTGATGGTAAGCCCTAGTTTTTTTGCATTGGCGATTGCAGCCGCGGCAGTAGGCTTGATCGGGTCGGTGAAGGAAATGACTCCGTCGAATTCCATAGAGTTCTCCTGATCCTCAATGTCGATCTTGGTTCCCGGAAGCTCTTTGTGAGCGATTGCTATAGTTCTTTTTCCTAAGTTACCTTTTGACGAGACCCAATTTTGATACTTGTTGTCAGTAAGCTTGCAAAGTTTGAAAATAGTGTCAGGTGCGCCTCGAGAAATAAGCAGATATTTTCCTTTGTACCTGACCAGTAGAGTATTTCTTCTTCGCTCAGGGTCAAAGGGTATTTCTTTTTCCGTTTTCGGGCAGTTTAACCCCCCAAGGACCTTATTTGCTGCCGATATTATTGCCATGTCAAAAGGGTCGCTACCACTGCCTCCAGGCTGATTTGAGGCCCAGTAGGCGTACTTCAGGCAATCACTCGATGAGGCGGGATGGATTTCATCCAAAGTGAGTCTGTTTTCAGTCAGGGTACCGGTTTTATCCGTGCATAAAACTTCAATGCCGCCCAAGTCTTCTACGCTTGAAAGCCTTTTGACCACAACGTGTTTTTTTGCAAGCCTTAAAGCTCCTCTTGAAAGGGAAAAAGTGGTAACAAGGGGGAGGGCCTCGGGTATGACGCTGACGGCTAAGGCCACGGAAAAGACTGCAAGCTGGAATTTATCGGTGCCGGTGCCTTTTATGACCAGATTTATAATGTAAAGAATAACCAAAGTTGCTACAATCAACCTGAGGGTGAATGTTGAAAACTTGGCGATGCCTTTTTCGAAGCTTCCGGTGTGGGTGGTTTGAGTAGTCAGGCGTTCTATTTCGCCGAATGCAGTGTCTTTGGCTGTCGCAATGACAATTCCGGTGGCGTTTCCATGCATCACGCTGGTTGCGCTAAAGGCGATATTTTTGGCTTTGACAATTTGATCGACTGCGCCGCTTAATTTTTCGGAGGTTTTGGAAACCCTGTCTGATTCTCCTGTTAAGATTGACTCATCGATAATCAGGTTGTTGCAGGTAATGATCCTCATGTCAGCGGGGATAATGTCTCCGGGCTCGATTGCGACAATGTCGCCCGGGACCAACTTTTCGGCCGGCAGAGATATTAGTTTTTTATCGCGGATTACCATTGAGTGGGCTGTGGTATAAGTGGAGAGAATTTTTACCGCCTGGTGCGATCTGTACTCCTGGGTGAAACCCAAGAAGGTGTTGATGACTACGAAGCCTATAATTATTACGCTGTCTGCCGTCTCACCCAAGAAAAAAGTAAAAATGGAGGCGATTATAAGGACGTAGATAAATGGAGAGGTGAGTTGGCGGATCAAAATGTGGTACCAGTGAATTTCTTTTGCTTTGATTTTATTCAAACCATATTTTTTGAGTCGTGCCCCGGCTTCTTTGTGGGTAAGTCCGTCTGATGATGAGTGAAGATAGGAAAAAAGTTTTGAGTTGTCTTTCGTAGAGGATGATAAAGCGATACTGTCTTTCATTTTGAAAGCACTACCGTGGCAACGAGAAAGTAAATGATTAGGCTAACGATATCCTGGATGACGGTTGTAAAAGGACCGCTTCCTGCTGCCGGGTCTCTCCTGAAACGGGTAAATAGCCACGGGATGATTGTCGCAATTAGGCTGGCGCTGGTGACCCCGATGAACATGGAAATAGCAACGATGATTGATATTTGGTTATTTTGAAAAATGACAAAAGAAAAGATGGCAACCAAAAAAGACAAAATAAAGGCCAGCATTAATGAAGTTTTGGCTTCTTTGACCAGGTATTTTTTTATCTTGACTTTTTCGAATGCCGCGGTTCTTACATAAATCGTTTGAGTTTGTGTTCCTACCGCGTCATTCATATAGACAATGACCGGTATGAAAAATGCTAAGGCAAGCTCTTTTTGCAGTGTGCCCTCGAAATTGCCGACTATTTTAGTGGCAATCATTCCCCCTATAAGCCCCAGAATCAGCCAAGGGATTCTTTTTGCAAGCATCTTGGTGATGCTCAATTTGTTGACGTCCAAGTCGGCTTCGTTTGCAATTATGCCGGAAAATCTCATCAAGTCTTCAACGTGCTCTTCGTGCAGGATTTTGAGTATCTGCCCTTCATCGATTATACCCAAAAAGACGCCTTCTTGGTTTGTTACGGGAACAGTCTGACAGCCTTTTTGAATAGCGAGGCGGGCTACGTGATGCTGGTGGGAATGATCTGTAACGCTGTCAAATTTCCTGTCCATAATTTCTTCCAACCTTGACTGCGGGTTGGCAGAAAGAAGTTTTTGAAAGTCAACCACGCCGACCAGTTTACCGTTTGAGTTAACCACAAAAACATTTTCACTATTGGGCCAGTCGCTGCGGCTTTCGCGGATAGACTTAATTACATGGGCAACTTTGTCCCGCCTGGCAAAAGTGAGTTTGCATGGAACGGTATGCTGGCCTATGGAATGGGTTTTATACTCCGGCTTGTCTTCTGACATACAATATCATTGTAATCCCAATTTTTGCTAAAATACAAAACATGAGGTATGAAGTTTCCAAATTGGCCAATGGGTTGAGGATGCTGTGTGTGCCCACATCTTCGGTGGAGTCTGCCACCCTGACTATTTGGGTGAAAACAGGTTCCCGCAACGAAACACGAAAATTAAGCGGCATCAGCCATTTTTTGGAACACATGGCGTTTAAAGGGAGTGCGCGGCGGCCCTCGGCAAAATTAGTGGCCGAAACAGTTGACGGTATTGGCGGAGAATTTAACGCAAGCACATCGAAAGAGTGGATGAATTTTTACATAAAATGTAGAGCCGGAAAGCTGGAGGTAGCATTTGACGTAATAGCGGATATGTTACTCAGCCCGCTTTTGCTGGCCGAAGAAATTGAGCGGGAAAAGGGGGTTATCTGTGAGGAAATAGCCATGTATGAGGATACTCCGATGCTAAAAATCGGGGATCTTTTTGAGGAAGTAATGTTTGAAGATCATGCGCTTGGATGGGACATCGCCGGAACTAAAGAAACCGTCCGCGGCTTGAAACGAAGTGATCTGGTTCGATATATTAGTAATAGGTATTTTACGCAAAATATGCTTCTTACTGTTTCGGGAGGTATTGAGCCTGACTCAATTAATAAACTTGCCCGACAATTTTTCCTGGATTTGCCTCCTAGTGGTGTGGCACTTTCCCCAAAGCCTTACTTAAGTAAACAAACCAAGCCCAGGGTACTGCTTAAAACCAAGAAAAGTGACCAAGCCCATTTTATTTTTGGCTTTCCGGTAGGCGGCAGGGGGGCTCCCGACCGCTTTGTGTCAGCTGTATTGTCAGCTGTTTTAGGCAAGGGCATGTCTTCGCGGCTTTTTACCGAGATTCGGGAGCGACGTGGACTTGCGTATTCGGTGACGACAATTTTGGAAAGATATAGGGAAACAGGCTACGCGGCGGCATACGCGGGAGTGGATTTGACTAAAATTGATGAAGCAATAAAAGTTACCGCGGACCAATTTTACGGCCTTGCTTCCGGCAAATATAAAATCGAATCCGCGGAACTTACCAAAGCAAAAGAGTACTTAAAAGGGCATTTGGCCCTTTCTTTGGAGGACACGAAAGACGTGAACTATTTTTTTGGTGAGGATGCGCTTTTTAATTTACCCATTGAAACTCCCGAGTCAATGTTTATCAAAATAGATAAGGTAACAGCAGATGAAGTAGTTTCACTGGCAAAAAAGATTTTTGTGCCCAACCTTGCGAACGTTGCCGTAATTGGCCCTTTCAAAAGCGAGGATCGTTTTGCTAAACTTCTTGTGTAAACATGGAAAGAACAGTCATTTTAATAAAACCTGACGGAGTTCAAAGGGGCTTGATTGGTGAGATTATATCCCGTTTTGAAAAAGTGGGTTTAAAGCTAATTGCTCTGAAAATGGTTCACGTCGACAAGTCTCATGTCCGAAAGCACTATTCAAGTGATCGCACTGAGTGGTTAAGTCAGATCGGGGAAAAGACTTTAAAAGCCTACAGGGAGTTTGGCAAAGACCCTGATGAGTTTTTGGGAACAATAAATCCATTGGAAATAGGTAAAATGATAAACCGGTGGAATATTGATTATTTGACTTCAGGGCCGTTAGTCGCAATTTTACTGGAGGGTAATCACGCCATATCGGTTGTCAGAAAAATGGTTGGATTTACTCACCCCGATTTGGCAGACGCTGGGACAATCAGAGGAATGTATTCGGTTGATTCAACTGACCTTGCAAACGAGAAGAAAAGAGCCGCCAGAAACTTAGTCCACGCTTCGGGAAATGCAGAGGAGGCAAAGTTTGAAGAGGAGTTGTGGTTTCATAAAGCGGAAATTCATTCCTACAAACGAAGTGACGAGGAAGCGATGTTAGGATAGTTAATATTACCCAGTGGCTGACACCGATGGGTTGGACAAAGGCAAAAAGTAGCCATCCAACTAGCCCGATAAAGAGTACGTGATCATGCTTAGCTATTTTTTTGGCCACCATCACTAGCCACAATGTAAATGCCGCTAACCCTATCAGGCCTGACCAAATTGCCACATCCAAAAACAGGTTGTGGCTGCGCTCGACAATAAGCTCGTGCAAAGGCAAGTTGACCCGGGCGAACATTTCGCCAAAAACGACTTCATTTGTCTCGGCCCCGAAACCTAATAAAGGCCTTTCTCTAATTGTTTTAAAGGCCAGTGACCAGATAGTAAACCTGCTCTCAAATGCTGAAACGTTTTTTTCGAGGTATGCTCCCAGGATCGATATCAGTACAAATCCAACTCCCGCAAGAGAAACAAGATATTTACTGCGAATTAAATTGGTGAAAGTGACAATTGCGAATATAGCTAAGCCTGATCTGGAACCCGTGACAATGATAGCTATGAGGATAATTGGAAGTAAGACTATCTTGTAACGGCTTTTTTGAACAAAAGTGCTTCCAATTACCAGAAACCCCGCAACTGAATTTGCCTCGCCGATTGTTCCTATTGGGCTTATTAGTATTACAACCAAAGATTGAATAACGATCGAAATAATGATGGATTTAATCAGTAAGTTTTTTAGTTTTAGGCTGAACCCTTCAATTGTTTTGCCCAGGACAAAAAGAACCAGAAAAAACAGTATTCCTTGGTGCCGGTAGCTGCTTCCTAAAATTGAGTCAATCGGATGTACACCCATTAGGCTTGAGGCAAGCATAATGACTAGCCAGAGTAAAAATGCATAATCAACCTTTTTTAAATTGACTTTTTTACTCCACAAAAAAAGGATCCAAAAGACAAAGAGCAGAACCCCACCAATTAGAAAGAAGACTATCTTTGGCCCCTCATATGAATTATTTAGAGTCACAAGCGGTAATGTGGCTGACCAAATTATTATTAATCTGAAGATAGTTGACATTTGGACCTGATGTAATCATATTAATATAAGTGAGGAACATAGTTCACATTCAAAAGGGCATGGATTTCAATGACAGGGTTGTGGCACTTTCGGGTACACTGGTGCTTGTAATCACTCTACCATTGTTACTATTTGCTTTAACGACAAGACAATATTCACTTAAAACGAAAGCTGCGTCAGGTGAGCCAGTGCCGCCCGTAAGTGGTGCGTTTGGCAAAGCAGCTTCATTTGATGGCTCGACAGCTTATATAAGTCTTAATAACTCGGGGACTTTAAATTCAAATTATGGATTTACAATAGAAACCTGGCTAAGAGTGCCGGAGATAACAACCTCAGCGATGTCAGTTTTTAATAAACATATTCCCGCAATTTATAACTACTCCCCTGAGTTATTAGTCTCAAACTCAGTCAATCAGGATGGAAGTTACAGAGTGGCTTATCATTTTTCGGTAGCAAATGGTACATATTGTTTAAACACCACTACGTCATACACTGAGACAATTCCGAAAGATTCATTCTCTATAGTTACTTCGTGGAAGCACGTTGCTGCGGTAATTCAGAATGATGGCAGAAGTGAGTTATTTATTAATGGACAGAAGAAAGGTGCGTCAACAAGCATAGCAAGTCCGTGTAATGGAGGTGGCAGTGGCGCAGTCGGCGCACGCTTAGGTGGGGATGGCAGCACTTTATATGGCCAATATAAGGGAGAAATGGATGAGCTGAGGATTTCAAATATCGTACGGTATGACAGTGATTTTTCCATCCCTACAACTCCCTTTGCAAGTGATGCAAATACTATACTTTTGTACCATTTTGATGGAAATCTTGTTAACTCAGCTAGCCAGGACTATCATGGATTGCCACACGGAGGTTTTACGTATGTAGAAAGTACGGTACCTTCACAAAATTACTCATTACAATTTGATGGCAGAGATTTTGCGAAATCTGTTGACTTGCCGCTTCTCAGCGAATTTACGGTTGAGGCTTGGGTCAAAAGAGTCAAAGATACTGGAGATTATGAAGCATTTCTTTCTGATGCTAACGCAAACTATAGCCAAGCTATGTTGACACTTTTTATCGATGGCGGGAACAAGGATTGTGACCAAGATGAATTTGCATATTACCAGGTTAATGGTGATGATACTCAGTGTTCGGGAATTGTTGCCGATCTTGGCAACTGGCACCATGTAGCGGTTGTCAGGGAGGCAAGTGGTATTAGAAGAATATTTATTGATGGCAATATGGTGTCCGAGGCACTGAATTCGCCTTCTCCCACAAATAGTAATACACAATTACACTTAGGTCGTGCAGGAAGATTCAATAGCGAGTACTTTCAAGGTTATGTTGACGACGTGCGAATTTCAAAAGTGGCTCGATATAATGCTGACTTTGTTGCGGTAAGGAACTCACTCGAGACGGATACTAATACGCTTTTGCTCTATAAATTTAATGAAGGGAGTGGGCAAGCAGTGGCGGACCTGTCAGGCAATGGAAACAATGCGGTGCTAGGGAATACTAATGGGGTTGAGAGAGCGGATCCCCAGTGGTCACTAGAGTAATTATATTTTAGACTCCGGATCAACCCAAAGCATCCAGCCCTCTACCCATTTCTTTCTGTGAAGATCAAGCGAATCATACCAGTGGTTTCTGAACTTCTTAATGTCCATTTTCCAAATACCGCGGCCTTCCGAAGGGTCTGCAAGGACCACTTTTTTATTTTTTTTGTCTACATCAAGAAGTAGGGTATAATGCCCGTCTTCGTCGTCCAGGCCTTCCAGATCGTCCCACCAATTGACAATGATTACTTTCCCTTCTTTAAGTCTTTTGGTTAGGTCGGCTATCGTGCCATTACTTTTGAAATTTAAGCTTTTGAAGTACTTTGACAGATATGCATAAATGGCTTGTTGAGTTACGCCCCACCAAGGCAAAAATACGTCTTTGGCTATTTTTGCCTGTGTTGCCCTTATGCCACCTGCGGCCAAGACCATTTGAATTACTGCCGGGCCGCACCAGTCGGACTTCTGCTGCCAGCGGAATATTTTTTGCCAATCAGTTTGTTTCATATGTCGGAGTGCCCGGATTCGAACCGGGGACCTCTCGCACCCGAAGCGAGCGCTCTACCAACTGAGCCACACTCCGCAGACAAAGTATTTTAGCACTAATTGAAGTATGGTGGAGTTAATAATATCACATACCGCACTTTTTTCTTTTCATAGGCCGCTTTAGGGGAGCAAATCTCTTGGGTTTGGGGATTGAGGGTTATGGGCTTCCTCGGGCTCGGGTGGTTGTAGATTGTCTACTCCTATACCGGTCCAGTATCTTTGCAAGAACTGGTTTGTTTCAATTGGGTGCCTGCCCATTAGTTCTGGTGTTCCTGGCATACTTTTCCCTGCAGTATTATACAACGCGGGGTCAACCTAAAGGTTATTTTGGTGAATTTTCGATAAGTTTTGCCAGTACCCCTGTGTAGCCATTGCGGCCTTTGCCCCACGTCGCCTCGCTGAAGACAGCAACTTCTAAATATAATAGATCGTCGCCTATATCCCAGGGAGACCCCATAACAATTGCTGTTAATTTGCCTTTATCGGTAAAAACCCCCGAACCGGCAAAATTATAGGGTTCCTGGGTGGCGACGAATTCTTCTGCTTTTTTAGGAAATCAGGCTATATACACTCCCTGTGGAATTTGTTTATACCCGAACCAATGATCAGTCTTGTCCGTGTCTATTTGCAGCTGGCTTGTTGTCAGAAAGTCTCCACCCATGCGTGTTGCCGCCTAAAAAGATGCCGCCCATGATGGCTACTATTGAGGCACCCAGAGTCGTGAAAATGTTATCCATTGCCACGCCTACGATGGCATCGCCAATGCGGCCCTTAGGGTTGACATAGAGTGTCTCGAACTATTCTTTATTTAATCGGCGGCTCTCGGCGGACTTGAATTTTCCCTTTGCAGCGCTGTCTGCGAGGGCGGGCGCAGCCAGCGCTGCCCCCACTTCCGACTCGATTTCCTTTTTGGTGCGCCCGAAAGGATTCGAACCTTCGACCTACTGCTTCGGAGGCAGTCGCTCTATCCCCTGAGCTACGGGCGCTCTAGATCAATACCAAGGCAACTATTCAACTAGTTTATGTTTTTTAATAAAAGCTCTACCTGAACCAGACTTTAAATATTTCTCAAAATGAAAGGCTGTGTATTTGTTCGAAAATGCAAAATAGGAAACTAATTTAACTGGTAACCGGGCTTGAGTTGCGGTAATCTGACCTCTGCTATGCCTAGCAATTCTATTTTTGAGATTATCTGTGCACCCTGTATAAGGTTTGCCATCAGAGCATGATAATACATAAACATAATGCATGATCTATTGCTCTCCTTCGCGATCTACTATCTTGCGGACTTTGTCCGCCGTAGCTCGCTTCGACGAGCGAAGGCGGAGGGTAGAGGATTCGAACCTCTAAGGGCTTTCGCCCACCGGTTTTCGAAACCGGCGCATTGCCATTCTGCCAACCCTCCTGTCAAACTCCACACTACCATCTGAGAATTCACATCTAATCTGTAATTTTGAACTTTTCATTTTTAACTTTGAACTGAGCATGGTGCCCCCAGGAGGAATCGAACCTCCATCGGCGGTTCCGCAAACCGCTGTTCTGTCCGTTGAACTATGAGGGCATGTTACAAAGGTTGCACCATTGTAAATCTATATTTTACCAGCAAAAAGCCTGGTATACCAGCCAAGTTCAAAGAGAAAAAAACAATTTCCCGGCTATGAAGATTTTCCTGAAGGTTTAGCGGCTTCTTTTTCCAATGGGATTTTTTCGCTCAACCACTGCGAGCTTTTATCCATGAACGTGGGCAC
>AMFJ01028171.1_pt1 | contig 10452 bp, 8 predicted proteins | sample 427208 | NCBI WGS metagenome assembly AMFJ01 (sample SAMN02954298, study PRJNA114691) | groundwater metagenome | biome: aquatic; feature: subsurface aquifer; material: sediment; isolation source: subsurface aquifer sediment | place: USA: Rifle, CO | collected 2008-08
TTAGATAATATTAATGCAGCACAGAATTTGGGTATAGCAACAATAAAATTTACTAATGTCACAACTTGATGTTAATTCCGATATATTCTTGAATAAGTTAGAGATAAAAAAAGATTCCATGATAAAAAAATTCACAATTGTATCAAGACTTCCTTCAAATAATCTTACTACTACATTAGAACAGATTATTCAGGATGATGATTGGGTATATATATGCACCGACACACATGTTACTGGATTGTTTAAACATGAAAAATATTATTATTACTATGATTCAGATTACTATAATGGCGAATTAAAAAGCGCTTCCATCAAAGATATCGTAGACTTTATTATGATTGGTTTTAGGGACTCTTCCCATAAACATAAATTTATAGGGATATATATTTTTGGTCCAAAAAGAGATTTAAATAAGTATCCAGAAAAAAAAGAGCTTCTAGAAAACATCTTCTCCGACTGCCATGATCCAAAACTTTACATGGAGACATTAACGGATATTTTTAATAGATCCATTATCATAGGCTGTTTAGAAACTTTGCAATTCCTAATAGATAAATGCAGCACTTTGAGTCTACTAACACTAGCGAAGAATGAATTAAATAAAACAGGAATCATTACGACTGTCATATGTATGTCACCTAGCGATATGCGTCTTGATATTATAAAAGCACTATTACTTATAGGGGTTGATCCAAATATACCTCTCAAAGCAGATATAGTAACAATGCCGCCCCTCCTCTTGAATTATGGTGGCAAAACCGCTCTCCATCTAGCATCTCAAAAAGGAATTATTGATGTAATACAAGAACTTCTTAAACATGAAAATATAAAAATTGATCAACAAAATGAAATTGATGGTAAAACTGCTCTTATGTATGCTGCTCAAAAAGGACATATTAAAATTGTTGAAATTCTTCTAGCCAATAGAGCTAATACTGAATGAACTGATAAAAATGGCGATACTGCTGAAAAAATCGCCAATGACTCTGGATACCCCGATGTCGCCATGATAATCAGAGGAGCATAATTTAAAAAATAAACAAGAAAATTTATGTTAGCCCAGCCAGAGGTTCGCAAACAGCGCAAGTCTTTGGTCAGGAGACAACATAAATTTTACCCCTTGGGTTGTGAATTTATGTTTTTATTATCCAGATTTTTCAAGAAATGGGTAATATCCGTTAAATCTAGCTATGTTTTACACAAAAATCAATATACAAAACAAACAGTTGCATCGCTAAATTTATCTTTTAGTTTAACTAATAATTCATCTTTAGGATGAACCTTCCATTCATCACCTAAAACAAATTTGGCGTTTGTCTGGGCATTATCGTAGGAAATAAAAACTGGACAATTACCGCCGCGATAATCTTTTAAAATACTATATAAATTATTCAGAGCTTCATCTGATAATTTATCTGGCTCTAATTTCAATAACAATCCTCGCACATATACCGCTCGTGCCTGATCTAAACTCATCGCTTTACTTGCCCTAATACGATAACCATCAGAAAAATTATCAACTACAACCTCTCCCTCAACAATTACTAACTGATCCTCAACTAAACTCGCTCTAGCATTGGCAAAGTTTTCTGCAAACATAGTTACATCAACGCTTGCTGTCATATCCTCTAAGGTAATAATTGCCAAACGATTACCAGATTTAGTATTTATAATTTTTAAATTTCTGACAAACCCTGCAATTAATACAGTTTTGCCTACTTCTGGCACTAATTCAGCTATATTTACTGCAACGAATTTACTAAGCTCTTCTGCAAATCGTTCTATCGGATGGCCATTGAGATAAAAACCGAGCACGTTTTTTTCGTATTTTAAACGTTCCTCTTTAGACCATTCTGGCGCAACTACATACTCAAATATAATTTCATCTTCTGGAGCTAATTCACTAAATAAATCAACTTGACCAGATGCGCGGCGTTTACCATGTTGATCCGCTACCCGCAATGCAATTTCAAAAGTAGCAATTTGACTAGCACGCCCTGGCCCAATTTTATCTAATGCCCCAGCATAAATTAAAGCTTCAATAACTCGCTTGTTTACCTTACGAGTATCAACCCTGCGGCATAAATCAAACAGGTCTTTAAATGGTCCTTGCGCGTCGCGTGTAGCCAAAATAATTTCAACTGCCGCTTGCCCTACTCCCTTAATCGCTCCAAGACCATACAAAATTTCATTATCTGCGCTTACCGTAAATTGATAATTACTGATATTAATATCAGGCGGTGTAATTTTTAATCCTAAATCTCTACATTCGTTTAAAAACAAAACTACTTTATCAGTATTATCCATATCCGATGATAAAACTGCTGCCATAAATTGCGCTGGATAATGGGTTTTAAGCCAAGCAGTTTGATAGGAAATCATGGCATAAGCTGCAGAATGTGATTTATTAAAACCATAGCCTGCAAATTTTTCCATTAAATCAAAAATAGCATTGGCTGCGTGTTTATCGACATTATTTTTAGCAGCACCTTCAATAAAAATGGCTCGCTGCATCGCCATCTCTTCCGGCTTTTTCTTACCCATAGCACGGCGCAATAAATCTGCACTACCTAAACTATAACCAGCTAAACTTTGTGCCATTTGCATAACTTGTTCTTGGTAAATTGCTACACCATAAGTTGGGCGTAAAATTGGTTCGAGCCTGGGATGAAGGTAAGTAATTCTGGCGCGTCCTTGTTTGCGATCAACTATCTCATCTAGCATTCCCGACTGCAAAACACCAGGTCTAATAATAGCACCCAAAGCTATCACATCGCTGAAGCAATCTGGCTTAAAGCGTTTGATCAAATCACGAGAAATTCGCGATTCAAATTGAAAAATTGCGGTAGTCTTACTAGATTGCAATAACTTATAGGTGGCGACATCATCAAGTGGAATAAGGTTGATATCGACAGGTTTTTCATCTTTTAATTTAAGTGCAGAGTTAACCGATTTTACTGTTCGATCAATAATAGTTAAAGTGCGCAGCCCAAGAAAATCAAATTTTACTAAGCCAATAGCTTCAACATCGTCTTTATCAAGTTGAGTGATAACACCCTCGCCTTCGGCTTCGCAATAAAGAGGCATAAAATCAGTTAATGCTGATGGTGCGATGACAACACCTGCCGCATGTTTACCAGCATTACGTATTATTCCTTCAAGCTTCATAGCTAAATCAATTAAAATTTTTACTTCATCTTCTTCATTATATTTTTGTTGTAATAAATCTTCTTCTTTAAGTGCTCGCTTTAGATCAATTCCAAGTTCAAATGGAATTAACTTCGCGATTTTATCAACATAACCATATGGATAAGCAAGCACTCTTCCTACATCGCGCACTACCGCACGCGCAGCCATCGTGCCATAAGTAATAATTTGCGCCACTTTATCCTTGCCATAACGCTGGATTACATATTCAATTACACGGTCGCGACCTTCCATGCAAAAATCGATATCAAAATCAGGCAGTGATACGCGTTCTGGATTTAAAAATCTTTCAAAAAGTAATCCGTGTTTTATCGGGTCAATATCGGTAATGCCCAGTGAATAAGCTACTAAAGACCCTGCTCCCGATCCCCTTCCCGGACCAACTGGGATATCATTTTTTCTAGACCAACCGGTAAAATCAGCAACAATCAAAAAATAACTAGCAAATCCCATTTGATTTATGATGCTAATTTCATAATCAAGACGTTTAATATATTCATCGCGTATTGCAATAAAATCGTTTGTGCTTGTATCAAAAGTTGTTTGTAATCTTCTTTCTAAACCAAGATGCGTTTCTTTAGAAAAAAGTGATTCTGCTGTTGTATCTAAAGGCACTGGAAAAACCGGGAGGAAAGTTTTGCCAAGCGCAACTTCAACATTGCAGCGTTTGGCAATTTCAACTGAATTAGTTAAGCTCTCTGGAATATCATGGAATAATTTTTCCATTTCATCGCAAGTGCGCAAATACTGCTGTTCACTATATGTTCGCGATCTACTCCCATCGCTTAAAGTATGGCCACTATGAATACAAACTCGAGCCTCATGCGCTTCAAAATCTTGAGGATGTAAAAACCGCACGGCATTAGTAGCAACCACTGGTATGTTCATCTTCACAGCCAAATCGAGAGCTTTGATTAAATACTCCTCTTCGCGTGCGCGACCTGTGCGTTGTAATTCAACATAATAATGCTCAGGAAAGATTTTTTGCCAAAATTTCAGAAGATATTTTGCTTGTTCTAAATCATCGGCAAGTAATGCTTGGCCAACATCACCGTCTTTGCCACCCGAAAGTATAATTAAACTATCTGCCAATTCTTGGATCCAAGATCTTTTAACTATCGGCACACCTAAATACTGCCCTTCAATAAAAGAACGGGAAATAAGCTGAAGGATATGGTGATATCCATTTTGATTTTGTGCAAGCAATAACATTTTAAAAGGATGAGAACGATTGTTTTCATTTTCAAGCCAAATATCTACACCAATAATTGGTTTAATACCAAAAGATATAGCGGCTTTATAAAATTTAACTAAGGCGAAAAGATTACTTTGATCGGTCAAAGCTATTGCTGGCATATTGTATTCAATGCATTTTTGAAACAATTGCTCAATGCGCACGATGCTATCTGAAATAGAATATTCTGTGTGTAAACTTAAATGTATAAATTTTGTTGTCATGATTTATGATACATCTTCACCGGGGCAAAACTTCTTCGATGAATCGAAGTAATCCCAAACTGTTTCAACGCTAATAAATGCCGCGTAGTTCCATAACCTTTGTGCTTAGCAAATCCATATCCAGGATAAATTAAATCATACTCAACCATTTCTTGATCACGCGCAACTTTAGCCACAATAGATGCTGCACTTATAACTGGGATTAAATTATCCCCATCAATAATAGCTTCAGCTGAGCAATTTACTTTTGGCAAAAACTGGCCATCAACTTGAACATGATTAGGCTTAATACTTAATGCTTCAATAGCGCGCTGCATCGCAAGCAAACTAGCTTGCAAAATATTGATACAATCAATCTCTTCTACTGTAGCATGTCCAATTGCCCAAGCAATACAATTGCTTTTAATGAGACCACACAAAATCTCACGTTTTTTGCTGGTCAATAATTTTGAATCAGCCAAGCCATCTACCGGGCGCTTTGGATCCAAAATCACCGCTGCTGCTACCACAGGGCCAGCCAAAGGACCTCTACCTACCTCATCTACCCCAGCAATTAAATTCATCCTACACCATCCTCCCCACACCACCATCAATAAGCGACCAACGATTATCGCTGCGATAAAACCTAAAATCAACCTCCGAATTGCATAAATGTGCTATCTCGCTCTTTCAGAGCTTGGATCGCTCTATGCCTCAGCAACCCAGCACTACGCCTCGCAAACAACATGTCATCCTCGGGCGAAGACCTGAGGATCTCGATATTCTATTAGATCCTCGCGTCAAGCGCGAGGATGACAAAAAAGTGCTGACCCCAATTTTTTTTGTTTTGGAATCTACAGAATCTAGCGCGGAGAAGGGGATTATGTTATTCGGGGTGTATCGACCATGGAAGGTAAGCAGATCCAAGGACATGGACGTCCGTCCCCGAAAAACATAATCCCCTTCTCCAAGCACAAATAATTACAAATGCATCAAACTTTAAACTATACTATTACCATGCTAAACAACATTCGCATAGTATTAGTCAATCCCTCCCACCCCGGAAACATCGGTGCAGTTGCCCGAGCGATGAAAACTATGGGATTGGAACACCTATATCTAGTCAACCCAAAAAGCTTTCCCCATGTAAACGCAACTGCTTTAGCAGCCGGAGCTGATGATATTTTAGAACGAGCAACAATTATCACGTCATTAAAAGATGCTTTGGTTGGCTCCGAAATTGTTTTTGGCACTAGCGCTCGCCTTCGCGCACTACAGCTACCAACATTAGACCCTAAAGCCGCTGCCAAATTCATTATTAATGAAGCAAAAGTTAACAAAATATCCATTGTGTTTGGCCGCGAAAATAATGGCTTAAGTAATGAAGAATTAGAACTGTGCAATCACCAACTCTATATTCCAACTAATCCAAATTTCAGCTCTTTAAATATCGCAGCAGCAGTGCAGTTAATTGCCTATGAAATCAAAATGGCTGATCAAATAGAAACTACTATCACCACACCCACAATAGATTTAGCCAGCACTGAAGCCATTCAATCTTTTTATCAACATTTACAACAAACACTAATAACAACTAAATTTCTAAATCTAAAAAACCAAAATGGTTTAATGGCAAAATTAAAAAGATTATTCAATCGCGCGCAACTAGAAAAAACTGAAATTAATATCTTGCGCGGAATTTTAACAAGTATAAATACAAAGAATGAAAATGACTAAACCTATTTATCTTGATTATATGGCAACAACGCCTATCGATCCTAGAGTTGCCCAAAAAATGATTCCCTATTTAAACGAATTCTTTGGCAACCCAGCCTCGAAACATTATTACGGCTATCAAGCACAAGCTGCGGTTGAAGAAGCGCGAGCTCAAGTTGCAGCACTAGTTAATTGCGATCCTAAAAGCATTATCTGGACTTCTGGAGCAACTGAAGCTAACAACCTTGCGCTCAAAGGAGCGGCATATTTTTACTCACGGCAAGGAAAACATATTGTCACTGGTAAAACCGAACATAAATCTGTTCTTGATCCTTGCAAATATTTGGCCACCCAGGGTTTTGATGTTACTTATTTAACGCCAAAACCAGATGGCTTGATTAATTTAGAAGATCTTGAAAAGGCTCTACGCCAAGATACCATCTTAGTTTCTATTCAGCATGTCAACAGCGAAATTGGAGTTATTCAGAATATAAAAAATATCGGCGAACTTACTAGATCCCGAGGGATTTTATTTCATGTTGATGCTGCTCAAAGCGCGGGGAAAATCCCTATCGATTTACAAAAGTTAAAGATAGATTTAATGTCATTTTCATCACACAAAATTTACGGCTCAAAAGGCGCCGGTGCATTATACGTTAGATCTCATCCCAAGCTACATTTAACTCCACAAATTCATGGTGGCGATCAAGAAAATAATTTACGCGCAGGGACACTCGCAACCCATCAAATAGTAGGAATGGGTGAAGCATTTTATATTGCGGCTTTAGAAATGCAAGATGAAGGCAAGCGCTTATTAGCTCTACGTGAAAAATTATGGCAAGGAATAAAATCTTTGGGAAATATATATATTAATGGCTCATCATCAAATCGAATTCAAGGTAATTTAAATGTGAGTTTTGGTGATATAGATAGCGAGCTTTTGCTTGCTGCTTTAAAAGATTTAGCAGTATCTACCACTTCTGCTTGCACTAGATCATCCACTACACCATCGTATGTTTTGCAAGCAATTGGTGTTCCAAAAAACTTAATTCTTAGCAGCATCAGATTTTCAATAGGAAGATTTACTACTGAAACAGAAATTAATAATGCCATTAAACATATAAACGAAGTTGTTGCAAAATTAAGAAATAATTAGGAGAAACTATGAAAACCAAACTCTGTCATTTTTATTATTACGTGCCAAAATCTCATTTAGAAATTACTAAACAAGCCATTTTTGCTGCTGGCGCCGGTAAGATAGGTAACTACAGCTGCTGTGCATGGCAAACAGAAGGCATTGGTCAATTTAAACCAGAACCAAAGAGCAATGCCTACATAGGCAAAGTAGGAAAAATATCTAGAGTTATAGAATACAAAGTAGAAACAGTTTGTAAACCTTCTAAAATAAAAGCAGTGATCAAAGCCCTCAAAAAAAGTCATCCTTATGAATGCCCGGCTTTAGGAGTATTAAACCTAAAATTAGCAGTAATTTAATTAAAGTATTATAATGCGATAAATCTAAACTTGCTTTAAAAACTTATAGGGGAAATTTTATGTTTAAAAAAGCTGATAATACGCCACCAACCGAATCGATACGCATTGGCACACAAGTAAGCTCCATCAAACAATCTTTTATAGATAATCTCGCGTATATCCAAGGAAGATTCTCGCCAATCGCATCCATGAATGATTATTACATGGCGCTTGCTTATACCGTGCGTGATCGCTTGATGAACCATTGGATTAAAACTGCTAGAACCTATCTTGAAAAAGAAAGTCGCACTATATGCTATCTTTCTGCGGAATTTTTATTAGGACCCCAGCTTGGAAATAATTTAAATAACCTGGGTATAATGCCTCAAGTAAAAAAAGCCATGGAAGAAGTTGGTTTAAGTTTAGATACGCTATTTGAACAAGAACCTGAACCAGGCTTGGGCAATGGCGGATTAGGACGCCTTGCGGCATGTTATATGGATTCCCTTGCAACTTTAAACATACCAGCAATAGGTTATGGAATTCGCTATGAGTTTGGTATTTTTAATCAAGAAATACGCAATGGCTGGCAAGTAGAAAGCACCGACAAATGGCTACGCTATGGTAATCCTTGGGAAATCGCGCGCCCTGAAATATCATTTGATATAAAATTTGGCGGAAGAACTGAAGGCTATACTGATAATAATGGCCACTACCAAGTAAATTGGATTCCAGATGATGTCGTTAAAAGCATCGCTTATGATATTCCAATAATTGGTTACCAAGCTAACACTGCTAATTTTATTCGCCTATGGAAAGCTGAAGCTTGTGAATCTTTCGATTTCAAATCATTTAATATTGGTGATTATTACGGAGCAGTTCAAGAAAAAATCTCCTCTGAAAATATTACTAAAGTGCTCTATCCCAATGATGAACCGGTAGCTGGAAAAAAACTCCGCCTAAAACAACAGTATTTTTTCGTTTCAAGCTCACTTAGAGATATGATTCGTCTTTATAAACAAAAAGGAAAATTTTTAGGATATTTTGCTGACAAATTTGTAATTCAATTAAACGACACCCACCCTTCTATCGGTATTGCCGAATTAATGAGGTTGTTAGTAGATGATCATCAAATGGAATGGGATCAAGCTTGGGATATTACCCAAAAAGCATTCTGTTACACCAATCATACGGTTTTACCAGAAGCTTTAGAAAAATGGCCATTACAACTTTTTACCAGCACCCTACCCCGACATATCGAAATTATCTTTGAAATCAACCGTCGATTTTTGGATGCGATGCATTCTAAATTTAATAACGATATTGAACGAATAAAAAACCTATCTATAATTGATGAATCTGGCGAACGCCAGGTGCGCATGGCAAATTTAGCATGTATAGGAAGCCACGCCATTAACGGCGTATCAAAATTGCATAGTGAATTGCTCAAAAAAGAAGTTTTAAAAAATTTTTATGAGATATGGCCAGAAAAATTTAGCAATAAAACTAATGGCATTACCCCAAGACGTTTTTTACTACTCATCAATCGCAATCTTGCAAATTTAATCAACGAGACAATTAGCGATAGCTGGATAAAAAATCTAGATCAACTGCGTAATTTAGAAAAATCAGCAAGTAATGCATCATTTATCGAAAAATGGCATAAAATTAAATACAATAACAAAAAAGATTTAGCCAATTTTATTAATCAAACAATGGGAGTATTAATTAATCCAGATTCTCTTTTTGATATTCAAGCCAAAAGAATCCATGAATATAAACGTCAACATTTAAACCTTCTGCATGTAATCACACTTTATAACCGCATTCTTAATAATCCAAATTTGGACATTACCCCACGCACAGTAATTTTTGCAGGCAAAGCTGCTCCTGGTTATCACAAGGCAAAATTAATCATCAAATTAATTAATGATGTGGCAAATACAATTAATAATGATCTGACTGTCAAAGATCGGCTAAAGGTAGTATTTCTGCCAAATTACAATGTCAAAAATGCTCATTGGGTATATCCTGCTGCAGATCTTTCTGAGCAAATTTCAACCGCCGGCAAAGAGGCATCGGGCACTGGTAACATGAAGTTCTCATTAAACGGTGCACTAACTATAGGCACTTTGGACGGAGCTAATATAGAGATGCTAGAAGAAATCGGGGCTGAAAATTTCTTCTTATTTGGTTTAACTGCAGATCAGGTTGAAGATCTAAAAAATAAAGGCTACAACCCACAAGATTATGTTAATGCTGGAAGTGAATTGGGTGAAGTGATTAAATTAATCAATTCAGGGCACTTAGTCAAAGATCCAGACCTCTTCAAACCGTTAATCGATAGCCTCATTTATAATGATGAATTTTTTGTTTGCGCTGATTTTAAATCTTATATTGAATGCCAAGATCACGTGGATACTGTCTATCGCGATAAAAACCGATGGACCAAAATGTCAATTATCAATACTGCTCGTATGGGCAAGTTTTCTTCTGACCGCGCAATTAATGAATATTGTGAGGATATTTGGAAGATTAAGCCGGTGCAGATTCAGGAGTAGAGAATATAATTGTCATCCTCGCACATACTATGTCATCCTCGGGTCTTCGCCCGAGGAT
>AMFJ01018993.1_pt1 | contig 10450 bp, 6 predicted proteins | sample 427208 | NCBI WGS metagenome assembly AMFJ01 (sample SAMN02954298, study PRJNA114691) | groundwater metagenome | biome: aquatic; feature: subsurface aquifer; material: sediment; isolation source: subsurface aquifer sediment | place: USA: Rifle, CO | collected 2008-08
TTGTCCCGCAGTTTCTCCGGTAATTTGCTTTGATCTTCGTAATCTTCGCTAATATTATAATGTTTGATCGAATAATTTTGTGCTGTACCTGTTTTGGCAGCTACCGTATAAGGGCCAATTTTGCCGAATCGATACCCTGTCCCTGCGGGAGAGGTAATCACTCCTTGCATGGCTTTAATGACAATATTCCAATCTTCAGGATTTAATTTAACAGGATCAAGTGTTGTCACTGGAGGTGATTCAAGATTGTTTCCAGGGAGTTGTTCAGATAATAAGAGATGCGGTACCAACCGTTCCCCGCGATTAGCGATAACAGCAACCCCAGTTGCAAGTTGCAAAGGAGTGGCTTGCATATATCCTTGACCAATAGCAGAATTCAGGGTGTCGCCTTCATACCAAGGCTGACCTTTTACGCGTTTTTTCCAAGCGGGAGAAGACACGACACCAGGTAATTCTTCTTCTATATCAATTCCAGTTAACTCACCGAAGCCAAAATTTTTTAAGATATGGCTAATGCGTTGTATTCCTAATTTATGTGCTAAATCAAAAAAATAAACGTCGCATGAACTAATAATGGCTTTAGAAATATTGACTACGCCATGTCCATGTCTGCGCCAGTCATGAAAAATACGACTGCTGTTGTTAAGTTGATACCATCCTGGATCAAAGAGGGTATATTCGGGTGAAACAACTCCGGAATTTAAACCTTCTAGCGCAATAAAAGGTTTAATGGTAGATGCAAGCGGATAAAGTCCACGTAGGGCGCGATTATAAAGCGGTCTGTCCGGAGAGTGTTGTAATGCTTGGAAATCCTTGTTGTTAATGCCCTCAACAAATTTATTGGGATCATAGGTAGGTTCACTCACTAAAGCGAGTATTTGGCCTGTTGCAGGTTGAATCACAACGATAGCGCCGCGATGGCCACTGAGTGCTTCTTCTACGGCGGTTTGTAATTTGCTATCAATTGTTAGATGTAAATTTTTACCTGGTAAGGGTTTAATGCGGCTTAACACGCGCAAGGCTTCGCCGCTGGCGTTATTTTCAACTTGCTCGTAGCCTACTGTGCCGTGTAATTCATCTTCGTAATATTTTTCAATCCCGAGCTTGCCAATATAATTAGTAGCACTGTAATTGATTGTATCAATATCTTTTAATTCATCAATATTGATACGACCTACATAGCCTAAAACATGGCTAAGGCTATTGGTGAAAGGATAATGACGGATTAAGTGTGCTTTAACCAGCATACCTGGAAAATAATATTGGTTTTCAGCAAAGCGAGCGACTTCATCTTCAGCTAGACGTAATTTAAGCGTTACTTCGTCAAAACGCCGGTGTTGTTTTAATTGTTTTTGAAATTGGGCAATATTGTCATCAGAAAGAGGAATTATTTTTGCCACTTCTGCTAATGCTTTTGGCATATTGTCAATTTTATATGGAATAACATCTAAGCTGAAAACTGGAATATTTTCGGCAAGCAGGATCCCGTTACGATCGTAAATCAATCCGCGAGTAGGCTCAATTGGTACAAGATCTAACCAATTTTTTTGTGAAAGCGTTGTAAAGAGATCGTGGTTGGCTAATTGTAGATAAGCGAGACGGATAACTAAAATAGTAACTAGCACTATCATAATAGTCAAAACGATAATGCAGCGTCGGCTAATGAGCTGAACTTCTTGAATGTGATCTTTAATGGCAATACGTCTACGCATTATTCGAGTCTGTCATCTGTCAAATGCTATTTCTTCTGAATTCTACCGCGATACAGAATTAAACAAAACCATATTCTGCAGTGATCACAAGAGGTACAGTAATTCCAGCATTCCTGCTACAAAGGGAACCATTCGAATAATGGAGCGCGCTTAGAATGATAGAGAATTTTTGATTTTTGCCCAATGTGGCGCCAATTCCTGCTTGATCTTGGAAGGAAAAATGCATGCCAAGGTTGTATTTATCGAAATGGGTGCGTGTTAAATAAGCAAGACCAATGCTTAAGTTTATGAAAGGTGAAAAGTTCGAATGTGTAGTAAAATAATAACGAAAAATAGGTGATACAGAATAAATAGTTAAGCTGCTATAGGCATTAGTATTGGTGACCCACCAGCGACCAAACGCAGCATCAAAATAAATTCGCGCATGTTCCCACATGAGGGACTTGGGTTGATACCATGCAGCAGCACGATATCCATGCAGATATTCAGGATCTTTGGTAATAACAGGAATAGAAAGCGATACACCCGTGTGCGGGGGAACATCAGCATACGTTAAGCGCACAAGAAACAGGAGGCTAATAACGATTATCCATAATCGAAAACGCACCAGTGATTTTCCTTAATACTTAAGTGACAAAATCATAACATACGGACGCTTTGCCATGCCAGTGCCAGAATTTTTTAAATAATTTATTAACGAGCGCTAAATTTTTATGTTTTGTTTGATAATGTTTGCGAATGTTTCTATATGTGCATCGCTATTATTTAACGCAGGAATGTAATTAAATACTTTGCCACCATTTTCTAAAAATTGTTTTTTACCTCTCATAGCAATTTCTTCTAATGTTTCTAAACAATCCACCGCAAATCCCGGGCATACTACTTGTAAATGTTTGATGCCTTTTTGAGGAAGAGACTTTAACATATGATCAGTATAGGGCTGTAACCATGCGGCACGTCCTAGGCGTGATTGAAAAGCAAGTGAATATTCATCTGGCCGCAAATTTAATTCTTTAGCAATTAATTCGACGGTAGTTTTGCAACGCTCCTGATACGGATCACCCGCATCAGAGTATCGTTTGGGAATGCCATGAAATGAAAATAATAAATAGTCTGCGCGGCCTTGTTGTGTCCATGCTGTGTAGATAGATTGACTGATTGAATTTATATAATTTGTATTATCAGCATAATCATTTATCAAGTGGATTTCCGGAATATTGCGCCATTTTTTTAATACATGAGCAGTCTTGTCAACAGTGGTAGCTGTTGTTGTCGCAGAATACTGTGGGTAGAGAGGTAAAATGAACAGCTTATTGATGTTTTTTTTTCGTAATGCTTCGAGGGCACTTTGTATGGAGGGATTACCATAATGCATGCCTAATGCAACAGGCAGATTCAGTTTTTTTTCGAGTGCTTCTGCTAACTGACGTGAATGCGTAAGTAAAGGCGAGCCTTGAGCAGTCCAAATTTGTTGATAGAGCGACGCAGATTTTTTTGGACGAAACCGCAAAATAAAACCATGTAAAATAGGCCACCAAATCGCGCGTGGTATTTCAACGATTCGCTTATCAGATAAAAATTCTTTAAGATAACGTCGCACAGCAGAAGGTGTTGGGTTGTCAGGCGTGCCGATGTTGCTAAGCAGGATCCCAATATTATTTTTTTGTGTCATTGCGAAAACCTAAAGCAGCTAATCGATCTTTTATATTGGGATGGGTAGAAAAAAGATCGGTGAGTGAGCCTGAACGTTCAATTCCTGCCTGAATTGGGTCAAAGATGTATGCTTCACGCCGCACATTTTCATGTGGTGTTTGTTGATAGGCGCGGCTATATTCAGATTGATTGTCTTGATGATCCTGATTAATTTTTAAGAGAGCAGAGCCCAATGGTTCGTTATCTCGGACTAATTGCACTGAACCTGCATCCGCCATATATTCGCGTGTGCGGCTGAGATACAACAATAATAAAATATTAATGACAGGCAAGATATAACGCAGCATTACAATGATGAATAGTAATGCATTCCCTGAGCGATTATTTTCGGAGCGACGTCGTGAAAAAAGCACATTATAAAAAAATATGTCGAGCACCATGACAGTTAGGTTTGCAAGAACCGACGCCATTAAAGTTAATTTAATATCCATATGTCGGATATGGCTTAATTCATGCGCTATTACGGCTTGTAGTTCGCTTCTATTTAACTTCCCGAGTAATCCTCGAGTAATGGCAATCATGGCTGATTTTTCACTATAACCGCTCGCAAACGCATTCATGTAATCTGCTTCAATCAAATAAACGCGCGGCATATAATTTAAACTCGCAGCAATTTTCATTTCTTCGACTACATTATACAATTGTTGTTCAGAGGAATTTTGTGCGGTGGTGGGAGTGATTTCGCGATACTCGGTACCTAGCAGCATCAATTGATTATGAAAACTGAAAGTGACTAGTAAAGAAATAGCGGCAATTGTTAGCATGACTAATGTTACGAGCGGAAAAATATGTAGCGTGATTAAGGCATAAAAGATTTGTGATAATGAGGCGTCAGGAAAGTATCCTGTTGCAATATACATATCGACTAATAATCCAATCGCTGCATACATTAAAACAAATACACTCATTACCAAAAATGTTTTACGATTATTTAGACGTATCGTCTTGCGCCAATCCGCAGTGCTCTCTGAAAATTGCTTGGAAAGTTCTGACATAATTACCTGTGATTAAATCAGTTAGAGCGATAAGCATTATCTGTCATGCTAGCTTTCGCTGACATCATGCTTCTCGTTTTATAATTTTACCGTATAATTTTCTTGTTCTGTTATTTTTGCTTCGCTTAATTGCCAGTAAAGGAAATCAAAATCCAATTTATTTTTGAATAGGGCAACAATCATTGAAGTAAAAAATGCTTTTTTCGTGGCATTGTAATTTTCAATACTGTCATTATAAGATTGCTTGGCATAAGCTAATTTATTTTCAGTACTGACGATTTCTTCTTGCAGTTGCATACAGTTTTGATTGGCTTTCAAGTCAGGATATTGCTCAAATACCAGGTTTAAGTTTGAAGCAATGGTTGAAATTTTATTTTCAGCAGCGATGCGTGCTTGTTCATTGCCTTCTGCTTTTGCCTGTTGTGCTTGATTACGTAATGCTACTACATCTTTTAACGTTGTTTGCTCATAATCCATGTATTTTTTGACTACATTGATTAATGATTCAAATACCTTGAAGCGCCGATCAAGCTGGATATCAATTTGTTTTTGATTGTTACGTATCGCTTCAATTAGAGCAATTAATTGATTGTAAGTAAAAACAATAAACCCTAGAATGGCAAGTGCGACAATGATAAGAATAATGCCGGTACTCATGTAAGATCACTCCTCTTGCAAATAGAAAGGCATTATATCATTAGTGACCAAATGTTAGGAAGAACCCTATGTCTGCTAAAACGTTAAACTTAACTCCCGCGCTTTATGACTATTTCCAGAAACACTCTTTGCGCGAGCCTGAAATCTTAAAAAAATTACGTGAACAGACTCACAAAATGAGTATGGGTAATATGCAAATTTCGCCTGAACAAGGCCAATTTATGCAATTATTGATTGAATTAATTCAGGCTAAAAAAACCTTGGAAATTGGTGTTTTTACGGGTTATAGCACCTTATCAGTTGCTCTTGCCTTACCAAGTGAGGGAAGGATAATTGCATGTGATATTAATAAGGAATGGACCCAGATTGCCAAGCGTTTTTGGGAAATGGCGGGTGTGGCTCATAAAATTGACTTACGCCTCGCGCCTGCTTTAGATACATTACAGTCCCTTCTTGCCCAAGGAGAGGCGAATACCTTTGATTTTGCATTCATTGATGCAGATAAAGCAAATTACCTGAATTATTATGAAAAAACACTACAGTTAATGCGCGTTGGGGGCTTAATTGCGATTGATAATGTGCTATGGGATGGTGATGTCGCCGATTCTACTATCAATGATCCAGATACCGTAGCCATTCGAAAACTCAATGCAACATTATCAAAAGATGAGTGCGTGACGCTTAGCATGCTACCGATAGGAGATGGGCTTACGCTAGCGAGGAAAAGATGATAATTCTTTGAATCATTGGTAAAAATTTCGCTTATACTTCTTATGGTATAATTATTCACCAATTTTTAATACACGAGGAATTTGCCGATGTCTTCTGGTAGAAATGATAATAACTTATCTTTGAGAGATCTTGCTAAAAAAATTACTGACTCGAAAGAAGAACGGATCCAGCTTCAGACTCAGGATCAAACAATCGCGGCAAGTGGAGCGGAAGACTTTAAACATGCTTTGCAAAATGCACATATGCTTAAGGTGCTGGGAATCAGTGGGGATATTGGCGAGCAGGGCATGCAAGTGTTATCAGAGGTATTACCTTATACAAACATAGAAGAGCTTTATTTAAGCGATGGCCCTATTGATAAAACAGCAGGGCAAGCATTTGCACAAGCCATGCAGCGTAAGCAGCTTAAACAATTCACGATAGATAAAGGACCTCTTTCTCAAGAGGCCTGGATAGCCATTTTAGAAGGATTGAAACAGGAAAATGTGCTCGAAAGATTAGGCTTTATAGAAGTAGACCTTGGAGATACACGCGCTCAAGAATTGGCAGGTATTTTAAAAAATAAGACGCATTTGAAAAATTTAGATTTAATAGCATGCAATATTGGTCCGCAAGGTGCTGTAGCACTTGCTAACTTATTAAAAACATGCGTAGGTCTTGAATCATTTTGCATCAATCAAAATAATATAGGCGTTTCTGGTTTCAAAGAATTTGCAAAAACTTTAGCAAATAACACAACGCTTAAGATTTTGAATCTTCTACGTAATGATTGTCCTAAAAATGCTACCCAGGAAATAACGGATGCGTTTCTGAGTACATTCGAAACCAATACGACTATTTCATTGCTATTGCTGCCAAAAGAGATCAGTTGCACTGTAGGATCATTTTTGAAGAGAAACCGAGAAATAAAATATCATCCTGAAAAATTAATAAAAGAGCAAATAAAACCGTTAATGACGGATGATAAAGAAGTTGATAAAAAAAATGATACTCAGGCAAAACAAGAAAATACGGAAAAAATTTTGTTAGGGCCATTGCATGCTTCTTCTTATCAAAAATATGCAATTGAAATGATCGGCGCAGAAGTATTAGAAAATGCGTACGTTTTTTCGAGTAATGTGAAAAGAAGCATAAACAAAGCAGCATTATATGAAATAGGTGTTTATTTTATTAATCTTTTCAGCGGTTATCCCGCTATATTGCCACCGAATGTTTCTGAATACATTAAGAGTGTTATTCTGGTAGAAGTAGAAAAAAATACAAGCGGCTTTGAATTGTATTTAAAAGATAAATTTTCAAAACAAATTTTGCGAGTGGTTTCTGAAGAGAGAAATTATTTCCTAGAGCAATGTGATATTACACAGAAAAAACTGACAAATACATTTTCGCCACTTATTGCATACAGCAAGGAAATAAAAATCTTTGATTACTGTAAAGACTGTAGAATAATTGCCTGTGCTTTAAAGAAAATAGATCCTAATTTGTATAATTTGCCCTCGTCTTGTGATCAACCGCCATCTCTTGAAGAAGCCTATCGTTATGGTTTAATCGTCATGGAAACGCTCGATAAATATAAGGTTCTTGAATTGTTGAATATCCCTTTGCAAGAAATGCTTGTTAATATAGAAAATCAGAAAGATCCCGTCATAGTAAAATATAGATCGCTGCTATTAAGTCACGCAAATCATGCATTAAAAGATATATCTCATATGGAGTTACTTGTTTTTCTGAACATTTTTGAAAAAATACAGGAATCCGCTTTTAAAAATACTATTGATAAACAAGATTGTATTCATGCGTTGAGACAACATATTAATAATCAAGATAAAAAAATAAGCTTGTTATTTCCTTCTTATTCTACAGAACAGTTGTTAGATTTCTTGGAAAAACCAAAAGAATCAGAATTACAATTCGGGAAGGCGTGTTAACAAATGATCTACCCAAAGATTACTTAAATGTTCTTGTAAACGATTTTGTATTTGTCGTTCTTCTATGTTATCAAAATCAATTAATTCTAATGGTTGGTCTGGCCAGGAACAGGCAAATACGGCTTTGGTACGTTTGCCTGTTTTGGGATCAACTTGCCATTGCAAGCATTGCGCGCAAACACCTTTTAACATGCATTGCATAGTGCTATAAACAGAACCGTGTACTCGCGGTTTTTTGACCAACCATTCTTTTAGATAAGTGTTACGCGCCTCCTGAAAACGCCGCAGTATATGTGTGTCACTAATTAAATAAATGCGATCAATATCGCTTAAAGGAATTTCTGGTTGATTTTTTTCTGCATGCAATTTTCCTGTTGCATACTGTACTAAAACAGCAAGGCAATCATCGCTGGTTACGCTATAATCTTCTGGACGTACTGGAGAAACGGGTTCCCCTGTCTCGGTGATCCAAATAATCAAATCTGCAGACTGTTCAATTGTATCCTGGCAATACACTTCTTCTTTTGTTTTGAAATGACCCACATAAATAACGCGATTACCTGCATGACGTAATGCTGCGCCATAGGTGTGCAGCAACGCCAGACTTAATTGGTTACCCATAATCAGTACCGTTTCATGTTTGCTGGCAATTTTTGCGCGTACACCGGTTGGTCCCATGAGTGAAACAGGTTCGCCGACCTGTAATAGTTTACAGAGTTTTGCGCTAGCACCTTTTTCTATCACAATAAATTTAAGCGTACCTAATGGGCGATTGACTTCTGCTGCGATCAGAGCCAGTGGTTCCATTTGTAAAGTGGTATGATTGATTTGTGGCGCAAATGTTTCGTAATTTTGTAAACGATAAAATTGTCCTGGTTGAAAATGTTTTGCGGCAAGGGGTGCTTGAATAGTGAGTTCCACTACATTTTTAGTACGGCGTTGTATGTGGGCAATTTCTGCTTTAAATAAATGTGCAATATGGTTCGCAAAAGTTTGATATTCTTCTTCATGTCCAGATCGACCTAATTTTTCTTTTAATAGCGTTAAAATTTTGGGGTAGGTGCGCATACCGGATGCAATTGCTTTAACGACATTCCCATGAAAAACCGGATGGGTATCACCAATTAAACTGACACGACGATCATTTTTTTGATAGGAGGTAAAAGGACCAAAATGTGCGTCTTTGCAATGTGCTACACCGTGTGCTACAGCCAATTCTCCGTCTGTATCTTCGTAATGTTGATATTGCAAACCTACGCGAATAAAAGTTCCACGATGTTCGAATTCATAAGCGGTATTCGGTTGCGTGCCTGTTGCAACAAAAATAGCGCGCGCAGGAAGTCGAACTTCTTCTTGGGTCGTTTGCCATTCATCCGAATTTTTACGCAATCGACGATGACAAACCAGTGCTTCGGCATGCCCAAATTGATTTAAGTCTACAGATGCCGGTTCGAGGGCTTCAAGATAATAAATACCTTCTTCAAACGCTTTTTGTAATTCTTCATGATTATTGATGTATGCCGGAGATTCTTGAATAGTGCGACGATAGACAATAGTGACTCCGCCCCATTGATGAATCAATTTAATAAAATTAGGTTGTTCGTTCGTCGCTTGTGCGCGCTCACGTTCTTTGCGTACAGCACGTCCATGAACAAGAAATTCTTCCAAGATTTCAATAGAAGCAGCGTCTAGTTGCTTTAAAACAGCTTCTTCACCTTGTTGTTCCACGAGTGTTTCATAGCGGGCCAGTGTTTTGTCAACTTGAGTGATGTAATACGCTTGCACTTCTGTAGCAGTATCAACACCTGTTAAACCACCACCAATAATAACCGCAGGCAGACAAACTTGCAGATTTGTGAGGCTGTTGGTTTTGGCCGCATTACCTAATTGTAATGCCATGAGAAAATCATTGGCTTGTCGCATGCCGGGTGCCAAACTGCCTGGGATAGAAAGTGCTTTTGGTAAACCAGCGCCTACTGCAATAACAAAATGATCGAAACCCATTTCCCATGCGTCATCAACTGTAATAGTGCCGCCAAAACGTGTGCTGCCAAATACTTGAAAGTAAGGTTTGCGCAGTAAGCTAAGATAAATCAACTTAAGAAAATTTTTGTCCCAGCGTACCGTAATGCCATATTCAGCGACACCACCAAAGCCGGCCATCAAGCGTTGGTCAAGTGATTCTACTAAACTATCGAATTGATAAATGGGTTCAGTGATTAATTGATTAGGTAAAGGTTCAATTTTCAAGCCATCAAATCCGACGACAGCAAACCCTTCTAGTAATAGATGATGCGCAAGCGTAAATCCTGCTGGGCCCATACCAGCAATCATGACTTTCAATCCATTATAAGGTTTCATTGCCCATTGTTGTTGACGTAGTGGATTCCATCGCGTCAATAAATCATAAATTTCCACACCCCAGGGTAGACTGAGAACGTCAGTTAAAACACGTGTTTCAATTTGTGGAATATTAACAGGATCCTGCTTTTGATAAATGCAGGCTTTCATACAGTCATTGCAAATGCGATGACCCGTTGCGGGGCACATCGGATTATCAACCATTACCATGGCAAGTGCTGCGATTCCCTGTCCATCGCGCTTGAGTATATGCATTTCGGAAATTTTTTCTTCGAGCGGACAACCGGTCATGGTGATATCAAGCGGATTTTTTTTAAGACCAGCCAGCGGTTCGCTTTTTTTTACCGGAAAT
>AMFJ01026390.1_pt1 | contig 10445 bp, 6 predicted proteins | sample 427208 | NCBI WGS metagenome assembly AMFJ01 (sample SAMN02954298, study PRJNA114691) | groundwater metagenome | biome: aquatic; feature: subsurface aquifer; material: sediment; isolation source: subsurface aquifer sediment | place: USA: Rifle, CO | collected 2008-08
GGAACAGAAATTTGCGAAGATGGTATTGATCAGGACTGTAACGGTTCCGATGAAATCTGTGCGGAAGATGATAACGATGATGACGGCTACACGGAAGACAATGGGGATTGTGATGACACGAACCCTGCCATCAATCCTTCTGCCACAGAAGTCTGCGATGGGGTTGATAACGACTGCGATGGGCAGGTCGATGAAGGCTTTGATGCGGACAGTGATGGTTACACCACGTGCGAAGGTGATTGTGATGATGGCTCCAGCGCTGTTCATCCGGATGCCGCAGAAATCTGTGATGACATCGACAATGACTGTGATGGAACGGTTGATGAAAATGACGTTTGTGATGGCACAGATGACGATCAAGATGGTTTTGTCAGCGATGATGACGGTGGAACAGATTGCAATGACAGCGATGCTTCTGTTTATCCAGGAGCCACAGAAATCTGTGGCGATGGAATCGATCAGGATTGCAGTGGAAGCGATGTCGTCTGTGAAGCCTGCAGTGATGGGCTCGACAACGATGGTGACGGAGCGATTGATTGCGCCGATGCTGATTGTTTACAAGATGATGCTTGTGTTGATACAGACGTGATTGTTCCCGGTGGTATTGTGTGTGATGTGAGCATTGATATCAACGCCGATGGTTTACCAGATGCGCTTGATCCTGCTTTTGGTGACGCTGATGGTGACGGTATTCCTGATTGCTGTACCGATGGCAACGGCGATGTCGTCTTGATCAATTATGATTCAGATGGCGACGATGTTCCCAATTGTCGCGAATTTGCGCTCAGCTCAGATCCCAGTATAAGTGATATAGGTTTTCAAGGTGGCGCCGAAAATTTTGGTTGCTCTTTGTCCCTTGTTTTTCAAACAACATCCGAAAAAACTGATAGAGGTCTCTGGTTCATGATCTTGATCCTTGCCTCCTTCGGTCTCTTTCGAATCAGAAAGGCCCGTATGAATTTATTAAAACCCCAAATGATTGGTTTGGTGGTGATCGTGCTTCTCAGTTTGGCTCGTCCCGCTCATGCGTTGAACGTGCAAACATTTGCTCCTGCCGATGCCGTTGGCTCTGGTTATGGACTGTTTACCTCGCAAACATTGGTTCCAGGACAGTTTGTTATCGGATCGTTTTTTAACTATGCCCAGCACCCGCTCGAAATCGGTTTCACAAATAATAATGCACGCGTCTTTGGCGTGGTGGATAAATTCATCACAGCCGATTTGATTGCCACAGTTGGCTTATTCAAGCATGTGAACCTCACAGCGAACATGCCAATCAATCTTTATCATGATATTGCTCCCACGCTTATCCCGAATCGTGACAGAGGTGGGCCAGATCTTGGTGATCTGCGTGTTAGCTCCAAGATCCAGTTTTTGGATGCTGATACGACTGCTGGCAATTGGGGATTTGCAGTGGTTCCTTTTGTAACAGCCCCCACAGGTGATGCCTCAGTTTATTTGGGTGATACAGGAATCACGGGAGGTGGCACGGTGATTGGTGAAAAAAAGTTTGGTCCCCATCGTCTTTATGTCAACGCCGGTGCTCAATTTAAAAAAGAAGAAACATTGGGGAATCTGGTTGTGGGCAATGCCGTAACCTACGGTGCTGGCTATCAGCATCAGTTTTCAGAAACTCACGCGATCTCTGGTATTGTTGAAGTGCAAGGGTCCACCGCAATGAACAACCTGTTTGGCAGTGAAATCACGACACCCGTAGGTGCTCGCGCTATTTTACAAAAGAATTTTTTGGCGTCTCGGAACCTGCATACTTATGTGGGGGGCGGCATGGGGATCACGAGCGGTTATGGTGCTTCTGATTTTCGTGTGTATTCGGGCCTCTCATTTACCTTCAATGCTCCTCACCACAAAAAAGTTGTGGAGGCAGTGACACCAGAAGAAAACTTTGTTGGTCTGGTCTACTTCGAAAACGACAGGGATCAATTTACCCAGGATAACTGGGCAACCATTGAGGACGCAGCAGATTTCTGGAAAAATCATCAAAGCAGTCCCGTTCTGGTTGTTGGTCATGCTGACTCCAACTGGACCAACGATTACAACATGAAGCTCTCCGAACGCCGGGCGCTGACCGTGCTCAAATCTTTGGTTAAACTGGGCGTCCCTCAAGATATCATCAAAGTCAGCTATTATGGTGAAGAGCAACCTGTCGATACCAATGATACAGATGCTGGACGCAATAACAATCGGGCCGCCAAAATGCAGATCATTGTAGGGGAGATATAAAAATAGACATCAAAAACCAACACAACACGTGATTGAGTTGTCCAGGAGTTCAGCAGATGCAGACTGAATATAAAATTGACAAGATGCTTACGCTGGTTGGAAAGGGGGTGTCTCCCGGGCTGGCCAAAGGGAAGGCGTTTGTCTATATCGACGTGTTGCAACGAGACTCCGAAATCTATCAAATAGACACAACGCAGATTGGTGAGGAACAGGCCAGAATTGACAGGGCGATCGACGACGTGCGCCAGAGTTTAACCATCGATGCGAATCATATTGAGGGCAAGTTAGGTAAGGACTCTGCTGACATCTTTCTGGCTCACGAGGCCATTTTGCTTGATTCCTCAGTTGTTGGAGATTTAAAAAAAACCCTAGAGAGGGAGCAAGTCAATGCTGAACAAGTGGTCAGAATGGTGTTCAGAACCCTGGCCGGCAAATTCAGAAAAATGAATGATGCAGTGCTGAGGGAGAGAGGAGATGATATTGAAGATTTATCCCGCAGGTTGTTGCGATCATTGTCTGGGATTCACGCACACAGTCTCGAAAATCTCCCCGAGAACAGCGTCCTTGTAGCGCGCAGATTGCTCCCTTCGGACACGGTGTTTCTCTCGCGTTCGTCCACCGTTGCTGTGCTTGCAGAATTCGCCGGTCCGGCAGCGCATGCGGCGCTTCTTGCGCGCGAACTCGGCATTCCCTGCGTGGGTGGAATTCCCAAGTTGCTTCAAACTGTTCACACGGGAGATTTTGTTCTGGTGAACGGGATCGAGGGAATCGCGGTGGTGAATCCCGACGCTCAAACCCTGGAAAAACACGAGGGCGCTGTTGGCGAAGTGCACGAACGCAAGGCAACGATGATCCAAGATAGTTGCCTCAAACGCACAGTGACCTTGGACGGAATTGATGTTTCTGTTTTGGCCAACGTTCGTAGTCGGGAAGATGTTGTGTTGGCCATGAAAGGTGGCGCTGATGGGATCGGTTTGTTTCGCACCGAACCTTTCTTTTTGTCAGCCAAACACTTCCCTTCAGACAAAGAATTCGCAGAGTTTCTTTTGGATAGCCTTCGTCTGGCGCGGGGAAAACATGTTGATATTCGTTTGCTCGACATCGGCGCCGACAAGAATCCGCCTTATCTCCATTTGCCACCCGAGCCCGATCCTTTTTTGGGACGACGTGGCGTGCGTGTCCTGCGAGAATATCCCGATCTATTGGATGCGCAGCTGAGGGCAATGCTGTTGGTGTCTCAACAATTTCGTATTGGAATTCTGATCCCCATGGTGACCACAGAGAGCGATGTGGTTCAAATCGTGATGCGGTTACATGAGTTGGCTGATGAAATGGGGGTTCACGAGTTGCCACGCATTGGTGCCATGATCGAAACGCCGGCAGCGGCCTTGACAATCTCTTTTCTAAAAAGGCACGTGGACTTTTTTAGTATCGGTTCCAATGATCTCACCCAATACACGATGGCCGCAGGACGAGAAAATCCGTTGGTGACTGATTATTTTGTTGACGATCATCCGGCTGTTTTGCGGCTCATTGAGCTAGTGGTCAAAGAATCCGGTGACACGCCCGTGTCTCTTTGTGGGGAGCTGGCTGGCCGGATCGAAGTTCTTCTCAGCTTACTAAAAACGGGGATCAGGTCTCTCAGTGTGCCCGCTGCAATGGTCCCAGATGTGAAGAATGTCATAAGGCAACAAGTTTTGTTTGAGTCCCATGCTGATCTGATCGATCAAACTCAAATTTTCAGGTAGTTATTGGGCACTTCTCAAAAAACCAGTTTTGTTCAATAGGGTCCAGATAAACATGTTCGGGTGCGCTCTGCCGGGCGTTCCAAAAAAAAACCCGACGGAAGATAATATTGTCGGGTTTCTTTTTACCAAGGAGATGTGAAAAAAATCATGAAGGGTCTGTGCAACCCTCTTCATCCAAAACATCATCACGGGCATGTTTGGGTTCTGTGTCCGAATAAATCACGGCGGAACCATCATCCTTAAACAACAATATGGCATACTCTTCTGTTGGCAGAACAAAAGTCCCCTTGAAGGTTTTCATATTGGCCGCATTCAAATTGATAGGGTAATACCCCCCTCCGCAACTCACATTCCCTTGCGGTGCCAAGTACTGCTTTAGAGACATTTCACTGGCATCAGTGCTGGTATTGATAGCCTCTGACCCACACAACCTGTCGCGCCAAGATGACATGCTGACCCCCCTATCTTCAAATTAGCAAGGCGCGTGCCATTTAACGCAAAAAAAACAAAGACCAACATGTTGAATTTATTATGTGTATTTGGTAGCTCTTTTTTGACGGGGGGAACTAGGCAAAAAGTGTCGTATACAAATTGGTCTAAAGTCAATAGGATGACCATTTTGATAAGTTTGATCTGCTCGTTGAGCGTGTTTATCGATGTTGCCTAACTTGTCTCACGGCAAAAGATGATGGTGACTGTATGCACATTGTGATCGATGGTTATAATCTCATCAGACAAGTCGAGGCACTCATGCGATGGGAACGCGTGTCTTTGGAGTCGGGTCGCAACGCGTTGATTGGTTTATTGGCGCAGTATAAAAAAAACAAACGACACAAAATCACCGTGGTTTTTGACGGTGTTCTCACTATGAGTGAATTCGCGCCGTCATTTTTACAATCGGGTGTCCATGTTTGTTTTTCATCTTTTGGACAAAGTGCTGACGATGTGATTCGAAATCTTGTGCTTAAGGAACGAGAAAAAGCGTTGGTGGTCAGTTCGGATCGCTCTATTATTGATTATGCCGCAAAGATGGGCAGTGCGGTTATGGGTTCGCCACAGTTTTACAGCAAGGTGATCAATTGCAGGGGCAATCTTGATGCCCGCGATGACGATGTGGCCACAAAAGTGGTGCACAAAAGATGGAAAACGCAGAAAAAGGGCCCTGCCAAACGCCTGCCAAAAAAAGAGCGCCGAAATCAAATCAAAACAAATAAATTGTGACGGGCATGATCACTGCAGAAGTTGCGTGGTTTTCTAAATTCCGACTTGCGGAATTTAGGCTAAATAAATATTTGTTTGCAGATGAAAAAATTCGGAATAAATTAACACTGTAATTACAATGCGTTGGAACTAATTTCCCAAAAACCGGCAGTACTGCCGATTATTTTGTTGAAAAACCGGCAGTACGGCAGTAAAATACGAATATGCAGTTATTAAGAAAAGAATTCAAACAGTTACAGCAGTGGTATTCAACACCTATTAGAAAAACGCCCTGTGTTCTTTTTGGTGCCAGACAGGTTGGCAAATCGACATTGGCAAAAAATTTTGCGGAATCCACCGGCCGCAAGGTGTTTACAGTCAATTTTTGGAAAGATACCGAACAAAAATTCCCCAAAATTTTTACCAAAAAAGCCAGCGCAAAGGATGTCCTGCAAAAACTCGAACTGGTTTTTAACACACCCATAGATACAGAAAAATCCATTTTGATATTGGACGAGATTCAGGAATTACCAGTCGTGTACTCATTGTTCAAAACCTTCAAGGAAGACACGTCGCTCCCCATCATTGCCACAGGCAGTTACCTCAAACTTTTTTTGGCAAATCAGGCTGAAATGGAAATCCCCATCGGTTGTACCTCGGAATATTTGGTGACCCCTCTGACTTTTGGCGATTATCTACAAAACAAAAATAAAAATCTCTACGAGATTTATCTTCACCTGCCTCTTGACCAACCTGTAGAAGCCTTGTGCCACAATGAGCTGATGGCCACATATTACGAATACCTATTTACAGGCGGGATGCCAGAAGTTGTGAGTGTGTTTTTAGAAACTTGCGAAAAACAAGGTGTGTTCGTTGCGGCGGAACTGGCGCGCAAAATTCAGGAACAACTCATCAGTTCATACAGAAACGATTTTCTCACGTTCAATCAAAAAAAGTTTGCTGTGGGGCGAGACATTGTTGGCAAGCTGGCCCTGACATTTTCTGCTGTCCCTAGGGAGCTTGCCAAATACAGAGAATCAGAAGTGCCGGTAGGGCGTTTTAAATTTTCATCATTGGGAGAGAACGCGACTTATAAACGCGTTAATCATGTTTTTGAATACCTTTCACTCTCGGGTCTCATTATCAAATCCCATATCGTCAAAAAACCACAATACCCTTTGATCAATGAAGACGAAACAAAAAATGCTTTCAAGTGTTTTTACTTTGATGTGGGGGTGTTGCATGCGGCACTCGATGTTCCTTTTCAATCCATTGTGAATGATGAATTGAGTTGCTACAAAGGCCCCATAGCAGAAAATTTTGTAGCGCAACAGTTGTTTTCACTTGGGGGGCATGATCTTTTTTCCTGGAAAGAAAAAATGGGTCGTGAACAGGAGGTGGAGTTTTTACACCCAGGGGCGGGATTGATCCCCATTGAGGTCAAGGCCTCGAAGAGGGGATTGCCAACAAAAAGCCTTCATGTTTATATTAATAAATATCATCCCACATTTGCCATTAAAATTGCCCCCCGAAATTATGGGCACGCCAATAGTGTGATTTCAATGCCTATCTATTTTATTGAACGCATCAACGAGTTGGGCCATCTTCCTGGAGGACACTAAGGCGTCAAAAGACAGGACCTCTGAATCGCCTCAAAGCTTTTTCTCGACCAACTGGTTTTTGGGCTCACATCTTCTCCAAAAACCACAGAAGCACCTCTTTGAAATTCTGATTCATCCGGTGATGGCGTTTTTGGAGGCTGGGGATTTTAACGACAAGTTTGGGGTGGGTCACCAGATTGCCCACAAAGCGCGCTGGCTGAAAGTTTCCGTTTTCATCACAGGGCAGACCCAAAGACTCAATGTCCTCCTCCCGTTTGTCGAAAACCGAACGCAGGGACAGGTAGCCAACGTTTTTTTGAGCACAAATATTGGCGATGGCAAAGGACTCCATGTCCACTGTGTCGGCAGAATATTTTAGATGGGCGTCGCGTTTGTCATGGGGCTTCACCAAGGGGGCATCAACGGTCAGCAGGGAGCCTGTTTGGATGGAGGGAAAACGGTCGGTTACAGTTTTGATGTTTGTGGGATCGACAGTGATGATTTGTGTTTGATGGCGAATCGAGCCTGCCAAAAAAAGATCGCCCGGATTCAAACTGGGGATCAATGCCCCCGACGAACCAAAGTGCAACACCTGATGGCAGTCAAAATCAGCCAAAAAATTCAAAAACACACTTCCCGCTTTTTTGCGCCCCAAACCGATCTGCAAGAGGGCTGTGTCATTTTTGTCATTGATAAAAAACAGTTCTTTGTGTTTACTGTCACTCGTGAAGCGATAATGTTGTTTTAAAAAAGACCATTCGGGTTTGAGCGCGACGACGAGGAGTTTTTCGATCTTCTGGGGCATACGGCCCTTATGGCCCATTTGGAGGTTTCATGACAAGACGGATTTTGATGATGGTTGTGTTGTTGTTTGGTCTGGTTCAAATGCGGTGTTCGGCCGTATCGAACGCGATTTCCGACATCACCAGTCTGGATTGCGATGAATGGCTGCAGGAGGAGGGTGACAGCACCCTTAATGAATTGTGTCGTGACCTCGAAGGTTATCTCGATACGGACATATCTTCCTTCACCACGGCTCAGTCCCAGGCCATGCCCACAGCGGACATCGCCGAAGAGAAACGCACCTATATTATGTTGACGAACAGCGAGGGCGATCCCATTACCGATGTTGTTGCAGACGATGTGACAGTGGAAGTCTCCACGGATGGTGGCGAAACTTACGCCGAAGTTGCTGTAGACTCCGTGACCAATCTGGCCGATGTGACCGAGGTTCAGGCCTCACTGGGGATGCTCATCGATTACAGTGGCTCGATCATGGATTCCGATCTGGAGGACGTCAATTCCGGTTTGGGTCTATTCTATGACAACACCTTTCCCACCGAGGCTTCCTCGGCCTATCAAAGCGCGGTGATCAAGTTTTCCAACGAGGTGACGGTCGTTCAGGATTTTACCAGCTCAAAAACAGCGTTGGGGGCGGCCGTAGACGATACCAGCTATGCCAGGTTATCGACCTCTTTGTACGATGCCATTTACGATGGTGTGACAGAGATTATCGATGAGCCAACCGCTCTCAACCTTTTGATTTTGTTCACCGACGGGGTCGACAACCACTCCGTCCACAGCAAGGATGAGGCCATCGCTCAGGCGGTTGACCATAAAGTGCCTGTTTGTGTTGTTGGGGTGGGTTTTGCGGATGTGAGCACACTCCGGGAGATTGCAGAAGACACAGGTTGTTTTTTCATCTACAAAACCCTTTTCTCTGATTTGGATCTGGCCTTTGAGGTATTTTCTGACCAGATCAACGGCTTTTATGTGATCGATCTGGATGATGCCTTTTCCGAAACTACTGGGATATTGCGGACGACAATCGAGGTGGGTGAGGCAGAGGCAAGGGTCATCGAGCAGACATTTTGATGGGCACACTAAATAAAAATTTCATAATATCATGCCGTTGTGTGTTGGGACCGATATTGGTGCTTGATTGGTTTGCGAGGAATTGGTAGCCAAATCGATCAGGTTGGATAATGAGGGATTACATTGCATGAGTCAACAAACGTCAACACAGGCCAAATACATCCTCACAGTTTGTCTGACCCTGATTTTCTGTGTAGTTGTTTTTGGTCTCTGGCTACCTCGACAGGTGCGCCACGACACGGAACCTCAGGCGACTGTTGCCGATCAGGGGTTGGGCACGTCTCCTGAAGCGAAAAAAAGCGAATTATCACAAGAGCTTCTGGATTATTTCAAGCATCACCAACTCACCAATCAATCCGAGACAGACACACTGACCGAGGCGGATTTGACAGAGCGGTTTGAGGAGATATCCGAGGATTATATTACGACCGCAGAGCAAATCATTCAGAGTCGTTTTAAATCGCCCGAGGCGTTGAGCGCGTCGGCAGAGGATTTCACAGTTCCCAAAGGGCTTGAAGAGCAGGTCAAGTTCTGGACGCATATTTTCGGCGTGTACACCAATGACCATGTGATCTTTTACCATTCGGACGATGTGGGTGTGGTCTACTCCGTTTTGGATTTTTCGCAAATTTCCAGTGAAGAGGGTGGTTTGGGGGCTATAAAAAATCGTTTGATCAGCGAAGAGGGTGCTAGAATCAAGCAAATTTTGTCGCATCTCGATGGCAAACTCAAACGTGAGAAGGTCAAAGATGGTTCATACAAAACAACCATTTCGCAGACAGGTCTGACCGATGAAGAAAAGCGCATTGCCAAATTGTTGGCGTCGAGTCACATGCTGGAAACCTTGGACGAAAAAACCCTGCTCGAGAATCTTGCCTATCGAAACGGCTTTTCCAAGCGCATCAAGTCCGCCCTTCAGGCGTCTGGTGCGTATATGGAAGAGATGCAGAGAATTTTCAGGGAAAGAGGCCTGCCTCCCGAACTGACGATGATCCCTTTCATCGAATCGGCGTTTAATCTCGAGGCCTATTCACGGGCGGGGGCCGCGGGTATCTGGCAGTTTATAGAGGCGACAGGCAAAAGGTATCTGCGCATCGACGAATACACAGACGAACGATACGATCCCATTCTGGCGGCCTATGCCGCAGCGACCCATCTGGCCAACGAGTATGAATTTTTGGGCGGTTGGGCCCTGACCATCAATGCCTACAACACGGGTCCTGGCCGCATTCAGCAGGCGATGAAGCAGTTACAGACTACCGATATTGCCAACATCATTCACAACTTCAAGGGCAGTGGCTATGGTTTTGATTCGCGTAATTATTTTCCCGAATTTTTGGCCATGCTCGATGTGTATCGCAACAAGGAATATTATTTTGGCGATCTCAAGATGGCCGAAAAACAGGAATTTGCCTACGTAGCTTTGCCGAGTCCGATGAATATCAAAGAGCTGGCGAGGGTTGCCGGGATTAACTTAGAGACTTTTGCGGATTACAATCAGGGTCTCAAAGACGAGGTTATTAATGGTGACGTGTTGTTGCCAAAGGGGTATCTTATCAAAATACCCCCGACGTCCAAGGACAATATGTTGCTGGCCATGCAAGAACAATTCGATTCGGTCCGCTATGCCTCACATCACGTGGTCGAAACCGGGGATTCGTTAAAATCGATTGCCAATCGCTACGCACTGCCTATCAAGCAGTTGGCCCAGTTCAATGGGGTTTTGTCCAACGAAGACCTCACACCCGGTAGCATCGTCAGATTGCCCAGTCGCGTGGAC
>AMFJ01000353.1_pt1 | contig 10435 bp, 9 predicted proteins | sample 427208 | NCBI WGS metagenome assembly AMFJ01 (sample SAMN02954298, study PRJNA114691) | groundwater metagenome | biome: aquatic; feature: subsurface aquifer; material: sediment; isolation source: subsurface aquifer sediment | place: USA: Rifle, CO | collected 2008-08
TTTTTAAAGTAAAATTTTTATTGAGAATTAATTTTTAAGGCAGCGGACAGAGTGTCATTGTGCCTTATAAATATTTAAATCAATACTGATTCCTGAGATAAAAAAATTACTTAGAAATTTGAATAAAATTAAAATACTTTAGGTTTTTTTGAACTTATATAACTTTTCAGTTTCTTCTCTAGTACATTTGCGACCTCAAATACTTTCTCTTCTCATAATTTCGGGCCAAGTATCTGCAGTCAGACAGGAAGATCAACATCTTCTCAATCTTCTGGCTTTGCGAATCATACAGGGATAGAGATTCATGGCAAATGTGCAAGGCTTCCGTTAACGGTGAAAATATCAGCCAGATACATCTTGAGCGGATCATCTGTTTTTTCTCATAATTTCCAAGCAACCCCTGGAGCGGTAGGAGTGATTATGACATCAACCTTCGCAAATGCATCATCAAAATCCTTATTTATCAATTCTCTGACTAAGGATGCTTTTTTGTAATATGCATCATAAAAACCAGAACTTAGCACGAAGCTTCAAAGCATTATCCTGCGTTGAGCCTCTTTTCAGAATCATTCTCATCTATTTTTCTTCATAAGATCATTTATATCCAATCATGCGTCGTTTGCATATCAATATCTTATTCCGTCATATCTGGAAAGGTTAGTTGAAACTTCGGCAGGCATGACTATATAATAGACAGCAAGTCAATATTCAGTATGAGGCAAGCTTATCTCAATTATTTCAGCTCAGAGCCCCTTAAGCGTTTCAATTGTATTATCGATCTCCCTTCTTACTCATTTTTCGATTCATTCTATGAAATATTCTTTCGGGACTCAGACTCTTATTCATTTCAGGTCTTCTTTATTCCATATTTCAGGGTTGATTGTATTTGGTGCATCAATGCTTGTTGAATCAAGGCTATCATATGAACTCATTATCTCATAAAGCAATCCTGCATCTTCTACAGTCTTCGTAAAAGTTCCTGGAGTATCAAGGCTTGATGCCATAGCTATGACTCAAAAACGTGAATTTCTTCAGTAAGTCGGCTTGAATCAGACGATTCAACACATGCTTGCAGGTTGCCTTATGCTTCCTCCCGTATCTGTACCAAGAGCGGCCGGAACCATTCCAGAAGCCACAGCAGCGGCACTTCAAGAGCTAGATCCTCATGGTATCCTTAATGTATCCCAAGGATTTTTTGTAATCCTAAGTGCAGAATTCTCTCAGCTTCATCCCATTGCAAATTCATCAAGATTCAATTTTCATATAGAAGACATTCAATTATCTGAAAGGTTTTTGATTACGGTGGAGTCATAAGGCGGAGTGAAATTCTCAAGCATCTTTGAAGATGCTGTAGTCTTTATTCATTTCTCACAGAATACATCCTTGATTCATATTGGTATTCAAGCCAATCTGCTTCAGATATCCTTTTTTGTATGTTCTCTCTGTATAAAATTGAATGCATCCACTTCCGGATTGATTTTATCGATCCTATTCAAAAAATATTCATATACTTCCTCCTGAGTTGTGACTCAATCTTTAATTTTTGCTATTATCTCCTTGAGACTTAAATCTTTGAATTCCATAAAAAAAATCGTCTGCTAATGATTAAAACAGACGAAATTATATTTCAAATTTTTAAAAATGCTAATTTTTTTTATTTTCTAGCCCGGGCTTAATTTTATGAATTTTTTGTAATTATTTTTTATTTACTTATTCCCGATTTTTCATATCTTAATTTAAAATTATCATTTAAATTCTTCAGGATGAAATTTATTAGTTGGAATGTGAATTGAATAAGGGCATCGATCAAGAAATGATTCATCGAATATATTCAAGATGAAAAGCCTGATATCATTGCAATGCAAGAAGTCAAGGCTACTGAAGACCAATTCCCAGCCAGGCTTGAAATGGAACTGATGTGATATTCGATATATTGGAATGCGGCTTTCAAGAATTGATATTCATGAACTGCAATATTCACAAAAGAAAAGCCATTGGAAGTGACGTATTGACTATGAATCTGAGAACATGATAATGAATGAAGGATCATTACTCTTGAATTTGAGAAATTCTATTTCATTACTGTCTATACCCCAAACTCAAAAAGAGAATTGAATAGGCTTGAATACAGGCAATTATGGGATTCATTATTCCTAGATTACATGAGAAGATTAGAGGTCAACAAGCCCGTGGTAGTATGCTGAGATTTAAATGTTGCGCATAAGGAAATAGATCTCAAAAATCCAAAGCCCAATAGATGAAACGCAGGCTTTACAGACGAGGAAAGAGAGGGATTTCAGAAATTCTTAAATGCAGGCTTCATAGATACCTTCAGATATTTCTATCCTGAAAAAACTGAAGCATATAGTTGGTGGAGTAATTTTGCATTTGCACGAGATAGGAATATAGGTTGGCGAATAGATTACTTCCTAACCTCATGAGGCCTGAAGGATAACCTTAAAGATGCTTTTATAATGGATCAGATTCTGGGTTCTGATCATTGTCCTGTATGATTGGAGATTGAGATTTAATTATTTCTTAAGAAGCCTATTGACATCCATGCCCCTCACCTTTATTATTTTTGCATTCGGAATTTCTCCGAATGCATTTTCAAATAGTTTCGTGAGAATTATAGCTATAGTATCCATGCTTTTTCATGTCTTATGAAGATTCGTCAAATAAAGCTTAGCCTCTGTTTCATTTCATGCAAGCGAGTATATCTTGAGCAGAAGCGTAACTCTTTCTTTAAGATTTTTACAATTTTTGAATTCAGCATAATCGAATCATTTTTTATTATTCAATGCGCCTTTTACAATAATGCTGATAGCTTCTGCAATTGCAGCTGTCCTTCTTGTATTTCGCGGAATCACTTTCGCCCTGTTCTTTTTTTCTGTGACTTTTGTGATTTCATTGTGTAGCCTGAGAGTCCATCAGAAGACATTGGCCAAAATGTTATTAAGTGTATTTTTAGGTATTTTGACTCAGAATAATTCAATTCGAGCTGAAATGTCCCTTACTGAAAGCTCTTCTTTAAAATAAAGATGCATTATGAAAATGACCGGATCTACCGGACGGCTATATCTATTGGACAATGATTCTTCCAGTTGAATCATTTTATTTTTGATTCAGATATAATTACCCCTTTTGACACTATTCTGAATGAATCTCTCCAACTCGAATTTATCTGTGATAGCTTCAGGATTATCGGATTTGATTACTCTGATGACATGCCCCCTGTCTTTAAAGACAAAGGTCCTGACTATATATTCCCTCTCATTGTATTCGTGTAAGTGTATTGTCATATTTCATTTAGGATTTTCTTTATTATATATATTTTTTGGAAGTCGTCAAAAAACAAGATCCAAATAAATCAATATGGATACAAAACATTTTTAGAAAATTATTTTGCTTTCTCATATAAACTGAATAAAATATGACCAAATTAGTCACATTTTAAATTATGCTTCAAATAGAGAATCTTAGAGTTAATATTAATGATAAGGAAATCATAAACGATGTTTCTTTATCATTTTCAAAATGAAAAACATATTTCCTGCTTGGTAAGAACGGATCTTGAAAATCTTCGCTCGCCTTCACCATTGCATGACATCCGAAATACGAGATATCGTCTTGAGAGATAACGCTCAATTGAAATAATATAAATGAGTCAAAGCCTGAAGAAAGAAGCAAGCTTTGAATATTCTTAAGTTTTCAAAGCGTTCCTGAAATAAAGGGAATTCGGCTTGTGGAATACCTGAGAACTATTTATAATTCAGCATTGATAGGCAAGAATCCCGAATCAAAATGATTATCCCCTTTTCTTTTTAAGAGATTTATCGTCAAGTATCTGAATGAGCTATCGATTAACGAGGCTTTTCTGGACAGGGATCTTAATGTCGGATTCAGCTGATGAGAGAAGAGGAAAATCGAACTCCTGCAGATCAAGCTTCTTAATCCTGAGTTCATAATTCTAGACGAGATAGATTCAGGACTTGATATAGATGCCTTTAAAATAGTTGCGAAGAATCTGTCGGAAATGAAAACTCCGGAAAATACGCTCATATTCATAACGCATAATTTCAATCTTCTCGATTATGCAACTGTAGATGAAGTTTTTGTGATGGATAAATGAGCGGTAATCGACTCATGAAAAATTGAGCTTATAGAAAATATCAAGAAAAACTGATATTGCGGTTATTGCAGCGATCAGACAGAGAATTGTAATATTGAGACCAAATGCGCTTAACTATTACTCTGTTCGGCTGTCATTCCTGACTTGGCCAGGAATCTGTTAAAAAAACCCATTCCATTGTCATTCCTACAAACAGGAATCTTCCTTAGGAGAAAGAGAGGGCAAGCCGTCATTCCCACGAAGGCAGGAATCTGTAAAAAAACCCATTCCATTGTCATTCCAGGCTTGAACTGGAATCTGTAAAAATAGAATTAAACCTTTTTTATAGAAGGATTAGCCAATAATTCATAGATTCCTGGTCAAGCCAGGAATGACAATGCCAATTCAGAAATGGCACTGCTAAATCAGGATTGAAACTTTAAACTATAAAATCTTCAAAATAAAACATGGATTATTCCGAAATACTGGACATAAAAGAAAACCTGGATTATAAATGACTCACTACTTGATTATCTCCTGAGGTAATTGAGCTGATATCAGAATCGAACAATGATCCTCTATGGATGAGAGAATTAAGGCTTGATGCCCTTGAGAAATTCTTAAAGAAATCAATGCCTTGATGGTGACCGGCTCTGGGAAAGCTCAATTTGGATGAGATACATTATTTCGCAAAGGCTGAGGATGTTGGAAAAAATGCCATTAGCTGGGACGATGTTCCTGAAAACATAAAAAACACTTTCGACAGATTGGGGATTCCTGAAGCTGAAAAAAAGATGCTGGCTTGAGTATGAGCACAATTTGACAGCGAGGTTGTCTATCATTCGTTAAAGAAAGAATTACGCGAAAGCGGGATTATATTTGAGGATATGAGCGTTGCCTGCAAGGAGCATCCAGAGCTCCTTAAAAAATATTTCATGAAAGCGATTCCAGTGTGAGACCACAAATTTTCCATGCTTCATGCGGCCGTATGGAGCTGAGGAACATTTTTATATATTCCAAAAGGAGTGAAGGTCACAGAGCCATTGCAGGCATATTTCAGAATGAATGTAAAGGCCTGAGGGCAATTCGAGCATACAATAATAGTACTAGAAGATGAAGCCGAGGCTCATTATATAGAATGATGCAGCGCGCCGAAATATTGAAGTTCTGCGCTTCATGCCGGATGCGTTGAAATCTATGTCTGAAAAAATGCGAGCCTTCGTTATTCATCTGTTGAGAATTGGAGCATCGATACGTATAATCTTAATACGAAAAGGGCTATAGTGGAAGAAAATTGACATATCGCATGGGTCGGAGGAAATATGTGAGCCTGAGTCACAATGCTTTATCCATGCTCCGTTCTAGTCGGGAATTGAAGTTCTGCAAGCCATATCTGAATAGCATTTGCAAATGAATGACAGGTAATAGACGCTTGAGCGAAAGTCATACATATCTGAGAGAACACTTCTTCCAAGGTTATTGCGAAATCATTATCAAAAGAATGATGAATCTCAATATACAGATGATTGTTGGATATCCGGAAATCAGCCATCAATTCAACTGCAAGCATTGAATGCGATTGACTTATTTTGGATGATAAATCAGTAAGCGATGCAATCCCTTATGTCAGGCTGGAAAATACATCTAGCATCGTTGCCCATGAGGCCAGCGCAGGAAAAATCAATGAAGAATATCTCTTCTATCTTGAAAGCAGATGAATTAGCAGAAAAGAAGCTGAGAGCATGATAGTGAATTGATTTGTGAGTCCAGTCATAAAAGAATTGCCCATGGAATATGCCGCTGAGATGAATGTTCTGATTAATATGGAAATGGAAAAATAAAAAGGGGTCAGCTAACCCCCTTTTCTTCCTCGATTTTCTGAGTGAACTTCAGCGACCAGTAATAATTGAATAGCTGGAAGGCCGGAGAAAATCCAGGATAAATCAAGAATGTGTACATGCAAAATACGATAGAGGCAATAAATGCCCATCCTACAGCTCTTGCTGCCATATGTCCCCCTTTTCCTTCTAATTTTTTATAAAAGTATTTTTAAATCTAATTAATTTTTTGAAATAGTCAATATGGAAAAAATAAATAAGCTTATATTGGAATCCGGTTTTTATCAAATCAAAAAAGATGAAACCTATGATATCATGACTGCAACTTGAGGCAATGTCGTGATATTTGATGATTCATCAAGCGATGAAGAAATAAAGATATCCCTTTGAGAGGGCTCCAAGTTAATGTATTTCTGATTTTTTAGGAATAATTCAAAAATATTGAAAATAAGGCAGGACTCTCTAAATAGCCACTCTGAGCTTTCGATTCTGAATCTGGTAAAAAATGCAAAAAAAGAGAATAGGATAAGTGCTATCATAAATGCAAACGGATCATCATCAAAGATAAATATCCTTTCAATAATATGATCGCTTTGAGATATGAGAACAGACTCATCGATTACAGTTTCAAAATGAACCAAAAAATGAATTGCCAATCTTAAACAAGAAAACATCTTAATTTGAGACACGGCAAAAGTGGCTTGAATTCCAGCTTTATATGTACATAGTGACGATGCTGCCGCAACTCACTCAATGAAAATAGAAAAGATGAAAGATGAAGACTTATTTTACCTGACATCACGATGAATTGACAATTCTAGCGCCTCCGCTATAATGCTTTCCGGTAAAGTATCTTCTTTATTTTCAGGATATGCTGGAAATAAGGATTTTTTATTCGAAGCACTTGATAATTTCTTAAAAAAGTAAGCATGAACCCCTTAAAAAATGATTTCCCTATTTTCAAGAACAATCCATGAATTGTTTTTCTTGATAATGCCTCAAGCACCCAAAAGCCTAGCCATGTCATCAATGGCATAACCCATTTTCTTGAAAATGATTATGCAAATATCCATAGATGAGCCTATGCTCTTTCAGAAAAATCTGAGATTCTTTATGAAAGATCAAAGGAAAAAGTAAAAGAATTCATCGGAGCAAAATATGTATCAGAAATAAATTACACGTACAATTCCACCTATGCTATCAATATTTTGACTTTGGCTTTAAAAAGGTCATGAATGCTTAAAAAATGAGACAAGATACTTCTCTCTATTTCGGAACATCATGCGAATATTGTTCCATGGCTTATACTTAAGGAGGAAATTTGAATTGAGATTGAATATGTGAATGTAGATTCTGATTTTAATATTGATATGCAAGATCTTAAAAATAAGCTTACTCAAGAAGTTAAGATTGTATCCTTAACGTATGTATCAAATGTAACGGGAAAGATTTTTGATCTTAAAAAAATCTGAGAAATCATAAAAACAAGTTCGGAAAAAACATTATTTGTAGTTGATTGAAGCCAGGCAGTTCCGAATTTCAAAGTAAACGTTCAAGATCTGAAATGCGATTTTCTGGTTTTTACAGGGCATAAGGTTATGGCGGAAACTTGAATATGAGTACTTTACTGAAGAAAGGAGCTGTTAAAAACATTAAACCCTTGATTGGGTTGAGGATGAGCCATAAATTGGGTGAAGGAGCAAGAATATTCTCCTGCATGACTCCCATTCAGATTTGAGCCAGGGACTCCGAATATAGTCGGAGCCGTAAGCTTGCTGAAGTCACTTGAATACATAGAAAGCATATGATGATATGAGAAAATTGAGGAAAATGAAAAAGGGCTTGTGAAATATGCTCTTTCTAAATTCGATAAAGTAAAAGATAAAGTAAAATTGCAATGAAGTGCTATTCCTGAAGATAGGATTTGAATATTCACATTTTATGTTGACTGAGTTCATTCTTGAGATGTTGCTGAATTCATGGCAGAAAGGAATATCTGCATAAGAGCTGGACATCACTGCACCGAGCCGCTTATGAATTACTGCAACATAACTTGATCATTCAGAATGAGCCTTTATCTTTATAATGACAAAGAAGATATTGATAAATTCTTTGGCGCTTTAGAGGAATTTTTGGATACTATTTAGAGCTATTATAAAGTGACGAAACCTCAGAAGCCGTTAAAACTCGATTATAAATCCTCACCTCATCAATAATACTATTGGTGGCCTCTGCTATTCCTGTTTTTCTTCATCAGACATACCATGATCAATCACTATCAGAAAATAGTGTTCAGATTTGCTTTGAATCTACAAGTTTTCAATTAACATATAGCTTAGCCATATCATTATTTCTTCTTGTAATTATAAAATTATAATATTCATTGCTTAAGAAATTATTATAATACAAATTTATATTGTTAGCGCCATTATTCAGATAAAGAACAAGCTTATTATCTGTTGCCCCCTCTTCAAACCTATGTATATAAGTTCCCGTTCAATAAAAGCTCACCATACTGTCCCATGAATTAAAAGTTAGCCTTTTCACATAAAAAGAAACAGATTCCTCATTCCAATTTCAAGGATTTAAACTTGTGCTGTTATTTATTGATACAATATCATCGGCTCAATCAAAATATATCGCTCCTCAGACTTTTCATCAGGTCCAACTTGCTCCTCATAACAATGTTCAATTATTTCATTTTGAACTACTATCGAATGCAACGCTTCAGTTTCATTCATCAAAACTCCAGTATCATACTAATCAATAAGCAAGATCTCATCATGATCTCATGGATTTAAGCACTTGTCAGCTGCCGCTGATTTTCTCTGAATTCGTAAATTGAACTATATAATCCTCAGCAGTTGCGACAACATCGATATTTGCTCAGAAAGATTGTGCAGGAACCATATTTCAGCCATTCAATATTACACCCAATCTGTCTCATCTTGTTATAATGTATCTTCAAGAATAACTATTTGGCTCAGCTTTAGCCTCATCTCATTTTAAAGGATTTAAACTTAAGCCTATATTATTCCCATCTTCTAAAAATCCTAATATTTGAAGTTTTGATTGATTTGCATTTGTCGAATAGGTATAAGTTGCATTGTCCAAGGGATCTTTTCATCAGTCGGATATTTTTATCATATTTAAAAGATTTGAGCCTGCATATCATTGATATCAAATAGTTATGCCAGATGCAGTTATTGAAATACTTTTATCAGGCTTTGGATAACTTCATGCCATGGCATTGAATACAGAGAGTCATTTAGTGATATTGGACATATCAGCAAGTCTTGTAGAGTCCCGAGCACTTGAAGATTGACTTGAGAAAGATAGAAATGCAACAGTAGCCAGAATTGCCAATATCACTATCACAACTATGAGTTCTACAAGGGTGAAGCCCTTCAATGTTAGTCTCGGCCTGATAGAATATTTGGAACATAAGGCATTATTCGGCATCGTGTCTGCTTGTTTGCAGGGAAATGGCAAATTAGTTTTGTTTTTTTGTGTAGACATACTTTAATTAATTTAAAAAATAATCTTTTGGAGTTTAACATAAAATATCCTCAAATCAAAAAAATTTATACGAACTTATACATAAGGATCCCTGCTGAAGTTGCCACGTTGAGAGATTGTTTCTTTCACATCATCGGAATCTCCACTGCAATATCAGCCAAGTCTATTATCTTCCTGTTCACTCACTCGATCTCATTTCATAAGACAATGCAGATATTTCACTCGATCCTATCAAGCTCTCTTATGTCTACGCTTTCTGCAGATTGCTCTAAGACTATTATCTTGAATCATTCTGATTTTAGTTTTCCGAGTATTCCTATCGGATCATCATAATATTCCCAATCGACATATTCCTCTGCTCAAATAGCAGTCTTGCTTATATCTTTCCTTGGTGGAGTAGGTGTGAATCAGGTCAATATCATCTTATCAAAACCGGATCAATCGCAAGTTCTCATTATAGCTCAAACATTTAAACAAGAGCGTATGCTATCAAGAAGCACATATTTATGGATTTTCATTTGACAATTATTCTATGCTAATTATAGTAAAAACTGATTTGCAAAGATGCAAATAGAAAAGGAGGGTCAACTGCTTTTTTGCGATTATAGTTGATTTCAGCCATAAATCAAATTTGGAGGTGATTTGAAAAAGGTTTTTGAATTGGAATCGCAACTTAAATCATTGCGATTCATGTCATTTATCGGATCAGAAGTCCAACCGTCCAAAACGGATAATGAAAGGGGGAAGAACATCATGGAGCGACTAATTGGTGGAATCGTTGTCATACTCGGCCTGATCGCAATAATCCGTAGCTACAGCGGCAGGATTCCAAATGTCGATGTAGACACCGGCCTTGACCATCACCCCATGCCGACCGAAGCTGAAATGGCTGGCCTCGGAGAGAAATACACCCTCGCTGAGGATCGCGAATATTGAGCAAGAGCAGAGAAAAAAGGCACCCGTCAGG
>AMFJ01017916.1_pt1 | contig 10432 bp, 4 predicted proteins | sample 427208 | NCBI WGS metagenome assembly AMFJ01 (sample SAMN02954298, study PRJNA114691) | groundwater metagenome | biome: aquatic; feature: subsurface aquifer; material: sediment; isolation source: subsurface aquifer sediment | place: USA: Rifle, CO | collected 2008-08
TGGAAAATAAACTCGCAGCAGGCGAGCCGAAACAGTAGCGATAAGCTTGCATTGTTGCAAGCCGTTTTGTTGACTAGCAAATCCCGAGTTCTTTGCGGCGTTGAGCGCTTTTATCGAGCGTAACTTTACGAATGCGAATATTTTTTGGAGTAACTTCTACCAACTCATCATCACCAATATATTCTAAGGAAGCATCTAAATCCATCGTGCGCGGAGTTTTGAAATGAACATCACTACCATCACCTTTAGAACGCATATTCGAAAGCTGTTTGGCTTTACAAATATTCACGGCTAAATCACCTTGGCGGGCATGTTGACCAACCACTTGGCCTTTATAGACATCAATACCAGGACCAAGAAACATTTCGCCGCGATCTTGCACGTTGCGTAAACCATACATATTGCTTTGGCCGGTTTCGTGCGCTACTAATGAACCTTGGTCACGTTCTTTCCATTCTCCGGGGTCTGGCATGTATTTATAGAACAAGGTATTCATAATACCCAAGCCGCGGGTGTCGGTTAAGAATTCTGTACGATAACCAAACAAACCACGGGTCGGAATAATAAATTCAATAAAGTTAATACCATTTTCCATGGTCATGTTTTGCATTTCACCATGACGACTACCTAGTTTTTGAATAACGGCTCCAGCGTAAGCTTCGGGTACTTCAATAAACATTTGATCGTACGGTACCATTTTTTTGCCATCAATCTCTTTCATAATTACTTGGGGGCGTGATACCTGTAATTCATAACCTTCCCGGCGCATCCGTTCAATTAAAATGGCTAAATGTAATTCACCACGACCAGACACTATCCAATCGGTTCCAGCGTCTGTTACGCGCAAAGCCATGTCAGTTTCTAGTTCGCGGTACAAGCGTTCGCGGATTTGTCGAGAAGTGGTAAATTCACCTTCTTTACCGGCAAAAGGGGAATCGTTGACGCTGAAAGTCATTTTTACGGTTGGCTCTTCGATGTTTAGTAATGGTAGAGCCTGAGGATCATCGGCATCGGCGATAGTTTCACCGATATTAATATCTGGCACGCCGGCAATGGCAACAATATCTCCGGCCGAAGCACTGTCAATTTCGATGCGATTTAAACCGGCATAGGTCATTATAGTGGTCAGTTTATATGGTTTCATTTGACCGGCCCGATTAATGTGCATGATATTTTGGCCAGTTTTAATTTGGCCGTTATGAATTCGACCGGTAGCAATGCGACCTTTAAAATTGTCACCAAAAATTGTGGTGATAAGCAATTGTAGTGGTTTAGCGGCATCGCCGGTTGGCGCAGCAATATGCTCCATGATGGCGTCAAAAATTGGGGCAATATCTGTCATGTTCTCGAGCTTTGGTTCCAGCCCAGCTTTGCCTTGTTTGGCACAGGCGTAAATAATTGGAAAATCGGTGGTAGCATCATCGGCACCCAGTTCAACAAACAAATCGAAAGTGCGGTTAATGACTTCGTTAATGCGTGCATCGGTTTTATCAATTTTATTGACGACCACAATTACGCGCAGTTTCATTTCTAAGGCTTTGCGTAACACAAAACGGGTTTGGGGCATGGGGCCTTCTTTGGCATCCACTAACAGCAAACAACCGTCAGCCATTTTAAGCACCCGTTCCACTTCGCCACCAAAATCGGCGTGGCCCGGAGTATCAATAATGTTGATTTTTGTGCCATTCCACAGAACGGAGGCGTTTTTAGCAAAAATTGTGATACCGCGTTCGCGCTCTAAATCGTTACTATCCATGATTAAATCCGCACCGGTGAACTCTTTACCGAGCTGGGTTTTAGATTGGCGCAACAGTGCATCCACCAGAGTGGTTTTACCGTGGTCAACGTGAGCGATGATAGCAACATTACGAATATTTGGCATAAACTAGCGACTTGAAATATGTGAATAAAAAAAGTGGTCAATGACCGGCTATACTCTAACCGATCAGGGGAAAAACGTCAAGCTGCTTTTTTTGCCGGGCCCGCCCAAATAACCGCCCCTTTACTGTAGCTATAGCCACCGCCTAAGGTATGAGTTCCGCCAAAGTCGACAATGCGTAAATTACCCCCTCGGTCACGCAAGCGTTTGGCTTTGATTAAATCCGGAAAAGTTCCCCCACGATTTGTGCAGGAACCAAGAATTTGTCCATCTTCTGACGGCACCACCACACCATCAAAACCATTGGCGGCGGCAAAATCTGTAACTGACTTATACATATGATCTAAGGCTTGATCGGCGCTCACTTGAGTTAAGAAACTTTCAAACGGATTGGGTCCCATCCAAAGATAACGCTTACCATCGGTGGCAACAATACGCAGTAACATAGCCACACCAACGCACTTACCGGTGTCTTCATCTTTATCGACAAATTCAAAGTAATTTTGATTTTTCCACATGTTTGCGTCTCCGGCAATGCAGACATAAGCCCCCATGCGCGCATTGGCGGTTTCTTGCGTTTTTGTGAAATAGCCACGGATGTTACGTTTTTTAGCTGATTTTTTGACTACTCTATCTTTTGGACCACCCATACTGGTTTCTTTACTTTCCACTTCGATGATTTCTTCAAATTTAGAAATTTCGCGCGTGATGGCATTTGAATCATAAGTAAAGAGTTCTTCGAGCTGAGCATTAATGCGATAACGATAGCGATCACGGATGCCAAATAAACGTGGTACGGTAGCCAAGAATACTTCGGCTGATAAATGCGGCCTAATATTTTCCAGCACACTGGCAACTTCGGTATTGAAAGCCTGTTGTTCCTCTTCGTTAGCAAATGGAATATTTGTTCCAAAAATGTTCAGAGCTTGACTTAATAATATATCGTAGCGTTTTTCTGCCGGGATGTGCGGATTTTCAAAAGTGTTTTTGACACGACCAAGTTGTTTTGGTGTTAACTTGCGCTCTTCGCGCTGAGCGCCAACTAATTCACCAAAGGTGGTTACCATGGCTTGATATTGTTCACTGCGGCCGGCTAAATCTTCAAAAATATTATGACGCAAAACATGTTTGATATTTTCGCCATAAATAGTGGATAATTCTTGCCACATCACATAGCGTTGACTGACTTCATCTTGATATTGCCGCACATCGTGTTCGCTATGCTCGATATAGGCTTCTAAATTTTCGTGGTAAGCATATTTATACTCCACGATTAAATCTAACACCGCTCGATTTGGCGTATAATTTTTATTACCTTGTTTGCGGACAATTTCACTGATAAAGAGCGCCAACATTTTTTCCTTCACACCTAAACCTTCTAGTTTTTGAAATTGGGCGGTGGCGTGAGTTTGAAATAACTGGTCGACTTTCGTATCGAAGATTTTTTGTAAGGCGGCGCTATCCGGTCCGCGCCGGGCGACGAATTCACGAATTGCACCTAAACGACCTTCTAGTTGTTTATATAAAGTTGTATCGTCTTGTTGATCGGCCTGTAGGCGATAGCCCAGCAAACCAGTCATAGTTGTAGGATAGCCAGCGCGGTCGAACTGATATTCGGCCAGGTGTTCTAACTGATCACCGCAAGCTAAGTTTTTTTCGTAACTTGAATAATTGCCGTCCGGGAAAACCGTCTTAACATAAAAAAGGTATTCTTGATGTTGGCGTAACTCAGCGGGAATATCCGAACCAATAATTCCTTTAGCGCGTTGACGTAATTCTGCTATGTACGCATCGGCTGTGGTCTTGCCTTCGGTAGTGTGATACTGCACGTATTTATCCACAACAACTTTTTCGTAGATTGGAGTGGCGGTAAAATAATCTTGAAAGACGCGCGCCCGTTGTTGCATTGCCTCAACCAGAGCTGGTTGGGGGGTTTTTTTCTGAGCTAAATCTAAAGTTTTAGTCTGGAGATCTGCTCGAACTTGTTTTGCTGCATCAGTTGTGCGATTTTTAGCAAAATCCATTTCAGCCAAATCTGGTATGTGGTTAATAACTAATTCGACCATACCGTGGCAAGCTTGTTGCTGAACATTTGTATCGACACCATCAGTAACAGCAATAGCATAAAGCGTATCTAGGTAGTGATAAGGCAAAGCACGTAGGTCGGCTAATTTTTCAAATAACCTTGTCACATGAGCTGGTTGACTGGGCGCCAGTTCGGCTAGAGCGGCAAAACGTTGTTCAAAGGCAGTGCGTTTATTGGCTGTTTCTGGCGTGGCAGCCGATAAATGATTTAGATTTCCACCTAAACGAACGTATTCATCAATGCTGTGCGCACTGGTGGCTTCATTTGGAATACAAGTTGCGGGCATTTCACCATAGTGTCCCCAATATTGAATTGGTAGCGTGGCGCAATAGGTTTCCCAAAACAGGGGAGAAGCTTTTACTTCAATTGGTGTTAATTCCCACTTTTTTTCTGCGACTGTACAAGCTAACGTTGGAGGATTTAATAACTGGGCAGCTAATTCTGTGGCTGGTCCGGTATAGAGCGGGATTAACTCTAAGACACGTTTTGTTTGTTCTTCTGGTGCCAGACCCGGTTGATTGAGCAAAATATTGAATATTTCTGCATCGCACGATTCTAAACGATCATTATCTCTGCCGTATAAATTGCAAACAAACGCATCATATTCGGCCGAGGTAGCATAGAGTGGTCTAATTTGCTCACGATAATTCATAATTTTCCAACCAAAATTTCCCGGGCCTTTTTCGCGTAGCACGGCCTGACGCAGATTAGGATCTAATTCGGCTAATTGATCGGCCGCGACGGCATAATCAATTTTATAACTGCCATCAAATAAGGCGAGTAAACGCTCAATGGTAACGCGCATATCTCCTTCGGCCGCTGGCACCAATTTTCGCAAATGATCCGGTGTTAATTCACTATAACAAGTGTCGCGTAACTGGCGGATATTTGCCAGATCACGCTCGGTATCCATCATTAGTAAATTGTAAATTGATAGATATAGTTCATTCCCAAATATGGTATGAAGTTCTGTTGCAAAAGTCATTATTTCTGCGGCTCTGGGACTGGCAAAAAAATGTGGCATGTCAAACAGCTGTAAAGAAATTTTATCTGGCCACTGACGGATTTGTTCCACCAGCGCCGGGGTAAGCGCCGCACAAAATTGCATACTGGCATCTGCTCTGTGTGGGTCAAAAATTGCATTTTTTTTGTAATCGTCCATTTGCAATAATTCCAATATTTGCGGATAGTTGGCATGTTGCGCAACGGCAATATACGTGGCTAAACGACCCTCGCCAAAGCCATAATGGTGTCTATATGGATCTAATTGTTCGAGGCGTTGTTGAGTGGTTAGTGTGAGCTGAGACAATTCTTCTAGTTGTGTAATTGGAAGACGATATCTAGCAAAGGTTGGCATGGTGGCACTGAGTCGCTGTTCAAGAGTATGTTTACGCGCATTTTCCCAACTATTCAGGCGATCATTGGCATCTAAGGTTTTGACAAGTTGTGCCACAGTAGGTGTTTCCGCCTTGGCCAATTGGGCGCGTATATGTTTTAACTCCCGCCAGGGGATTGGTTGAACATAGTTAGCTAATTCAGTTACAGTTGTTTCGGGTAAAATTGGTGTGCCAGTACGCCATTGTTCAATTAACTGTTCAATAAAGTCAGGAATTTCGTTTTTCCGATTGAAATAGTAGTGATCAACTTGCGGCATGGCGGCTTGCCAATCACTTGGCGACAAAACCGAAAACTTGGGCAGTAAATCAATGGTTCCAATATGTATAACTGCCAAGCTGGGCGGCGTAAATAACCAAGGAGTGGTTTCGTAACTGCGCACCAATGTTTCATACGGAAAACTACTGCCGCGTTCTGCCACATTTTTTCCACCGGTTTCTAATGCTGTCAACATCGGAGGAATTTTTTGAAGCAGTGCTGTTTCTTGCCAAAGCGTATCGGGTAAACTTTGTTGCCAAACCCACGGTTGTAGTAAAACAGCATCTGGTGCCGCTAATAAATCTGGTGCAACGTAATGCACTTTACCTTCGAGATAATTTCGCAAAATGTTTTTATCTGATGAAAGGCGCAGCCAAGCCTCGTTAGATAATTCTGCAATACGTTTACGCATGCCGTGGTCACAAGGGTTGCTTAGACTAACTTCAGCTGCATGTACCCGAGCAGCTAAGGTAGTTATTTCACTAGTTTCAGGGACAGCAGCGAATGAAGAAAAATAGACTTCTTCTAATAAGGCCGCTTTATCAATGCGTCTTTGTAGAACATCAAGTGGTTCGGTTGGTTTTAATCTAAATAGATCTGTGAAACCTAAAGCCGGATAGTGGTCATGGGCATAGGCGGCTACTTGAGCTAAATGAGTTGGTTCCCAAGTAAGCATTTTTTCTATATCGTATTTGTCGCCATAGTTACCGCCGCTCTGATCTAATTTTGTCTCAGCCGGGTAATCTGGCAAGCCAGCATCGTGCAACCTAATAACAAATTCAACGGCAGTTTTCTGGCCTTCCAGCGTCATTTGTCTAGTATTTAAATAATGAAAACGTGCTACACAATCCGGCCGACTGGCCATAACATAAACGGTTTCCGGTACATAACCAGTTAAACCGCTGGTTTGCAAAAATTGCGCAATTGTTTTACCGCGTTCCGAAACCGTTAATTCAAATAAAGCCGGTGTATTGGTTTCGTCACGCCCGCCCGACCAAAGCATATTTTTTTCTAAAAATAACCAACGCTGTTTTTGTTCAGTGGTTAATTGTCGAAAGCGTTCGTCTGAGCTGGCTTGATTAGGTTTCTCTAAATAATAACCCAGGTGAACCATTTGGCCTTCCAGCACCGGTAAATCATAGGCGGTAGCTAAGGTAGTGATTAAGCGACCAGCTGTAATCAATTCAATCAGGCGACGTTGATCAGCATCAAGGTATTTATAATCGGCCATCTCGGCTGCGTCCGCACTAAAACTATGGGCACAGGCGTCAGCCAAATTATAAAGATTTAGCAACGCGCCAGAATTTCTGGGGCACGATTTAAATTCACTGCGACTATTTCCTTGACTAACATACACTGGAGAACGCTTTTGACACAGACAGATAAATTGATTCATGGCAGCATGTTCTGGTAAACCAACTTGTTCCAACGCTGCTAAGTCGTCTTCAGAGATACTTGTTACCGGTTGGGCAAGTACATCTAAACCAAGCTCCTGACTGACTGCAATGCCAGCAGTTAAACGTGGCCAATTAGCTTCGGAAAAATGGTCTCGCAAATAAATTAGCTCGCGCAGTTGCATAATTCTAGCTGTATTGGTTTGCCTAGTAAATTCTAGAAAGTTTGTGGCTTGTTCGGCTGTCAGATAACGACTCTCTCGATCAGACGATATATATTCTTGTGGCTGCAGTACAGCAAATACCGCTAAACGTTGAGTTTCGGGGACAGCTTTGATAAATTCTGAAAACGCATTAATTGTACGCCAGCTTCCTTGAAAACCAGTGTGATTTTCGACAAAATGACCAGGGCGACTAGGACTGGCAAAACCATAACCGCCACCATCATTAGTTGGTAAATGAGCTTTAAGAATTGGATCTAGGTCACGCGCAAAGGCAATAATATCGATTGAGCTATAATTGTATTGATCGCTATAATAACCTCGGCGATCTTCAAATTCAGTAAAATCAAGTACGGTGTCGGCTGTCCAAAGTTCAGCCACTTTTTCCGGACCGTAAGCGAAGGCAATGGCGGTAATTTTTTCCACTTGTACTCTTTTTAAAGATCGAATTTGTTCCGGGGTTGATTGCGGTAAGTGGCCGATTAAAAGATAAGTATGAATGGCTTCCCAAGAACAATTAGTGGGTGAGCCGGCTTTTTCCCAAGCGGCCGCCCGTTCGGTGGGCGAATAGGTGGCATCAATCGCCAATACTAAATCGCGCTGTGGTTGTTCGCGATAAGTTGTTACACTTGGAAATTCTAAAAATAGATCAACCAAAATTTCAGCTTGGGGGTCAAGCAAGGCTTTGGCCCAATCACCCTGGTAAGATTTTTTCCACATTTCGGCGAGAGTGGCTTGAGTAGCGTCTGGATAACTGGCCAGAGCAGTTACCGCAGCGCGTGGTTGTTCTAAAAAAAATTGTTCCGTTTCCGAAAAAATTGCCGGCACTACAGTATAACGTTTTTGATCGCGATATTCACTGGCTAAGTTTGGGCGATCTGTAGTCAATTGCTGCATTGAAGCATCCAACGCAGCAATGGCTTCGGTTTTCTGTAACAAGGTGGAAGCCAAAAAAATGCTGGCGGCTGCTGGAATACGAGCCAGTCGAGGCTCAAGCCATTTACTAATAAAAGTTCGTGATTGACGATAGCGGTTATTTGGAGAAACCGCATCATACAGTTGCAGAGCAGTGGTTGTGTCAGTGCCAGCCAGAGCCGCCGGCAATTCTTTTTCTACTCTTTCATCGATTAGTCTTTGAATCGCAGCCCAGTGGCCGGAAGATTCTTTTGTAGCGCGTTGAAATAACGCGACAGTTACTGTTAATGGAACAGTCGGATTTTTCAAATCAGTTTCTAAGCGTTGAATTATTTTTGGATTGTCTGGTTTTGCCAAAGCGGTATCTAGGCGGCGGGCTTGATAGCGTTTCCAGGCTTCAGCTGGTTTGCGCAAGAGCGTTGTAAGTTCCGCCAAAAAACTTTGCCGGAGATTAAGCGCTCGCGCTTTGATAGTTTGTAGCGCCGTGATAGTTTCTGCGGCGTCGGCATCAATTCCAGCCGCTTGATCGGCTTCTACCAGTGCCACTAAATCATCAACTTCTTCAGCTAATTGTGCGCTGCGGCCCTCAATATCTGATTGCACTTCAACACCATCGCCTGCAAGCTCTGCAGCATTTGGGGTATCCGGCTCGATCGGAAGCTTTGGTTTCTCTGCTGAGTGAGCTGGTGTCATGATGTTAGTTTTTTGAAATTTTTTTATCTACGGAAGAGGTGCTTATTGATTGTTTGGTGATTTGAATTTTTTTTGCATCATAACGTTCCATTACAGCTTTTTTTTCTGCGCGTAAATCGGTCAGCGCTTGATTAAATCTTTGCTGTAAGTCTACCAAAAGTTCATTTTTTTGCACTGACATTTGTTTCATTTGTGGCAAATTATAACAAAAATATTTCAAAAAGTCAAATTATTTTTAATGCTATATTACTTACCATATACAAAAAACCGCGAGCCTCTTATACTATACCTATGCCAATTCACAAATATATTTATAACTCACAAACCTGCAAGGTAACGCAACCACTAACTGTCGACGCAGCACTGCCCTTAATTACTCCGGACCATGTTACTTGGGTGGATATCGATGAAAAATTTAAAGCCGAGACGTTGCAGACGTTGTTTGACGAATTTAAAGTGCACTCGATTATTGTGCAAGATATCACTACAAAAAGTCTGCGTCCCCGGGTTGAATATTTTGATAAATATATTTTCGTCGTTGTAAAAATGTTACATCCCACCAAAGATAAACGAATGTTTAGCGCGGAGCAAATTTCATTTATTATCGCCGATAACTTATTATTATCTTTTCAACAAGGAAAAAAAGGTGATATTTTTGATAGTATTCGGCGGGCTTTGGCAACCAATGAAGGCATGGTACGTCAGCGTTCGGCTGATCAGTTGTTTTACGAATTGATTAATTTGATTGTTGATGGATATTACGAGATCGTTGAATCAATCGATGATAAAATTGAACCGCTGGAAATTGACATGATTGACGCGCCGCAGCCAGATACCGTTCGTCGGATTCACGCTTTAAAACGAGAATTAGCTTATGTGCGTAAATCGGTTTGGCCGCTACGTGAATTAATTGGAAATTTAGAGCGTGGTTTTAGCCCAGTCATCAAACGCGATACCATAGTGTATTTGCGCGATGTCTATGATCATACTATTCAGGTAATTGATTCGATGGAAACTCAGCGTGACATTTTATCCGGCATGATTGATATATATGTTTCTTCGGTTAGTAATCAATTGAATCGGGTGATTAAAGTACTGACTATCATCACAACAATATTTATGCCGCTGACCTTAGTCTCCGGTATCTTTGGAATGAATTTTAAGCATTTGCCTTGGCTGGAGTCTCCGGCGGGGCCGCTGTTTAGTTTACCCATTATGGGTACGATTACCGCGCTGATGATTGCTTTTTTGAGGCGAAAACGTTGGTTATAGTGGGGACGTTAGCGTGGCAATAAACATTGGGTCAAACTGGTTGACATCTGGCCAAATGCGTTGTTGACGTTCAAGTTGGGCTTCCGGATGTCGCTTGAGAAAATCTGCTATAACTTTTTCATTTTCCTCGTAATTGACGGCGCAGGTAGAGTAAACTAACCGTCCACCAGGTTTAAGCGCTAACCATAATCCATTTATTAAAGCAATTTGCTGTTGTTTTAAATGTTTAATGCGGGCGGGCGTCCACTGCGCTTTAAATGTTTCACTTAAATAAACATGGCGCTCTGAACTGCAAGGAGCATCTAACAAAATACGGTTA
>AMFJ01000310.1_pt1 | contig 10431 bp, 6 predicted proteins | sample 427208 | NCBI WGS metagenome assembly AMFJ01 (sample SAMN02954298, study PRJNA114691) | groundwater metagenome | biome: aquatic; feature: subsurface aquifer; material: sediment; isolation source: subsurface aquifer sediment | place: USA: Rifle, CO | collected 2008-08
ATCCTGACATATGCTTCGTGCTTGATTGATCGGCTACGAATAATTTCTCCAGCAAGGATAACTGCATAGCGAAGAAGGACATGAGCCTTAAGGATTATGACAGCTCTTTGGTTTGATATTGGGATATGGAGACATTGACTGCTGATTGAAAATTGAAGGATTTGAGCGGGAATGGGAATGATTGAACATTTAGCTGAGGTATGAATTATTCTGCAGCTTCAACTGGATGAATAATCGGGAAAGGATTAGCCTTTAATTGACAAAATACATATATATCTGTTGCGGATAGCGATACTATTTTACCAACTTCATCTTATACAATGCAAGTATATTCAAAAAAAAGCGGAACTTGAACTCAAGGAGAAAGATGAATTATGGTTAGTAAAAACACTAATTATATAGATATATGTTATAAGGAAAAAATCTTATTCAGCATGTATTCCTCATGATCACAGCCTTTAACAGTTGGATGAAACTGCCCTAATTACTGAGATTGGCACCTCTATACAGCCACTTTTGACGGTTCAAAAGCAACTTTGTACGATAACTGATCACAAATCGGCTCTAGAAGCATTAACATACTACTTCAAGATGATAGCAATCAGATGACAATCTGAAGATATAATTGAGGTTGATATTATTTTAATTGAACTATTGACGGCATCAAGATATACAACCGTATTTTATCTCCATGAGAAATCCTACAACAAGCCAAATCTGCCTGACTTTAGAACTAAAAATTCCTCCAAATGTTGGAGGAATTTTTAAAATTGGAAAATATAAGAGGGCTTAATTTTTATTAAATAATATCCATTAAAATATTACAACTTCCATTCTTTTCTTTTAACTAAACTCAAAACAAATAAAGTCAATAGAAATACTCAAAATACAAAGAATGTTCAAGGATATCAGACAACAAATACCAGCAATCATCAGATTATCAATCACACTACATTTGCAAGATTAAGAAGCATCTTCAGAGGAGCGGAGGAAGCATTTGAATCAATTTCTGTAAGGTTTTTCTTTTCTGCATAAACACTGTTATATTCGTCTGAGAATTCTCATTGAGACAGTGGCATTGCGGCTGCATATCAGAAACTATTAACTACTCAAAGAAGAAGAATTATACCAAAAGTGGTAAAGGCTCAGAAAAGGAGAATCGATATTCAAGACACTAGAACTCAAGCCATTATCACAGGAAAGACTCAGATTTTTTTTGATAGTCAGATGAGAGGGATCTGAGCTCAATATGCAGGAATTGCCAAGACGGCTATAAAAGCATACGCGCTCATTATCTTTGCCAAGAAATTATCTTGATTATTATTTATGACCTCAGTTAAGAAATCAATCAAGAATGATGTGACAAAAGTATCCCAAAGTCAGAAAAAGGTCAATACTGTTCAAACAACCAATAACCTGTGACTATAAGGCGGCTGGAATAATATCATCATAAATGATTTGATATCTATAATTGCAGTATCAATGATTTCTCACCAATTAACAGATTTCTTTATCTCCATCGGTTTTAAGAAGACGAATTTCATATTGCTTGCAACTTGAGCAAAATCGGCTTTCTGAACTTGAGATACAGTGTATTCTTTAACTGATTCCAATGTTTCTTTTGGAGAAATAAGCTTAAGTTTTTTAATATCTGCAACATTTACATTTATCTTGAATATCTCTTTAGCATTGTCAAAATATTTCAATATGAATAATATGAAAATTACTACTATACCAACAAGTATAGATACAGCAAAGAAAGGATTGAATGCAAGTATCACTCAGGAGGCTAACAGTCAGCACAACGCGCCTAATCAGGAAAAGATGTTATTTTTTGAAAGAAGCTCAGCGTATTCAGATGGATCCGCATTATTCATAATATAGGACAGAGAAGTAACATCAGAGAATTCCTTTATTATTCAATAAAATATGACTGAAACCATAAGTAGAAGCACATTCAGAAAAGAGCCGAATATTTTTGAATAAGCCGAACTAGAGAGCTTGAATAACTCTTCAGGAGCAACTTTGAAATCTATGCTTCAGGCGGAATATATGAAATATAAGAAAATGACAGACACAACCAGCATCATTATGGCAGATGTAACGAACAGTTTTTTTGCATTGAAGTATTTTTGCAGGACTCAAACCGGACTATCAACTAAAAAAGATACAAAATTGGCAAGTCAAAGGAAAATTCATACAAGAAGCGGACTTCAGAGCTGTAATAAGAAGAAGAATACAAGGGTGAAATGGAAACACATCCACACAAAAGAAGATAAGGCTCAGTACCAAAAAAAATTATTTCTTCTGACTTCATCAAGTCAACTTTCAACAGACACAAAATTTGACATACTCCTTTATTTGATTAATATATTTTGATTTATACGATTGTATCATATAATGAAATTAAATTCAAATTTAGAAACCAATTTATGCAAAAAACTTATTACACAACAAACTGACTATATAAACAAGTACATATCAATTACTGAATAGTTACCGATAGCGAATGACTCGAATACTTCATTTTCAAAAGAGACCGAAATAATGCTTTCAATTGAGATACCGTAGAAATTAAGATAAAAAAACTCGAAAACTCATGAAAAAAAGCCGAAGCCGAGATTAGCAGAATCATCGCAAGATGACAAGAAGAGCTAGTCTGTATTTTTATGATCAGAAAATGACAAGAATTTTGATTCGCAAGAGTATATAACACTTTCTGATGAAAGGACATATATGTATATTCCGAAGATATCAATTGAGCGCAAAACGATGATATCGTGCTAATCAAGATAAAAAAATGAATTGATAAGCCTGTCTGAGTGGTGGTATGAATCTTAGGTAAAAAAACCGATATCGACATGCAAGAGAAGATCCTGCTCAAGCAATATTCAATAAGAACCGCTTTCAATGAGAAAGTCATTCAAGAAGCCAGAAATCTAGAATGAGTAAGATGATGAAAATATAGAGAAGACCTGACAAAAGAAATTATCGTCACAATAGATTGAGACGATGCAAAAGATCTTGATGATGCCATAAGCGTCAAAAAAAATGCCGATTGAAATTATGAGCTTTGAGTTCATATTGCAGATGTGGCCGAATATGTCACGCACTCCAGTCATCTTGATAATGAAGCAAAGAAAAGATGAACAAGCATATACCTGCCATGAAAGGTTATACCAATGCTACCGAAAGATATATCAGATGATTTGTGCTCGCTTAATCCGAAAACACCAAAAGCAACACTTAGCATTTTTATGGTAATTGATTCCAAGAATTGAAAGGTCCTTTCAAAGAAAATCAAGGAAACTCTTATTCATTCAAAGGCTAGGCTGACATATGATGAGGTATGGGAATACCTTAATACTAAAGATGAGAAAATAATCCCCTCTTCTCACATCAGACAAATGCTTGAGCATTCATATGAACTTTTCAAAATCGTATATTCGAGAAGGAAGAAAGAGTGAAAGATAGAATTTGATTTTCCGGAAATAAAAGTTGAGGTCGATAATGCTTGAAAAGCTATAAATATAAGCAAAAGGGTAAGAAATGACGCTCATAGGCTGATAGAAGAATTCATGATTTTAGCGAATGAGGAAGTTTCAAGGTTCTTTTCTGAAAAGAAAATACCATTCCTGTACAGAATACATGAAAAGCCATCAGATGAAGGAGTGTTCGCACTTCAAAAAATCTTAAGCGAATATTGAATTCCCATGGATGCCAAGAACCTTACCCCATTATCAATAAGCCATATTATTGATTCTCTTAAATGAAGGAAAGAGGAATATATCCTATCAAAGCAAATCCTTACATCAATGAGCAAGGCCAAATACCTTGATCTTCCGCTCGGGCATTTCTGATTATCTCTTAAATATTACTCCCACTTCACATCCCCTATCAGAAGATATCCCGATTTGCAGATCCATAGGATCATAAAAGAATTCTTACAAGGAAAAATGACTAAATCAGAGATCTTAAGATATCAGAAATCTCTATGAAAAGTTGCCAGCATGTCATCAACAAATGAACAGAAGGCTGAAGAAGTGGAAAGGAAAATAACTCAGCTCAAGACCATAGAATATATGGAAAATTATGTTTGAGTTGAATTTGAATGAAGAGTCTCTTGAATAAATGTTAATTGACTATATATAGAATTAGATAGTTGAGTTGAGGGATTTGTGCTGGGTAAGAATCTTTCTCTGCATTTTGCATTTGATGAAACAAAAAATGCCTTCTATAATTCAAAAACAAGAAAAAGCCTATGATTATGAGATTATACTAAGATCAAGGTTACTAAAGCTGATAAGAGCATGTGATTTTTGGATTTCGAATTAATATCATAAACTTCTCCAGACAATAAAAAAACTAGGACCATATCTGGGTTAAACCGGATATTGCAGCCCTAGTGAAAACTTATTGTTTTTGTATGCATTTAATTCTCTATAAACATAACTGGCATTCTTAGAGTTAAGAAATACATTTAGTACCATAGGATACAAATGGTATTTAAACATATATCTCGGTGACTGTCAAATCAAAAAAAGATTTTTTTGCAAATAATTGACGGAAGAGCGAAAATATGTTAATGTATGACACATATTAAATAACATTTGGCAATAGCTTGAATCGAATAGGCAAGGTCCTTTTAAGTGCTCTTGAAAGAAAAGAGAAAGAAGGCCTACTGAAAAATGCAAACACAACAGAGTCACTGACTGCTGAGACTTCAAAAATCTCAAATTTATTGCAGACTCACTTTTCGTCGCATGAACTTACCGAAAAAGAGATCGATGATTTGTTTGAATATGCAATAGTCTGAATCTCTCAAAATGGAGAAAACTGTAAATACTGCACGAAGCTGACAATGATTTTGCTTGATTATATCAAAAAGGAATTTTACTATAAGAATACAAAGATAAACGTTTGACTTCTCAATAAGGTCTTTGAAAATCCTAAATTAAAGCCCTTTATCCTTTTGTACCAGAAAAAACAAATAAATAATCTCTACAAGAATAAAGTAGAGCCCTTCTGAGAATTATCATATCTGCTGTGCACATTGTGAATGCCATACGAATACAATATAATCGATGACATGTATTCTCATGAATTTGAGTGAATCAGCAGTTTTCTTGATGATAGGATCAAATTATTGGAGAATAATCCATCAAAATTCCTGATTGATGAATTCTGTTCGATAATGGATATAGCAAATCAGATCACCAACATATTGAGCATTAATGCTGAAGACAAAATCAAATGACTAAGTTTTTTCAATAAGATTTTGTACTGAAAAACAAAAGAGGCGATTGAGAGATTCATCTATTGAAAAGGCTTGTCGTTAAATGTATACGCTACTGCTGTTGGAGGCGATGTCGATTATGTGAAATGAGTCTGAAATTCAATGGAATGAGAAGACCTATCATGATTGAAGAAAATGCAGAATAATCTCTGAAAATACCTATGCAATTACGCAGCCACCCTGGAGTACATCAAGACTGATAATGTAACTCAGGATGATATAGATTGAAGGATTTGAAATATCCTCAAAAAAATAACGCACTGATATTCAATCAGGGAATCTTCAGATTTCTGAGATAAGGAGTGAGACGAATACGATGAGGCAAAAAAATGAGCCGAACTGGTCAGGGATTGAAATGTGGCCTTCTCAAAACTCATTAAAATAAAGAAGCTTGAACAGATTTGAATTGAGGATAGGCAAAATACAATGTTAAAATTCAATTGTATCGATGATATGATAGGCATATATAATTGATTGCAGAGCTCAGGCGTAAAATTTGAGAATGAAGATGAGGTTATGGAGCATTTCATCTGAGAGAATAAGCCGTCTTATAATCAGATAATAATAATCTACAAGCTGATCCTCTTCTGTAAATTCAAGCCAGAAGTACTCACAAGACTAATAAAGCATCTGATAAATAATGTTAAATCAAAAAGCACTTTTTTTGAGAAATTCAAGATAAAGACTATAGAGCAGATGCTTCTGAATTTTTCACAAGATAATGAAATTTATAAAAAAGAAGAATGTATGAATACATTCGGATTAATTGAAAATTACATAAACAAATCAAACAAGGAAAATCTGATATACAACTATTGAAAGCTATATCTTTCTCTTGCGCTGAATTATTCCCTTGCAAAAAGTGATGAGACTATAGAGAAATCTCAGAAACTGCTGCATATATTCCTAGAAAAATATGGAAATAATCTTCCTATTGAGCTGACAAGCTTAATAGAAAGGGTGTATTCAAATATTGCAGTGTTTGAAACTGAACATACAGAAAGAATCAGCTGAGTAAGTGAAAAGGCACATTTTGTAAGCAAGTGAAGAAGGCTATATGAAAGGCAGAAGAAAAATTTCTTGCTTGAAGAAAGGGAGAATCTGAGAAAATGAATATTTGAGATGATCGGCAGAATCCAAAAAAATGTAGCCAATATTACAAAACACGAGAATATCGAATTAATCCAGAAAGAGATATGCAAACTGATTGAAACGTCTGTTTACCACAATCTCTGTAAGATAACGATCGAGCCTAAATGAAAGATTATCAAGCCCGGCAAGCTCAAGAAACATGCCATTATCGATAGTGATTATTTTGATATTGTTTTTGTTTATGATGAGATATATGATTATACATTCAATAAGATATTCGAGAGCGAGAAGGAAAATATAAAATGATGAATTCTCCAGCTCCTAGATTTGTATGAGAGCTTCGCAAACACATCACAGAATCTGGGCGCGCTGACCCAATTGGCATGATTGGTCATAGAAAGAAAGGATGAATATACAAAATGACACGTAAATAGAGTCCAAAAACTTAGTCTTATAATCTGAGGGATAATATGATTGAATTGAGATAGATTGCTTGACTTGAAGTTGCAGGCATTTTATCATGATTATTGAAAATATCTGGTTCCGGACGAAATATTAAAAAATCCTTGAAAACTGAATTCAGAGGAAATATTGACTATGGCAAAGCATTCTTGAGATTGAGTCAAATTATGAATTGAGCATTGACTTAATATGAAGCACTTGGAATGAATGCCGCATCATTCCAAGTATTATAGCAAAAACTGAGATCCGAATTTAAAATTTTGACAATTAGTCACTGGAATAAAAAATTGAAAAGCAATAGACGTTCATGATTTCAATAAGTTATTATGAAGAAACATACCTACTGCTGCAAGAATAATAATAATATGAGACATCATTGATGCCATAGCCTCGAGACGAATATATGACAGAAGAGCCGGTTGGCCGATAGAAGATATTCTTGTTGACATAGATAACGAGCTTATCTGATGTGCCTGACTCAAAAGGGTAAATGATGAGATTGAAATGAACGAGGAAATGTGGACAAGATGAACAGAAGACGATATGGAAACAAATCCATGCTCCATAAGATTTAAGGGACTTATCTATATTCCAGAACCAAATGCAACAATATTCTTTGATCCTGAAATCATAATCAAATTGGTATGAAATAAGGTTGAATATGAAAAAATCCGCCTTCAGATAAAGGAATCAGACAAGAAAGCAATTGCTGGGAAAATTCTTGATTTTGAAAATAGCTTAGATCAATTGAATGAAAAAAAGAGGATTTATAATATGCTGATTTCTACAAAAAGAGAGGATGTCCACGCAGATGTATTCAATGAATTCAGATTCACTGAAAAAGATACCGATGATCTAGTTCGAATTCAGGAAATGCTTGATAAACAAAGAATCATTCATGATTCATATAAAAAAGCCTAGGATTCTAGGCTTTTTATTATTTCTTTATTTGATAATGCCAGTTTTTTGAGATCCTCTCTGAGCTTAGATAATGTCTTTTCTCCTATCTTCCCTGCTCATGCATCTGTGGGAGCGCTTACAAGTCATTTTGAAATCTGATATTTAAGTATGCTTTCTTTGGTTTTCAATCAGTAGATTGCTGTATCCTTATCTTGAAAATATCCAAGTATCTTAAGAGTCTTTTGGAGCTTTCTTACATGGCTTCATACTTCATTTTCTTTTGGGATTCACATGCTCTTGGTTATTGTCGTTACTTTTGATTCTATCATAGCAATCTCTTGGAGCCTAACTTGTTCTTTTGCTATTCGCATCTTTTCTTCATTGAGATATGACAGGTATTTTTCTCAAAGAGCTTTTTTTGTTGCTGGTCAATAAGTTCAAGCTCATTTTGATCTGGTATCTTTTATGACGCCATTATCAATCTGAAAACTCAGAATTGCCACAATAAGATCAGTTGAAAAAATTCAATCGGCTGCTCAATTGAAATATCATAATTCTTTGAGGATCTTTTGGGCATGGGATATCGTATCTTTTTGACTTGTTTTTGCAATCGTCTGAGGCACTATATTTACTATGCTTACAGTCTTGGTGGTAGTTACGGTGTTCTTTCAAACTAATGAAGCATTTTTAAGGCTATCATAATCAATAGTTCAGATCTTAAAGTTTTCAATTGCGATAGACGGCAGTGTATCTTCTTCATTTTTTGATATCACCCTTCAATAAACGGCTCTTTTTCACCATGTTAATGCTCTCTTAAGTCATTCATCGCCGTATCACATCCAAACATCAATCCTATCTGCATCATAACCCCTGCTTCACGATCATACTATAGCTCATCATCTGTCTTCGACTGTTCAGATTCATACCCCTTCTAAAAATATTTTAGTACCGAAAGAATAGGACTTGGGTGCAGCTAACATTCCTGGATGTACAGCTTTTCAGCTGGCTCAATGCTTGCCTTCTCAATTAAGCTTTACTTCATCTGCAAAATTTCATCTAAGATAAAATTGCTGATCAGGAAGCGGAGAATAGTATGCGGTTACATAAAATTTCTTAAATTCTCAGTTATCCTGATTATCTGCGAAAGTTAAATTCAAAGAATTAAGGACAAGGCTTATGATAAGCAATATTTTAATTGTTTTTTTCATTTTTCTGAAATTTTGATTTATCTAAACTTAAGCTTAATTAAGCTGTATGGACTAATTTTATCATATATACGGATACAAATGCAAAATTATGATATTGACAATATCAAAATTACATTGATTATAAAAGATAACTCATCAAAGTGTTTCAATATTTATATTTATATGGAGTCAATAAAAGAACTTAATCAAAAAATCAAAAACGAAAAATTAACTTGCTTTATAAAAAATATATGTAAAATAGAAGCATAAATCCTGAAACGAAGAATTTGACCTAGTCAGGTTCTTTTTTTATAGGATTAGAGAATGAATGAATCTCTTAAGAAATTAATGATTTTAATCTTTTAAATTATATAATATGCTAGATATTAAGAAAATCGAAGCTGCGATAAATCAGATTTCCGCAGAAAAAAAGATAGATAGGTCAAAGCTTATCGAGATAATCGAACATGCGATCAAGACTGCTTATAAAAAAGATTATGGAAGCAAAGACACGAATGTGAATGTTACTATAAACGTAGAAACAGGAACTATAGAAATTAGCGTGGAAAAAGAAATCGTTGAAACGGTTGAGAACCCTTATACTCAAATTGCAAAAGCTGATTTATGAGATGATGCAGATTCATTTGAATATGGCGACACAGTCGAAATTGATGTATCTGATGAAGTTCTTTGAAATGAAGAATGATTCGGACGTATTGCATCTCAAGCTGCAAGACAAGTAATTATCCAAAAAATACAAGAATCAGAAAAAGAAAAGATTTATAACCTTTTCAAAAATAAGGAATGAGAGATCGTTAACTTGAAAATCGAACTTGTTGAGAAAAACAAGGTCCTTCTTGATTACAACGGTAATTCAATCGTATTGCCTAAATCTGAACAGGTTGCAAAAGATAAATATGTTCCAGGTCAAAGAATATATGTTTATGTGGGTAAAGTTGAAGAAGATAGCATAACAGGTCCAAGAGTCACCCTAACCAGAAAGGATAAGAATCTTGTTGCGAAACTATTTGAAATGAATGTTCCTGAATTGGAAGACGGCACAGTAGAAATCATAAGAATTGCGCGTAATCCTGGCTTCAAAACAAAAATCATAGTCGGTTCTGAATATGAAGAAGTTGATCCTGCAGGTTCTCTTATTTGACCAAAAGGAATACGTGTAAAGGCTGTTGTTGATGAATTATTCGGAGAAAAGATAGATATCATCAATTATACGGATGATATGAAAGAACTTATTAAAAAAGCTCTTAGCCCCGCACAAATAAGCGATGTAAAGATTGATATGGCAAATCATGAAGCCACATGTTATGTTCTAGGCGAAGAAAAGGTAAAGGCAATCTGAAAGGGTTGAGCAAATATCAATCTTGCTGTAGAACTTACAGGATACAAGATAAGCCTTGTTTCTAATGATGAAATTTAAGAGATTCTACAAATAACAAAATCCAGATTTCACAAGAAATCTGGATTTTGTTTAAA
>AMFJ01013587.1_pt1 | contig 10415 bp, 9 predicted proteins | sample 427208 | NCBI WGS metagenome assembly AMFJ01 (sample SAMN02954298, study PRJNA114691) | groundwater metagenome | biome: aquatic; feature: subsurface aquifer; material: sediment; isolation source: subsurface aquifer sediment | place: USA: Rifle, CO | collected 2008-08
CATTAATTTGTAGGTTGAAATGGAATACAAGCATTGGGCAGGTGCTTGTATTCCTTTTGAGCTTATAAGTTTACAAAGATGTGCGGGATAAATGCTCTCTCTTTACTAGACAAAAAGCTTACTATCCCACCCAATGGGTGGGTTTTTTGTGGTTTTAATGGTTTAGATTCTTCACCAAAGAGGCTCCCTGGGGGTCTAGAATAAGCTCTAGGCGGAGTTAACAAAGATAAAGTAGTTTTACTAAGGATTAATTTTTTTAGAGAAAAGTATGCGGCCCGCAGTTGTCTGAATTACACGTGATACTATAACATCTATGTCCCGGCCAACATCTCTACTTGCCTGCTCTATAACCAGCATAGTACCATCATCCAGGTAGCCTACGCCCTGGCTGGAATCCTTTCCCACATGAAGAACGCGGATATGTAGTGACTCTCCGGGAACAGCCCTAATCTTTAAATGATTAGCCAAGGTATTTATGTTAATAGCAGTCACTCCCGAGATACTGGCCTTTTTTTCAAGATTGTAGTCACAGGTAATAAGTCTTCCCTTATGACTCTTCGCAATTTCTATTAGCTTATCGTCCACCTCTTTAGGAGTGCCTTCTCCGTTTTTATCCGGAAGGTGAAGAACCTTTACTCCATTCGTCTTCTTTAATTTATCGAGAAGCGCCAACCCTTTCCTTCCCCTCTCTCTTTTAACCATGTCCTGAGAATCAGCAATGTGTTTTAGCTCAAGCAGTATGCTTTCCGCAATTACAAATGTCCCTGTGAAAACCCCTAAGGAAGCTACTTCAAATACTCTCCCGTCAATTATGGCTGAGGTATCCAAGAATATTGCATCTTCTATTTTCTTACCCTTCCCTTCAGGAGGGCGGTGCGGAATAACTGATGGTATACGGTTTATAACGTTTTTAGCTACTTCATCGGCTAATGCTTGAATGAATTTTGCAGGAAGATCCACTACCGGAAATCCTCTTCCTTCTTGAATCTCGTTTTTTCTTCCCGTTTTTACACTTTTTGAAGATGTCTTTTCTTTGATTCTCTTTGTTTTCTTTTCTTCTTTTGCCATAGCTTTATCCTTTCAAGATAACCTAAACGCTATATTTCTTTATTACTTCATTTAGAGTTTTAAATTTATCAGTTCCAAGGATATTAGTAAAGCCCAATTTTTTCGCTTCTTTGCTCCTTTTTAAGAAATCATTGACTTGACGAAGTTCTCCTAAGAGTCCTACTTCCGCTATTCCAACAGTACTACCCAACGGAACGTTTTTAATGCTCGAGAAAACTGCCAAACAAATTCCTAGATCAGCCGCAGGATCAGTTAGCTTTAATCCTCCTGCTACATTTACATAAATATCCATTGTCTCAATAGGTAATCTGCAATGCTTTTGAAGAACGGCTAATAATAATTCAAGTCTTTTTCCGTCCACCCCTGAAGCAACACGTCTTGGCATTGGAAATTTAGAATATACTGCTAAAGCCTGAATCTCTACCAAAAAAGCCCTAGTCCCTTCTAGTGTTGCTGTCAAAACACTTCCCGGCGCATCCCCTTTACTTTGGGTTAGGAAAATTTGTTCCGGGTTTTTAATCTCATTCATCCCTCCCTCAGACATTTCAAAAACACCTACCTCATCCACCGGACCAAATCTATTTTTAAGAGATCTTAGTATTCTAAATCTTGTGAATTTCTCTCCTTCCAGAAATAAAACAGTATCTACCATGTGAGATAAAACCATAGGACCCGCCACCATACCCTCCTTAGTAACGTGTCCTACTAGGATAGTTGGAATATTTAAGCTTTTGGCAACTTTTATAAACTCCATTGCCGAATATCTCACCTGACCGACTGATCCTGACAAGCCTGATAGGTTTTCGGATTCCATTGTTTGGATTGAGTCTATGATCACGAGATTGGGAGAAACTTTTGCTATAACATCTACTATTGCGTCTGTATTTGATAAGGATAAAAGAAGTAAATTGTCATTTTTTACACGGGTTAATCGGTTGGCTCGAAGTTTTATCTGCTGTTCTGACTCTTCTCCTGATATATAAAGAACTACTGACTTCTGACTACTGACTTCTGACCCGCGAGTAATATTTGTCTTACTAGACGCTAGTTGCTGATTGCTAGAGGCTATGTTCAATGCAAGCTGAAGAAGAAGTGTTGATTTACCAATTCCTGGATCTCCTGCAAGCAAAGCTACTGAGCCTGGAACAATTCCCCCGCCTAAAACTCCATCCATCTCCGAGAAGCCGGAAGAAAACCTATCTTTTTCTTCAGATTTTATTTCCGAAAGCTTTTTAGGCTCAACATTAACTCGTTCGGAGTTAGAGTTTAAACTCGGCTTGCCCGCCGAAGCCCTAGAGGCGAAGGTGGGCACTTTAATTTCGCGAAGCGAATTCCAAGTTCCGCACTCTGGGCACTTCCCCATAAAAGCAGGAGAATCATATCCGCAGACTTCACAAACAAATGAAGTAGATAATTTCATAACTAGCGTGTAGGGTTTAGGGAATAGCGTATAGAAACTATACCCTATGCGCTACAACCTAACCCCTAACGATACCCTATTGGTTTTTCCTTTAAAACCGGAGTGAGATCAACTCTATGTCTCCTACTGTCTACTTCTGATACAGTGGCCTCAATTTCCTGTCCTGTAGAGAAATCTGATGTAGGCGGAATTTTCTCTTTCTTAATAAGTCCTTCTACTCCGTTTCCTAAATCTATTGTTATTCCCAAAGAAGTCATCTTTATGATTTTCCCTTTCACTTTCTTATCAGGAGTAAAGCTCTTGGAGGCCTCCTGGAATGGATCTATTGTTAGTCTTTTTATAGATAAATTAACTCTTTTTGCGTCCTTATCTATTCCTAGAACCTCTGCTTGAATCTTTTCTCCTACTTTAAAATAGTTTTCTGCTGTTTCGGTTTTATCCCATGAGAGTTCTGAGAGATGAATAAATCCTTCAAGGCCTTTTACAGAAACAAATATTCCAAAAGGTGTAGTACTGGAGACTACTGCGTCAACCTTTTCCCCACTCCTTACCACAGAAGTGGCTTTTGAGAAAGCTTCATCTCCCACTGCGCCTTTTTGGGAAAAAATAATCTTATGGAGAGCTCTATTTAACTCAAGTACAATTGCATTAATTTTTTTACCAAGGAAGCTCTGAGCACTATCATTTAGTATAGCTTGGGAATTTGGTAAAAATCCTGAGATACCATCCGGAGTGGAGACTAAGAAACCCCCTTTGGTTAGATCATTAACGGTAACCTGCAAAATAACTTCGCCTTGCTTTAGCCTATCTAGTTCTTTCCAAACTCTCCCGTCGATAAACCTTCTTAAAGACACCACTGGATTTCCCTGATCAGACTCAGGATTTAGAACTGAAACATCAACCTTATCTCCAACTTTTAGTGAATCTAATAGAGAATGGAGTATATTTTTATCTTTCTCAAGCACTACCGCTTCTGTTTTTGCTCCTATATCTATCAAAATTTCAGAGGATGTCAGCTTCGTAATTATGCCTGTTACGATCTCGCCTTTTTTAAATGACTTTATGGAAGTCTGAGTTTTGGCCATCAGTTCGGCCATGGAAGTTGCGTTTGCCAATTTGTATCATTCCTTTCATATTTAGTTTTCTAAAGTATACCACCGATCGTAAGCTTAAACAAGATCGAGCCTAATTTTACTTTAGGTTAATCCAGAATCATCAAAAATGGTAAATAGTAATTATCTACAGGACGATATAAATTAATTAACTTAAATCAAAAAATTAGTAGCTAAAAATGAATTTCTCAAATCTCCATTATGATATACTTAATTTTTATTAACAGGATATGGGTAAAGCAACTGAGAAAGACTGGGATAAATATTGGACTAAGAAAAAAACAAAATCCCAGGAAATGTATAGAGTAATTGCCAGCTTTTACAGGCAATTCATCATTAAAAGAGCTTTAAATTACTTCATTAGAAATGAATTTAAAAAAAACGCAACGCTTCTCCATGCAGGCTCAGGATCAGGACAAGTAGACGCAGACATCATTAGCTCATTTAATATTACGGCTTTAGATATTTCAGATGAGGCTCTGGAAATATACAAATCAAATTACGGAGAAAGAGCAAACCCAATCAAAGGAGATATCTTCAAGCTTCCGATGAAAAAATCTAGCTTTGATGGAATTTATAACCTTGGTGTGCATGAACACTTTACTAGCGAAGAAAATGAAAAAATCCTTAATGAGTACGCAAGAGTTTTAAGGTCTAAAGGCAAAATAATCCTCTTTTGGCCTCCTAAATATGGTGTTACCGTTATATTTTTATCATCATTACACTTTATTTTAAATAAAATTCTAAGATTTAATATAAAACTTCAGCCCGAAGAAATATCTCTAATAAAATCAAAAAGGGAAATAGAAGATCTTCTTAAGAAAACTGGATTTAAGATGACTAAATTTTACTTCGGCCCTAAGGATTTATTTACGCACGTCATTGTTATTGCAAGAAAATCTGCTTAGTCTTTCCTGCTCTCGTAGATATTCCAGATAGTTTCCTGATTATCAAATGTTTTTATGGAAGATGTCGGACTTACTTTATAGCTGCACTTAAGCTCCGTTATGTAAACGTGGTTTGCGGGGATCAAAGCATAAGGGTTAGAAAATGGCTTAAAGAAACAATCCTGGCTTAATATCATATTTTCAAATTCTATCGGATGTTTATTAATGTTTAAGTGCACGTAAGAAGGATTAGTTTTGTTATAAAAAGCGTAGTGCATGAAAGTATTAACCGTAGCACCGGACACCATTACAGTTTTTCCTTCTTTTTTGTATCTATCAATCATGTATACAAGGTCTTTCGTTGATTTTGAAAAATACTTGGCATTAGTTCTCGACCAATCATAATAATATTGTGAAAGATATCCCAATACTCCATATAAATATAAAGCAGAAATAAATAAAATAGCCAGATATTTATAAACTTTTTCCTTTCTGTAAGTTACAAATGCAAAAATACCGGCTCCTATAAACGCACAAAGCCAAAAAATCATAAAAGAAGATCTCGATGTCCATGTAGGACTTGTCGTGCCTAAGGCAGAGGGCAAAGGAGAAATAAGAAGAAGAAAAAGAAGAGAATAAAATTCTCTTCTTTTTCTCATAAATAACCATAAAGCTCCCATGAAAATAAAGGGCAACTCAAACATATATAATTCCCCTCTTCCCCAGATTGAATATATGCCATTTGCTTCCTGGCTTAGAAATAAATAATCAGGTGAAAATGCGTGAAGATAATTAGAGCTAAAAATCCTAAACCAATAGGTGAATTTATTGTGATATATCTTTTCAATCATGGGAGGCTCATCTGAAAAACGTCTTTCTAGTTCTACAGCTAGCGCTGTTTGTTCTTTATCCTGAAAGAAAAATGGCGCGCCTTCTTTTGAAGAATAAGAAGAAGCTCCTTGGGTTTTACTAAGATATGCAAAGCTACCAAATGAGAGTACAATCGTAGCTAAAATTATTAACAAATGTTTTTTAGATAATTCTTTAAATTTATATAAAACAAGCGTTAACAAAAGCGGTAAAAAAATTACCTTTAATGCTGCGTAACCATGAAAAGCAAAAAAGAAAAGCATCATTGAAAGAACTATAAACTTCGTTCTTTTTTTGGCATAAATAAAAACAGTGATCGCAGATAAATAGATTAAAAGAGTAATATCCGCCTCAAGAGCAAGTCTAGAAATCTGAATGTGCCAAACCGAAACAGATAAAACAAATGCAGAAAGTAAAGCAACTGCTTCATTATTTAATATTTTTTTTAAAATAAAATAAAAAAGAACTACAGATAATATTCCAGACAATGCATACGGCAATCTTGCTGTAAATGGATTTAAATCTAGGAAGAAAAAAGGAATGCTGCTCAAATACATTGGAACCTGGCCATAAGTATTTGCTCCGTCCATTTTAAATACCAAGGGAAGAAAATTACCAAACGCGTCTTTTCCTGTTTGAGCAAGAGAATATGATGTATAAACAAATCTTATTTCATCATCAGACATGCTTACGGGTACGCTATTTAACATCCACAAACGCAGTATTGAGGCAAGAATGACGACTGTAACTAGCGGTAAATACTTTTTAACTCTTTTAGAAAACATTATTTGTAATATAACACAAATAAATCTTAATATAGATCTTTCCAACAAAAAACCACCCCTAAAGAATTTCGCAGCCAATTGATCTTAGTAAATCTTTTATTCTTGCAAGATTATCTGGATTAACTGTTTTTGGATCAATTCCTATATCAAAATTCACTGTTTTATCAGGATCTACGCCCTGCATTCTTTCAGCGTCTGTCGCAACTCCAGGCATAGAGTCAATTGCTGTTAAATTAGCTCCCATGAGATAAAATGGAGCGAGTACTTTTGCTAATAATCCAGGCTGATCATTAGTTACTCTAAAGCTTAAGCTCTGCATTCTAAGATTCGCATTTCTTGCTCCAATTACTCCAGCTTTCCTGAAAATAGCATCCACTGTACCATCCTGATTATGAAAATCTATATTCCCCTGCATCAAAGCTCGCATTCCTTCTTCGTCTCCTAATACTTCTCCTAGAGCATCAACTCCCTCTCTTATTCTTGCCATCAGTTCTTCTTTGATTGGCTGATTAAATAAAATTTCGCTTGGAACCTTAGTCCCTTGCCCCAAAGTTCTTCCAATAGGAAGCGCCTGCAACTCTGCATTAAGAGTTGCAAATGCATCAAATTCGCCTAACGGATATTCGTGGTTTCTTAAAGCAGTAGCGGTAATATGCGCAATCGCCATAGTTATAAACTGATCTACCTCAACATTCCTGTGATCTTCAATGTCAATTGTGCGAAGTGAAGAATTAGTCGAAAGAAAAAGATCAAAAGCTAATCTTTTAGCGCGCTCCGAATTTGGGCCAACCTCGCATACCCATACCTTTATTCCTCGCCATGGCTGTGTGGGAACAGAACCTAAATGAGTCGAAGCAACACTGATCCCCATATCATCAAGCTCTCTGTAAGTTGTAACCAAAGGCTGTTTAACGCTCGATCCGTCAAGAACTGTGTGCTCTGGCTTTAGATAATCCCATGAGGTTCTAAGCATTTCTAAGATCTCTGTATCTGGAACAGCAAAAAATATGTCTGTTGAACGCTCTGCAAACTCGGTGAAAGGGTCTCCCACTTCACAAATTTGAACCTGCTTGAAACCCATCGGCTCCATAACTGAGACAACCTTACTACCTAAGGCTCCTCTTCCACCGACAACTGTGGCTATTCGTTCGCTATAAGGTCTAAATAATTCTGCCATACCCTGCTATCACTTCCTTTAATAGATTTATTTCTTCTTCCGTACCCACTGCAATTCTGACAAACGAATAATCTAAACCGACGTTACTATTAGCATTTCCATGGCTCACTATTACGTTTTTTGATTTAAGGTATTTTACAAAGTCTGAACCCTTATCCTCAGATCCAAACTTTAGCATTATGCAATTAATCTGAGAATTTAAGCAATTAAACCCCTGTTCATTTAAGAACGTAGCTAATCCTTTCCTTCGGTCGATAATACCTTGTCTAAGGTTTTCAAAATACTCCTCGTGATCTAAGGCAATTATTGCCGCGCCTATGGAAAGGTAGGATACATTAGTCCAGGTAGTCTTTTTTGAAACTTCATCTATTAATGGTTTTTGAGCAACTATAAAGCCTACGCGGTTACCTGCCATCGCATATGCTTTAGAAAAGCTTCGTAACACCGCTAAATTAGGATGATTCTTAACCTCATCTATTACGGACAGCTCGGCAAATTCTGCGTACACCTCATCGATTACCACTTTGGCCTGTGGATTATTTCTTACAAGCTCAAGTACTTTCTCCTTTGGCGTAAATCCTACTGGATTATTAGGATTGGCCAAAAAAATAAGTGTTGCATCCGGTCTATGAGAAGTGTTAATTACATATACGTCATTTTCCATCGACGGGATAAACTCCACGCTTGCATGGAAATCTTCTATTTCTTTGTAAGAAATAAATGATGGCGTAAACACAACCGTTCTTTCGCCGTACGCTAACGCAAACATTCTTATGCCTTCATTAGCTCCTGCTGTTAGCAGTAACATTTCCTGGGGTATTCTGTATTTATCAGCAAGTTTCGTTATTAACTCCGCTGGCTGCGGATGATAAGCATTAGCGGCAGCAGAATATTCCCTTAAGCCCTTATAAATAAAATCAGGTAAGGGACTTGTTACCACCGTATATTGCAGGTTTAATATCTTTGCTTCCGATCTAGCCATCGGCGGATTATAGCAAAATATTACTAAATCTATTAATTTTATTTTGTTTTTCATATGAATTTCATACTACAATGCTTGCGCAAATCCATGAATCACACCACGAGTTATCTGAATATCTATACATGCGTCTGTAATTGATAACCCATTGGCAGGTCTAACAGTTGGATCCCATTTCTGATTCCCTCCTAAAATATTACTTTCTAGCATTATTCCAAGAATCCCTTGTTGACCACCTCTTATTTGTCTTGCAACTTCGCTCAAGACTCGTGGTTGATTATTATGATCTTTATTCGAATTTCCATGAGAACAATCAATTAGGACTCCATTTATAAGTCCAAATTGTTCGGCTAAAGCTACTCTAGTATTTTCAATAGTTTCTGGATCAAAATTTGAACCATTTGCGCCACCCCTCAGAACAATATGTGTATTAGGATTGCCTGTCGTCTTAACCATCGACAAAAGTCCTTGCCCATTAACGCCTGGGAATGAATGAGGCTTCCTAGCAGCGTGCATTGCGTTTATTGCAACAGAAATATCTCCCCATGTTCCATTTTTCATCCCTATTGGCATGGACATTCCACTTGCGACCTGTCTATGAATTTGACTTTCCACTGTCCGAGCACCGATTGCTCCCCAGGAAATACCATCAGCTAAATACTGAGGGGTATTCGGATCCAAAATTTCGGTCGCACAAGGTATACCAAGCTCATTAATTCTTACTAATATTTCACGTGCTAATAATAGTCCACGTTGAAAATCTTCAGATCCATCAAGATAGGGGTCATGAATAAGGCCTTTCCATCCTACTGTTGTTCTAGGTTTTTCGAAATATGTTCTCATTACAATGAGTAATTCATTCGAAGTTTCATCCTGAATCTCTCGAAGTTGCTGTGCATATTCCAAAGCAGAGACTGGATCGTGAATGGAACATGGACCTGTAATTACCAGTTTTCGATGGTCCTTACCTCTCAATATATCTTCTATCCCTCTGCGTACATTCGTCACTATCTCTGGTCTCTTCAATGGCAGGAGTTGCTTTACCTCATTTGGAGCAAGCAAAGGAAATGTATCTAATACATGCGTATCTTCGAGCCTTCCTGTATTTAATTCGGGTGTTAACATAATAAAAAACCTCCCTTACGAGTAGCTGTAAAATATTTGCTGTTTAAAGTAAGATTAGTTTTCATTTAATATCTTCCTGGCTGTTGCGTCTGCGAGAATTTTCATTGTGTCAAAAATCTTTAAGTTTTTATGTTCTGATATGAGAAGCTGAAGGTCAGTACAGGCAAGCAGGATACAATCGCTATGATCCAGACTATCAACGATTTTTAAAAGTCTTTGCTCATCGCTGGCATTATGTTCACCTTGAAGAACTTTTGTAACAATTGAGGATACTCCGAATTGGTTCTTGGGGCTTGGCTTATTTATTTTTATTCCTTTTTTAACACAGTGTCCGTCAAACAACTTACTATCCACTGTTTGCGTAGTTGCTAAAAAACCAACTTCACCAATATTTTTTTCTACAAGAAATTTAACAGCTTCTTCGACGATACTGATAACCGGAATACTGACAGATTTTTTTACTTCTTCGATAAAAACGTGCGCTGTGTTACAAGGAATTACTATAAAATCCGCTCCACCCTTCTCCAGATGCTTAGCTGCATCTAGCAGGAATGGAAGCAAGCGATTCTTTCCTTTTGCCTCAACAATTATTTCTCTCTCTAAATCAAAGCGCATCGGAACGTTAAAGACAATCATAGGAGGACGATTTAGCTTGTTAGTTTTAAAACATGAAGAAAGAACTTCTAAGTAAAACTTAGCAGTTGTTTCTGGCCCCAGTCCTCCGATAATTCCTACAGTTTTCATATTTTTTACCACAAAAAAACCTCCCATTCGGGAGGTTTAACCACAAAAAGTAAAACCTCCCTTTAAGAAAGGCCGTACCAATAATTATTTATACTCAAATTTATATTCATACTAATATCTAGTACCTATTTACTAATGACTAAATTTATACTAACGATCCCGGCCTCGATCTATTGTCCCCAGGACTAACCCGAGTATCGTGAACGCTGAAGTGTTTTACGACTCTGTTCGGAATGGGAAGAGGTAGT
>AMFJ01005874.1_pt1 | contig 10412 bp, 15 predicted proteins | sample 427208 | NCBI WGS metagenome assembly AMFJ01 (sample SAMN02954298, study PRJNA114691) | groundwater metagenome | biome: aquatic; feature: subsurface aquifer; material: sediment; isolation source: subsurface aquifer sediment | place: USA: Rifle, CO | collected 2008-08
TTTAGTTATCCACCACACTGTTTAGTATAGAGCCTTTGAAATTTGATTTTATCGGCTTTGTGCAGTAGAATTAAAAAATAAAGAATATATCTAATTATAAACTAAAAAGAAAAAATGAGAGAAGATATAAGGCAAACAAAACTGGATAAATTGAACAATATCCGCAATTTCGGCATGGAAGCCTATCCAGAAAAGGTAGAGCGCGATATGGTCAATTCTGAAGCTCTGGAAGCTTTTGAATCATTGTCAGGAAAAGAAATTTCTTTGGTTGGACGGGTGAAATCTTTCCGGCCGATGGGAGGATCGACTTTCGCTCATATCGAAGATGAAACAGGAAAGATCCAAGTTTTTTTAAATAAGAATAATATCCCAGAAGATAAATATAGGTTGTTTGCAAAAAATGTGGATCTGGGTGATTTTGTGCAGGTGTCGGGAAAACTTTTTTTGACCAAACAAGAGGAAAAAACTTTGGAAGTGCATGATTGGAAAATGATCAGCAAGAACATGCGTCCGATTCCGACAGAACATTTTGGCATCAAGGATGAAGAAGAACTGCTTCGCAAGAGATATTTGGACTTAATGATGAATGCTGAGACTCGAGAACTTTTTCGTCAAAAAAACATTTTTTGGCAGACAGTGCGAAACACTCTGGCAAGCGATGGATTTTTGGAAGTTCAGACTCCGGTCTTGGAACATACTCCGGGAGGAGCGGATGCGGAGCCGTTTATGACCCATCACAACGCCCTGGATCAAGATTTCTATTTGCGAATTTCCTTGGAGCTTCCTTTGAAAAGGCTTTTGGTGGGAGGCTATGAAAAAGTTTTTGAAGTGGGCAGATGCTTCCGAAATGAAGGAATGGATCGCGAGCATTTGCAGGAATTTGATAATACGGAATTCTATGCCGCTTATTGGGATTTGGAAAAAGGAATGGAATTTGTCGAGGCATTGTATAAAAAAATTGTCTTTGCGGTGACGGGAGGATATGAAACGGAATATGAAGGAGAAAAAATCAATTGGAATATCGATTTTCAGCGCATCGATTATTTCACGGAATTCAAGAAAACTACGGGCATTGATCTGTCGGGAGAAGTCTCTGTCGAAGAGCTGAAGAAAAAGGCGGACGAGCTTGGCATCAAATATGACCCGACATACGGCAAAGGAAGGATGATCGATACGATTTACAAAAAAACTATCAGGCAAAAATTGATCCAGCCTTGTTTTCTGGTCGGACATCCGATCGACGTTTCTCCGCTGGCCAAATCTGATCCGGAAAATCCGCGAAGAACTTTGCGCATGCAGCCGATTGCCGGAAAATCGGAATTGGGCAATGGATTTTCCGAACTCAATGACCCGATCGATCAAAGGCAGAGGTTTGAAGAGCAGATGAAAATGCGTGAAGCGGGGGACGCTGAAGCTCAGATGATGGATGAGGATTTCGTGGAGGCTTTGGAATATGGCATGCCGCCGGCTTTCGGATTCGGAATGGGTGAACGTTTCTTCTCTTTCATCAAAAATCGTTCTATTCGTGAAACGGTTATTTTTGCAGCAGTGAAATCTAAATAATTTCAATCATATGCAAATTGAATATGAAGCGACATTTTTAAATGTTGATAAGGATGAAATGCGCGGAAGGCTGAAGCAGGCCGGCGCAGTTTTGGCACGGCCTGAATTTTTGCAAAAAAGAATCACTTTTAATTTGCCAAGCGGACATGAGATTGCGGGCGGATGGCTGCGAGTCCGAGATGAAGGAGACAAAATTACAACAACGCTGAAAATTGTTGATGGCAACCAGATCCACAATCAGAAAGAAATCAACTTGCAAGTGGACAGTTTCGAAGAGGCGGTGAAATTTCTAGAAACTATCGGCTGTCGAAGAAAATCTTATCAAGAAACCAGAAGAGAACTCTGGACTTTGGATGATGTGGAAATCGCTATTGATGAATGGCCGTTCTTGGAACCATATGTTGAAGTAGAAGGAAGATCCGAGGAATCAGTGAAGGAGGTTTCAGCAAAATTGAAATTTGATTACGGTCAGGCTTTGTTCTGCTGCGTATCGACTTTGTACAGCATGAAATATAAAATGCCTGAAGAGTTTATAAACAATCAAGTATCTGAGATAACTTTTGAAGGAGAAAATCCTTTTAATAAGAAATAATTTTATGGAATTAGGAATTACAAAAGAGCAGGCGGAAAAAATTTTGGATGAATTCGTGAAAGATCCGATCACGAAACTTCACATGACTGAATCAGAGGCGATCATGCAAGCGCTGGCAAGGCGATTTGGGGAGGATGAAGAAAAGTGGGGGATCATCGGTCTTCTTCATGACATCGATTGGGAGCTTACGAAAAGCGACCCGAGCGAGCATTGCGTGAAAGCGGTGGAAATTTTAAAATCGAACGGAGCCAGTGATTTCTTGATCGAGACCATCATTTCCCATGCTTATGGCATGAAAGAGATTCCGGCTTATGAAAACAAGGAGAGGACAACCAAGATCGAACATAGTCTAGTGGCGGCAGAAACCTTAACCGGGCTCATAATCGCTTCAGCCCTGATGCAGCCGGACAAGAAACTTGCCAGTGTCAGTGTGGAATCTCTCAAGAAAAAATTCAAGAATAAGAAATTCGCCGCACGCTGCAACCGAGAACACATTTGCGAATGCGAAAAGGCGGGAATTCCATTGGATGAATTTTTAGAGTTGGGACTCAAAGCGTTACAAGGGATTTCAGATAAATTAGGAATGTAAATGAGAATATAGAAAATGATAAAAAAGTATGAAAAACATACAGCATCAACACAATAAGCCAAACAACTATGCTTTTATAGACAGTCAAAATCTGAATCTGGCTACTCGTGGATTAGGATGGAAACTCGATTTTTATAAATTTCGTGTCTATTTAAAGGAGAAGTACAATGTAAAAGTAGCTTATTTGTTTATTGGATATTTAATTGAAAATCAAGATCTATATAATTCATTGCAAAAATATGGATATGTTCTTATTTTCAAACCAACTCTGAAATACAAGGATGGAAAAATAAAAGGAAATTGTGATGCAGAGCTTGTGTTGCAGGCAATGATAGATTATAAGAAATATGATAAGGCTATCATAGTAACAGGAGATGGTGATTTTCATTGTTTGGTTCATTATTTGGCTGGACAAGATAAGCTTGAAAAAGTATTAATTCCTAATAAATTTAGCTATTCAGCTTTACTGAAGAAATTTGCGGCTAATCGATTGAGTTTTATTAATGATTTAAAGCAAAAATTAGAGTATAAAAATAAAAAGCACCCAGTAAGGACAAAACCTTAAAGGGCTCTTTTCGTAGTGATTCTACATGAAGTATAGCGGAATAACACAAAATGTCAAGCACTATACCTCACCTATAAATACCGCTAAAAAGATAAAATATTCCAAAAAATTTAAGGATAAAATAATTTTCTATGAAAAATAATATTTTTTTGACATCTGATGCGGCTACTGTTATACACGATGTTGTAAAGCATTTTGATTTTGACAACAAAAAGAAAACTTTATTTATCGAAACCTCTGGAGAAGCGCATCAAGGCAATAGGCGATGGATCGATGACGCAAAAAAGAAAATGGAACAACTGGGATTTGATATGATAAGTTATACGATTACAGATAAAACAGAGAAGGAGATTGAAGAGGCGCTTCGCCAAGTAGATATTGTATATGTGGCTGGCGGCAATAGCGCATATTTGCTATGCCGCTCTCAGGAAAATAATTTTGCAAAAGTGGTAAGAAAATTTATTGAAGACGGCGGCATTTACATAGGACAAAGTGCAGGATCAATAGTTGCTGGTCCCAATATATATCCTTTATATAAATCGGATCATGACGAATGGTTCATAAAAATAAGCAGTTTTGACGGTTACGGCTTGGTTAACTTTATTGCTGTTCCTCATTTTGGGCGCGAGGATAAGAAAGAATCATTTTTAAAACATCGATTTAGCCATATGTATAGTGATAAATATAAATTTATTCTACTTACGGATCGGCAATATATAAGAGTGCAGGAGGATGGGATGTATAGGATTGAAGAAGTATAAGGGTAATAACAAATTATTTAACTAAATAAAAACTTATGTCAGTCCTCATTAATTTCAAAATTTGTGACAATGCTAAAGATTGCAATGGTATCGCTGTTTGCCCGACTGGCGCTTTGGCTTGGGACGCGAAGAAAAAAAGCATCAAAATCGACAATGAGAAATGCGTGAGTTGCAGAAAATGCGAAAAAAAATGCATGGTGGATGCCATTCATGTCGCTCGAAATGAAAAGGAATATGAAAAAATAAAAAAAGAAATTGATGAAGATCCGAGAAAGATCGGAGATTTGTTTGTCGATCGATATGGAGCAGAACCGATCGGACTGGCTTTTATCGGTTCGGAAGAAAAATTCCAAAAAGAGATCATCGACTACAAAAAACCGGCCATCGTGGAATTTTTTGATAATGATTCCGTAAGATGCCTTTTGCGGTCTATTCCGCTGAGAGAATTGATAGGGAAATTCAATTGCCGTTTTCGCAAAGTGAAAATAGAAAAAGATCTGGCTGAGAATTATAGGATTAAAGAATTGCCAGCTCTCTTGTTTTTTGAAAAAGGAAAGTTGATCGGAAAAATCGAAGGATATTATGATAACGAAAAGAAGGATGAACTGGCAAAAAGGATAAAAGCTATAATTAAAAAATAATCATATGGGCATCAAAGTAGAATTCAATCCGGATCTTGCTCTTCGAGACATTTCTGAGTACGAAGCAGGGAGGAGAAAAATTGAGGAATGCGTTCCGAAAAAATTGGAAGCGGGAAAAATTTATGAATTTCTCAAAAGCGGACAAAGGCTCTATTATCTGAGCGACAGCGAATTTTATGGCAACGGACAACTTCCCCTTATGAAGACATCAGGCAATGAGAATCTTTCACGTCCGATCGCCAGCATAAAAATGCTGGAAGCGACGCATTTTTTGGAAGAAGGAGAAATCTGGACGAAGGGAAAATATCAAGTGGTTAGAATGTTTGACGAGAATGATCCAACAATTCATTTCGAAGCGTGCAAGATAATCGAATAACTTTTTAATGCTAATATGAACAAAAAAGAAGTCATTGTGAAAATTGAAGAAGAGGCAAAAAAATTTTTTGTGGGGGCGAGCGGGTGCCATGACTGGACACATGTGAAAAGGGTGAAAAATTTGGCTCTTCACATCGGAAAGAAGGAAAAGGCTGATATTTTTGTTCTGGAACTGGCCGCTCTTCTTCATGATATCGGGAGAAAAGAGGAAGAGGAAGGAAGAGGAAAATTTTGCCATGCCGAGAAGGGAGCAGAAATGGCGAAGGAAATTTTGGAAAGATATGGAATAGAGGAAGAACAGATTGAAAATGTCGTGCATTGCATAGAAACTCACCGCTGGAGAAAAAATCGCCAGCCGGAAACTCTTGAAGCTAAGATAATTTTTGATTCGGACAAATTGGATTCTATCGGAGCGATCGGAATCGCACGAGATTTTCTTTTTTCAGGCGGTGCAGGCTCGTGCTGCCTATACAGCGGAAATGAAAAGAATCTTGCAAAAGCTGGTAAAAATTACACCTATGGCAAAGAGGATTCCGCCCTATTGGAATATTATATAAAACTTCGTTTCGTGCATAAAAAGATTGTGACGAAAGAAGGAAAAAAAGTCGCCAAAGAACGAAAAAAATATATGGATGATTTTTTCAAACGGTTTGAAAATGAAATTAAGGGTTTGATGTAAGGAGATGTTTCCTTGCATTACTACATAGTAAATTCATAAAATTAATTCAGTAATTTTAAATAAGAACAAAACTATGAAAATAATGATTTGCGGCAGTATGGTTTTTGCAAAAGAAATGCTGGAAACTAAAAAATATTTGGAGAAAAATGGGCACGAGGTTTTTCTTCCGGCTGATACTCAAGACTGCGTAGAAAATCCAGGATTGAAGTGTAGTTTTAAAGGAGATTTGTATGCTGAACTTAAGCATTGCTTTGCGAAGGATGTCTTAAGGGATAGCTTTAACAAGATTGAAGAAGGTGATGCCATAATTCACTTGAATTATCCCAAAAATGGTGTCGATGGATATATCGGACCTGCCGGGTTGATGGAAATTGGCCTAGCCTTTCACCTCAAGAAAAAAATATTCTTAATTAATGAGGTTAATAAGGAGCAAAAATATGCCTTGGAAATATTATTAACAAAACCGGTGGTTTTGAATGGGGATTTAAGCAGAATAAATTAATATTTATATAATTAATGACAAAAATTTGCGATCATACAAGCGTTGGAATCCTTGTTTGGAAAGAAGATAACTTATTGTTGATAGAAAGAAAGAAATTTCCTTTTGGTTTTGCCGTTCCCGCCGGGCATGTGGACGGAGATGAATCATATGAAAAAGCGGCTAGAAGAGAATTAAAAGAAGAAGTTGGACTTACGAGCGGAAGCTTGGAACTTTTGATTGAAGGAAGAAAAGAAAATCCTTGTCGAAGAGAGCAGGGCGATTGGCATTATTGGAAAATATATAGAACTGAGGCAAACGGAGAAGTCCGAAGAAGCCTGGATGAGACGAAACGGGCGGTTTGGCTGTCGATAGATCAGATAAAATCTTTGACTCAAAAGACAGAAGAATATTTAGCAGGAAATATTTCAGAAGAAGAATGGGAAAAAGATCCTGGGATAGAAGTTGTGTGGTGCAAATGGTTCAAGGAATTAAAATTAATTTGAAATATATGAAAATAGCAATCGTTGGAAGCTCAAAATTTGCAAAACAAATGGTTGAGTATCAAGAAAAACTTATTGGTCTTGGACACGCTGTTGATGTTCACGAACACTATGTCGCCCAGGCAAAAGGAGAAATGAAAGATATGATTGAAAGGATAAACAACGAACACGCGACACTCAAAATAGAAAATGATTATATCAAATATCATTATAATGACATAGTGAATTCTGATGCCGTATTGGTCCTGAACTTAGATAAGAATGGAATAGAAAATTATATCGGAGGAAATACGCTTATGGAATTGGGTTTTGCGCATGTGCACGACAAGAAAATATACTTGCTCAATCCAATTCCGAAAATGGCATATCGAGACGAGATTGAAGCTGTGATGCCTATAATAATTAATGACGATTTGACGCTTATAAAATAAAAATAATATTGCGTATCATGGAGCTTAGAATCGTAAAATTTTTCAATCGTTTGGGCCAAGGAAGGATGGACGCGCTGACAAAAACTGTCAGCCATATTTTTCTGCTGGCGGCTTTTTGGGCGGCAATCGGAACTTGGATCTTGTTTTTTGATAGAGTGAACGGCCGGGAAATTTTCGTAGCGATGGCTATCGCATCAGTTCTGCATTTCATCATCATCGAGGGCTTTTTCAAGATTTTGCTGCCGAAATATTTCCAAGCGAGAAAGAGGCCCTATATATCCTATCCCGATGAAATCAGGGCTATCGGGCGCGAGCACAGAGATTCCTCTTTTCCTTCCAGCCATATGTCCACCACAGCGGCCATGCTCATGATAATAACCTATTTCCATATTTTTATTTGGCCGATATCGTCAGTTTTTTTGATTTTTATGGCTTATGCCAGGATGCATAATGGGATGCACTACCCGAGCGATGTCGTAGCTGGAGCGGCCTTGGGAACATTCTATGGGCTAGTCGGGATATATTATGCTAAAATGATGACCATTTTCTTTATTTTTTTATAGAAATAGTATAGACTGGCAATATAATAAGTTAATTTATATTTTTTATGTTGGATATCAAATTTATTAGAGAAAACGCGGAGCTGGTCAGGGATAATTGTAAAAATAGATTATCGAATGTTGATATTGATGAATTTTTAAATCTGGACGCTGAAATCAGAAAAATGGAGACAGCTTTGGAGGATTTGCGGGCCAAGCGGAATGCAGCTTCTAAGACAAAGCCGTCCCCGGAACAAATAGAGGAAATGAAAGCGGTGGGAGCAGAAATCAAAGTGATTGAAGAAAACCTCGTGCCGATGAAAGCTAGATTTAGAGAAATTTGGATGTCAATTCCAAATATGACTCATCCTGAAGTGGCGGTCAGTTTGAATGAAGACGACAATCCGGTGCTGGACACTTTTATGGAGCCGACTGTTTTTGACTTTGAAGCGTTGGATCACGTTCAGTTGGCAGAAATCAATGATCTGATCGATTTTGAAAGGGCTACTAAGGTTTCCGGAGCTAAATTCTATTACTTGAAAAACGAATTGGCATTGATGGAATTTGCTCTTATCCAATATGCCTTACAGATCGCCATGAAGAAAGGATTTGTTCCTTTTTCCACTCCTGATTTGGCAAAAAGGGAAGTGCTTGAGGGATTGGGATTCAATCCAAGAGGAGAATCAACCCAAGTCTATAATATTGAAAATTCAGACCTGTGCTTGGTGGGAACAGCGGAAATCACTATGGGAGGATATCATATGGATGAGGTTCTGGATGAAAAGGATCTGCCTAAAAAATATGTGGCAGTTTCTCACTGTTTCAGGACAGAGGCTGGAGCGTATTCAAAATTTTCCAAAGGAATTTTCAGAGTGCATCAATTCACTAAAATCGAAATGTTCCAATATGTCATGCCTGAAAAAAGCGAAGAGGCTCACAGAGAAATGCTGGCGATTGAAAGAGAAATTTTTGAAGGTTTGCAAATTCCGTTTCGAGTGATCGATCATTGTACGGCTGATCTTGGCTCTCCGTCTATTCGGACATATGATCTGGAAGCTTGGATGCCCGGGAAACCGAACAAGGATGGCGGAATGGGAGATTGGGCGGAAATAACTTCAACTTCCAATTGCACCGACTATCAAGCGCGCGGATTGAACATTAAATATAAATCTGGCGAGAAAAAAGATTATCTGCATATGCTCAATGGCACTGCTATTGCTGTCAGCCGGGCGCTCATTGCAATTTTGGAGAATTATCAGCGCTCCGACGGAAGCGTGAAAATTCCGGAAGCATTGAAAAAATTCATGCCGCTAGGAATGGATGAAATCAGGAAAAAATAAATTTAAAAAAAGCCTTATTGACGGGGCTTTTTTTATTTTTTTGCAAAGGAAAAAACTATGCTATAATACTAAAGTAATAATAAAGAAAAAATAAATTCTATGCTTGAAAGTGCCATCCTGGAAACAGGACAAGTAAGAAACTTCCTTGGTCAGGAAGAAGCAAAATTTTTAATGGGAAATATGGCTGACGACAGAGAAGATAAAAAGTCATTTAAGAAGGCAGGAGTAGAGATTGTAGGACGCGAATTTGATAAGATGCAGGAGATGATGGGGATCAGCGCTGAAGAAATCAAGATGTTTTATGAGTCAATAACTCCGGAAGACGCAAAAGATATCACAGCAAAAACAATCGAAAGAATACCTCAGGATTTTATGAAAGGAGATTTGTGGACAACAGAAAATCTCAAAAAATTTGGAGGAAAGATCATATTTTGGGCATCGATGAAATCTCCAATGGAAGCTCCGATGATTGCAGCCTCAATTATGATCATAACGATGGGAGAAGGTGACATTGCTGATTGCAGCGCAGATGGAATAAATTCCAATGAGTCATATATGGTTGATGGAATTGAACAGGAGGAAGGTATCGGATATAGAAACTATCCCATTCCCAGCAGTGAATTGCATAAAGGAATATTAAGGAGTAATTTAATTAATTAAACTAAAAAACTATGAAAAAAAATCTACTATTGCTGGCAATTTTTTCACTGTTATCTTTTGCGGGGGCATCAAGCGCTCAGGCGATTATGACAGAAGAGGAAAGGACAGCAAAAAAATCTGAAATCAAAGCTGCTCGAGAAGAGAAAAGAGAAGAGATGATTCAAAAGAAAGAAGAGAAAGTTGAAAAAAGATGCGCTAAGGTCCAGGAAAAAATACAAAGCCGTATCGAAAATTTTGGCGATGGAAAAGAAAAGCATATGGCAGTCTATAAGAATATGGTGGATAGAATTTCCAAGTTCATCGAAAGACTTTCAGCCGAAGGATATGACACTTCAAAAGTAAAAGCAGATCTAGAAGTCTTGAAAGGCAAGATTGAAAAATTTTCTACTGATAAAGATGCAAGACTAGCTAGGCTTGATGAAACGAAAAACTACGCTTGCGGAAAATCAGACGGAGAGTTTAAGGCAAAATTGGCAGAAGCCAGAACGGCCTTGAAATTGGTTCATGCTGATGCAGCGGATATCCGCAAATATATGCTGAACACCGTTCGCCCTGATATTCAAGCTTTGAAAAAACAAAAAATAGAGACTAAAAAAACCACTGAAGGATCTAAGGCTGAAGAGCCGGAATTAGAATAATAATTTCTAAAAAATAAAGCAAAAAAATGGATAAAAAAATGTCCGCCATAGGCGGATC
>AMFJ01004507.1_pt1 | contig 10408 bp, 12 predicted proteins | sample 427208 | NCBI WGS metagenome assembly AMFJ01 (sample SAMN02954298, study PRJNA114691) | groundwater metagenome | biome: aquatic; feature: subsurface aquifer; material: sediment; isolation source: subsurface aquifer sediment | place: USA: Rifle, CO | collected 2008-08
GGAAAGTTTATTTACACTTTATTCTAAAGAAGTAATATTCGCTGATTTTGCTACCTAATGCTTCAACCTTATGCTTCGTATTAGCCGGTATCGTGATAATGTCTCCAACATTATAATCAACGATTTCGTTTTCACAGTAAAACTTTCCGTTACCTTTTAAGACGATATATATTTCATCAATATCTGTATGTTGATGCCAATCAAATATTTTTCCTACTTCCAGAAATCCTTTGGTAAATGCCTCAAAGTAGGGAGAAGATAGTTTGTCTGGCGTTACCAATAACTGTCTTGAACCAGAACCTCCATGAGCCGCTTCAACGTGAATATCCTTGATATTTTGTTTTGTAAACTTCATTAGTAAAATAATATCACAAGAGAGATTGTTATAATAGAGACTATGTTTAATCAAAAAAAAATCGCCATTGTATATGACTGGATTGATAAGTGGGGAGGGGTTGAGAGGGTTCTCTTAAATCTTCATGAAATGTTTCCAGAAGCGGTTTTTTATACTTCATACTTTGATCAAGATAAAGCTAATTGGGCAAAAGATTTAAAAATTAAAACATCTTTTCTGCAAAAATTTCCGGACTTTATAAAAAAAAGCAGAATTTTATCCTTTATTTTTTACCCCTTTGCTTTTGAGTCTTTCGATTTTTCTAATTACGATTTAGTTATATCGGTTACTTCTTCATTTGCGAAATCAATTATCACTAAACCGGGAACACGTCACATTTGTTATTTACTGACACCGACGAGATATCTTTGGAGCCATCAAAAAGAATACCTGAGTAGCCTTGGCAGGAGCTTTTCAGGTATTTTTAAAAAATGGGATTTGGTTACCAGCCAAAGGCCAGATAAAATTATTTCGATATCGAAGACGATTCGGGAACGTTGTCAAAAATATTATAAAAGAAAGTCAGAGGTGGTTTATCCGGGGTTTGATACTAATTACTGGGATAAAATAAAATCACAAATATCCCCACTTCGCTCTTCGAGCTTCGCGGGGCAAGCAAAAATTAAAAACTATTTTTTAGTAGTATCCCGATTAGAACCATACAAGCGCGTTGATCTTGTTATTCAATCGTTTAATCGATTGAAGTATAAATTAGTTATTGTTGGAGAAGGAAGTCAAGAATATAAATTAAAACAAATAGCCAATAAGAACATTATTTTTATGTCAAAATTATCTGATGTCGAGTTGGGAAGTCTTTACTCGTACGCTCAAGCGTTGGTTATGCCTCAGGAAGAAGATTTTGGGTTAGCTTCAATTGAAGCGCAATTTTTTGGTTGTCCGGTAATTGCTTATAAAAAAGGGGGAACCACGGAAACTGTTTTAGAAGGAAAAACCGGAATTTTTTTTGACCATCAAAACCGTCAAAGTCTGGAGAGAGCCATTGAAAGATTTGATAGGATTAAGTACAATTTAACGAATAACATGTCTAAGTTTGGCTTAAGAAACATAGAAAGATTTGGTAAGGAAATATTTGAAAACAATTTCAAAAAAAACTTATGAAAGCAATTATATTCGCTGGGGGATCAGGTATAAGGCTATGGCCATTATCAAGACAAAAATCTCCTAAACAATTTGAAAAAATAATTGGTAATAGATCAACATTACAATTAGCGGTAGAAAGGTTATTGCCTGATTTTAACTATTCAGATATTTATATATCAACAAATCTTCTTTATGCAGATATTGTAAAAAAACAACTACCAGAGATTCCTAAATCAAATTTTCTTTTTGAACCAGTCAAGAAGGATGTTGCTCCGGCAATAGCACTGGCAATGGGTATTCTTTCAAAACTTAATTCGGAAGAGCCGGTCGCAATTCTTTGGAGTGATCATCTGGTTAAACAAGTATCGCTATTTAAAAAAATATTGAAATTAGCCGGCTCAGAAATTAAAAAAAATCCAAACAAAATAATTTTCATTGCCAATAAACCTCGATTTCCCAGTACTAATTTAGGATACATTCACATTGGAGAACAAACAAAAAAAGAAGATGGTATAAACATATACAAATTTGAAGGTTTAAAATATAAACCGAATGAAGAAACTGCAAAAAAATTTTTTAAATCAAAAAAATATGGCTGGAATTTAGGATACTTTGTTACTAGTTCTAATTTTATTTACAAATATTTTCAAAGATTAGCCCCAAATATTTATAATAACACGGAGTCTATATTAAAAAATTATGGTAAAGAAGATTATCAATCAGTTTTAAAACAAACCTATGGTCAAGTAGAAAGTATTAATTTTGATAACGCTATTTTAGAAAATCTGGATAAAAAAGATGCTTGTGTGATATTTGAAGATATTGGTTGGAGTGATGTTGGAAGTTGGGAGGCACTAAAAGAAGCGTTGCAGTTAAAAACTGAAGAAAATGTTATTAATGGGAAAGTTTACTTAGACAATGTCAAGGATTCTTTAATATACAACTATGACGATAAAAAAGTGATTGTAGGGGTTGATTTAGAAGAACTTATCATTATCAATACTCAAGATGCAATTTTAATTACCAAAAAAAATTCGATGGGAAAAGTTAAAAAAATTGTTGAAAATTTTCCGGGTACCGAACACGAAAATCTGGTTTAATTATTATGAATAGCATATTAACAAACATAAAATATCAAAAAGGTTTAAAAAGAATTGTAGATATCGTTGGAGCAATTTTTTTATTGATATTATTTTCGCCATTGGCACTGATAATTTCGCTATTAATAATAATTGATTCAAAGGGGCCCATATTAGCTGATGTTCCTGAAAGGATTGGTGAAAAAGGAAAAAAATTTAAAATGTATAAATTTAGGTCAATGGTTAATAATGCTCATTACTTACTTAGAACTGATCCCCGTTTTAAAAAATTATTTGGTGAATATAAAAGAAGTAGTTATAAACTGTTGAAGGACCCTCGGGTAACCAACGTTGGTAAATTCATAAGACGGCATTCAATTGATGAAATTCCGCAGTTGTTAAACGTATTAAAAGGAGAAATGAGCATTGTTGGACCGAGAGCCTATTATCCTGATGAGTTAGAAAACCAGTTGAGTAAATATCCGCATACCAAGAAACTGGTAAATCAAGTTTTGTCCGTTAAACCGGGTGTGACCGGACTTTGGCAGGTAACTGGTCGGTCGGAAATAAATTTTGATAAAAGGATTATGATTGACGCAGAATATGTAAAAGATATATCATTATGGAATGATTTAAAAATTATGTTATTAACTCCAGTTGTGATGGTAAGTGGTAAAGGTGCTGTATAATAAAATTATAAGTTAAATTCGTTTAAAATATGAAAAATAAAAATGGTTTGGTTTTAATCGTTGTATTATTAGCTTTAGTTTACTTTTTTGTTTATAGGCCAATTGTCAATATAAGGGCTAAAGCAAATATCGTTTTGGCTTCAGCTAAGGATATGAAAGAAATTTTTTCTAAGAATGATATCGAGCTTTTAAGAACAAAATTGGACGATTTTTCCAATAAATATCAAAATCTTGAAAAGGCGGCTAATTCGATTTATTGGGCTTCTTTTATTCCATATGTTTCTGATCTAAAAAATGGATTAACTGCAGGGAATTACTTGATTAAGGCGGCCAAAGAGGCGGTAATAACAATCGAACCTTATGCAGATTTGATTGGCTTTAAAAAAGGCGAGCAATCATTTACTGAAAAATCTGCTGAGGACAGGTTGCAAACCGCTGTTTTAACTTTAGACAAAATGGTTCAAAAAGTTGATCCGATTGCAGAAGATCTAGATCGAGCGGGTAAAAGTATAGCAAAAATAGATCCTAACCGTTATCCTAAAAAAATTGGAAAGTTAGTTCTTCGTGACAAGATTTTTAATATAAAAGATCAATTTGAGGGGATTACGGAACTCTTTGTCAATGCAAAGCCATTAATTAAAAAACTTCCGGAAATTCTTGGGAGTCGGGAAGAAAAAACATATCTAATTTTGTACCAAAATGATAAAGAGAGGAGAGCAACTGGTGGGTTCCTGACTTTCTATGCAGTATTTAAGATTAAAAATGGTAAGATGACCATTTATCGATCTGATGACATTTATTCATTAGATGCATCAATTAGTAATCATCCAAAAGCACCTCCAGAAATATTAACTTACCATAAAGGAGTTAGTCAATTTTACATTCGAGATAGTAATCTATCACCAGATTTTGTTCAGTCAATCAAGTTATTTGAAAGCCTCTATCAAAAAAGCGGAGCAAAAGTTTCGTATGATGGCATAATTGCTATGGATTCAAAAATATTGGTTGATATGTTAACAATATTTGGAGATGTTGACGTTAATGGAATCAAGTTTAGCGCCAAAATCGATAAAAGATGCGATTGCCCAGAAGCTATTTATACACTCTTTGATCTAGTTGACAGACCGGTTGGATATTTTAAAGAAAATAGAAAAGGAATTTTAGGAGATTTGATGTATAGGCTATTTTATAACGCTATCGGTTTTTCACCATCAAAATATTGGGGAACTTTAATACAAACGATGTTTAAGAACCTTGATGAAAAACATATTTTAGTTTACTTTAATGATTTAGAAACTCAAAAATCTTTGGAACAGCTTAATTATGCCGGGAGAATTAGAGACTTCAAAGGTGATTACCTTCATATTAATAATGTTAATTTTGCCGGAGCTAAATCCAATATGTTTGTTAGTGAAAATATAGAGTCAAAGACTAATGGAAAAGAGAGAGAGGTAACTATTAATTTTCGAAATCCTTTTCCAGCCTCAGATTGTAATTTAGAGCGTGGAGGTCTCTGCCTAAACGCCACACTTCGTAACTGGATAAGATTTTATGTACCGCAGGGCTCAGAGTTAATTAGCCTTAAAGGGTCAACTAAAAAGGTTCAAACCTATGAGGACTTGGGAAAAACGGTTTTTGAAGGTTATCTTGAGATTATGCCCAAAGGACAAGGAACAGTCATAGTAAAATATACTTTGCCTTCAAGCATAGATACAAATAATTATTCACTTTTAGTGCAAAAACAATCTGGAGTTGAGGAACAAAAATTAAAAGTAAGTCGGAATAATAAATCTTTATTTGATGGGTTGTTGAGAACTGATAAAGTGATTAAATAAATGAGTTTTAATGCTAGGGGCTTAAAAACAGAAGCGATTGTTTTGAAGAAAAGAGATTTACTAAATAAAGACGTCTTGATTAGTTTATTTACAGAGGATTTGGGTCATCTAACAGTTTTTGCTAAAGGAATAAAAAAGATAACTAGTCGTCGTTCGCCTCATCTTCAAACAGGTAATCTAATAGACGTTCTGGTCAGCCATAAGAATGATCACTACTATCTTCAAGAAAGCCAGTTAATCTCTGGTTTTTCCGAACTGAAAAAAGAAGAGAAAAAAGTAAGTCAGCTATATTTTTTTTTATTTGTTTTAGACAGGTTATTACCGGAACTACAAAAGGAAACAAAAATATATAATTTGACTAAAAATTTTTTTATTGATTTAACTAAATCAAAAACTGTAATTGTAAATTATTTGACCGAGACAATGAGGTTGATGGGTTATTTAGATAAAAAAGTGAGTCAGGCCGAACTAAAATCGCTAATTGAAGAAATTATTAATGAAAAAATTCCAAACATAAATGATTAAAATACAGCTTAATATTGAAGAATTTTAAAAATCAATCGGCTTGACATAAAATAGAGTCTGGTAGTATTCTTTTTAGATGAACCCAAAAGCTAATCACAATATAAATATAGAATTCACTGGAGGAATTAATGAACAGACCGATCTTGTAGGCTTTATTGATGAGTCTGGGGATGAAGGATTTGATTTCACTAAGGATGGTGTCACAGATTGGTTTAATGTTTCCGCGCTAATATGTAGGCCAGCCGTCGCGAGAATAATGGTTAATTATATTAGGAATTACATTTTTAAAAGTAAACTTACTCGACCTCTTCATAAAATGACTTTTAAACAACTTCGACATGAAACCCGAAGAGATCTAAGCGCTGGCTTAAATCAATATAAATTTTTAACAACACATTCAATTTTTTTTAAGAGAAAAATTGATTTAAAAAATAATTTAGTTAGATATCCATCTATGTATTTTGTCGGGATTAAAAATGTTATAGAAAGGATGACATGGTGTGCCAGTCAGTATAATTGTTCTCGAATCCATATTATTATTTCCAATCGTAATGCTATTAGAGTCACCGATTTGCAAACATATTTATTTGTTAATTCTGTCAACGCAAAAAAAAACCTTTGGTATAAGGATAGGTTAGGAATAGTAAAGTTAGCAAACTTTAATCAACGTCCTCAATTATTATTAGCCGATTATGCGGCTTATACATTAAGAGCGGCCTTAGAAAAAAATGGAGATCCTTTAGTCATACAGCCATGGTATTTTGACCTTTTTCAAAAAGGGAAATTGTACAGTTCTAATCACAAAAAATGGAAGGGCATATGGGGGTGTGGAATAAAATGTACCCCTGATGATAAGTCTTTAATACAACACAGCGGTATTCTAGACGAAGGATCCCACCAGGTTTAATCCTAGCTGCTGGTCCGAAGACCCGCCTTCATTTGTCTAGATCTACCGCTGTGTCGTTTAGATTACTACAATAATCTAAATATTAATTGATATTATCAATATATTAATTAGTTTATATGAAACATATCCGTATGTCAATAGCATTAAGTAAACAATCGTTTACCATTATTTTATACAAATAATTGACAAATAATTATTTTTTGATAAACTAGGTTGTATTGTTAGGTAACGATGATCGTCTTTGGCAAGCGGGAGTTACAAAGTAAAGAGTGGATAAGTCAACTGGGAGATCATAACTTATCAAGTAGGGTGGAACCGCGACTTTTATTAGAGAGCCGTCCCTATACAGTTAGAATTAACTGTCTAAGGACGGTTTTTTATATGGAAAATAATGCTGTTTTATTAATATCATGCCCGGATCGCAAAGGGATCGTTGCTTCGGTTTCACAATTTTTATATCGTCATGGGGCCAATATCATTCATGCCGACCAACATTTAGATCAAGAACTTAATCTATTTTTTATGAGGGTGGAATGGAACCTGGATGAATTTGATCTGCCAATTAAAAGCTTTAAAGATCATTTTAAGCCGATAGCGTTAAAATTTAAAATGGATTGGCATATTGGAACGTCGAAAGATCGTTCAAAAGTAGCGATTTTTGTATCAAAACAAGATCACTGTTTATCAGATTTACTTTATAGGTACAATCAAAAAGAATTAAACTGCGAAATTGATCTAATCGTCAGTAACCATCCTATTGCGAAAAAATTAGCCGATTTTTATCACATACCTTTTTATGAAATATCCATCAACAAAAATAACAAAGAATCTGCTGAAAAAAAGATACTGCTATTTTTAAAAAAATATAATGTTAATCTCATAGTTTTGGCAAGGTATATGCAAATTTTATCCCCTGATATTGTTAGACGATATCCAAACAAAATAATAAATATTCATCATTCGTTTTTGCCGGCGTTTATTGGTGCTAATCCATATAATAAGGCATATGATAGGGGAGTTAAGATTATTGGGGCAACTAGTCATTATGTTACTGAAGGACTGGATGATGGGCCAATTATAGAACAGGATGTTATTAGAATATCTCATCGGGACGAAGTAAAAGATCTTATTTCAAAAGGACGTGATTTGGAAAAAATAGTTTTATTTCGTGCAATTAAATTACATACAGAAAATAAAATTTTAATTTATTCAAATAAAACTGTAGTTTTTAATTAGTAATAGTTTATAATCAAAATTATGGACAATATAATCGCACTAGCAAAAAGACGGGGGTTTTTTTATCCGTCTTCGGAAATTTATGGAGGACTGGCTAATACTTGGGATTTTGGTCATTATGGTGTGCTCTTGAAGAACAACCTGCGTGATTTATGGGTAAAAAAATTTGTATTATCAAGACGCGATATCGTTATGGTTGATGCCTCAGTTATTTTAAATCCGAAAGTCTGGGAGGCATCTGGTCATGTGACGGGTTTTAATGATGCCCTAGTCGACTGCAAACAATGTAAATATCGAACTCGGGCTGATCACTTGATTGAAGCTAAATTAAAAGATATTAAAGTTGAGGGCTTACCGGTTGAAAAATTAACGGAGATCATTAAAACTAATAAATTAAAATGTCCCCACTGCGGTTCATCTGAGCTGACAAACGTTAGAAAATTTAATCTACTTTTTGAAACAAAAATAGGTATGGTTGAAGATAGTAAATCAAAAGCTTATTTGCGGGGAGAGCTGGCTCAGGGAATTTTTATGAATTTTAAAAATGTTGTTGATACGATGAGAGTCAGGATACCTTTTGGAATCGCCTCTCAAGGAATTTGTTTTAGGAACGAAATCACTTTGGGTCAAGGAGTCTTCCGGACTCTCCAGTTCGATTTAATGGAGTTTGAATATTTTATCCGTCCTGAAAATTGGGAAACTACTTTTGAAATTTGGAAAGGCGAAATGTGGGATTGGGCGTTAGAACTAGGATTGTCAAAGAAAAAACTCCGTTGGCGGGAACACGAAGACTTTGAAAGATCTCATTATTCAAAGAAAACGATGGATGTCGAATATGAGTTTCCTTTCGGCTGGAAAGAAATGTGGGGGTTGGCTTACCGGACTGATTTTGACCTAAAAAATCATATGAAAAACTCAGGTGTTGATTTGAGCTACCGAGATCCAAAGACTAACGAAAAAATTGTTCCTCATGTTATTGAACCGACTTTTGGTCTGTCAAGATTACTGATAACGATACTTATAAATGCTTATCATGAAGAAGAAGTTAATGGTAAAAAAAGAATCGTTTTAAAATTAAAACCAAGTCTCGCTCCGGTTAAGGTGGCGATTTTTCCTTTACAGAAGGATGAGAAGTTAAAAATTAAAGCTTTAATGCTGCTCGCAGACCTAAAAAAAACTTATTTATGCGAATTTGATGATTCGGGGAATATCGGCCAAATGTACAGGCGCCAGGATGAAATTGGAACACCTTTCTGTGTTACAATAGATTATAAGTCGCTAGAGGACGGGACAGTTACTATCAGGGATAGAGATACGATGAAACAGGAGAGGGTTAAATTTGGCAAATTAAGAGAATATTTGGAAAAAAAATTAAAAATTTAACAAAATATGAAACTAAATAAAAAAACAACAATGATTTTGGGTGGAGTACTTTTAGTACTATTTATTTTTTTAGGATATAGGTTGTTAATGGGAAGAAAAGTATCCGTCAACAAAAATACACAAATAGCCCCACTAGATGGAGTCATTCCAACAATAGACAGTTCAGTTAAAATTAGTTTAACAGCATTAACGGGAAAAAAAGAAGTTTTGCTTTTAATAAAAAATATGCCGGTAAATACTTCTAGCTTAGAGTACATATTGTCATACGAAACGGTCGAAGGGGGATTGCAGGGAGTTAATAGTACTGCCGAAATAACCGAACGTGATTTTGAGAAAAAAATAACACTCGGAACCTGTTCATCAGGAACTTGTGTCTATCACAATGTTAAAGGTAAAATAAAAGTTGAACTAATTTTCAAAGGAGATAATCAGGATAAATATTTTACAAAAGAATATGCAATTTAAAGGGGGTGTTTCCATTTTATGCCAATAATCAAATCAGCCATAAAAAAAGTTCGAAAAGACAAAAAAAGAACCAAAGTCAATAGCCTTTATATCAAAGCCTACCAGGTAACATTAAAAAAAATCAGAAAAGGAGGGACTGATGCTAAAAAATTAGTTAGTTTGTTTTATTCTCAGATTGATAAGGCGGTAAAACACCACGTAATCCACAAAAACAAAGCGACACGATTAAAATCACGAGTCAGTTCAAAAATTTCAAAAAAGAAATGAGATACAAAATAAATTTATTGGAAAAAAAAAGTACTGGTATTTTAGACAAACTAACTTTTTTTGGTCTCAATTATTTACGGTACATTATTGTTATTACTCAATTGGTTGTAATTGGAGTCTTTTTTTATAGATTTCAAATCGATCAAAGAATAATAGATTTAAAAGAGGGTGTTGAACAAAAAAAGGAAATAGTTAAAATAGTTTTACCTCTTTTAAATGAAATAGTCAAAATTGACAAGAAAACTACTGTTATTAATGAAACTATCTTAAAACAAAAAAATTTTAGCGAAATGGTTGATTATTTTATGTCCGCATTTCCAGAAACTATCATCTTAACTAATATGGAAATAAAGGGCGGATCTTTAAAAATTACTGGGGATGCAGGAAACGCTCAACATTTACAGGCTTTTTATACTTTATTAAAAAAAGATAATAAATTTAAATTAGTCAATCTTTCGAATATAAAAAAAACAGAAACTGGATATAACTTTATTTTATTATTAGATAAATTTACTAATACCTGATAC
>AMFJ01014141.1_pt1 | contig 10398 bp, 8 predicted proteins | sample 427208 | NCBI WGS metagenome assembly AMFJ01 (sample SAMN02954298, study PRJNA114691) | groundwater metagenome | biome: aquatic; feature: subsurface aquifer; material: sediment; isolation source: subsurface aquifer sediment | place: USA: Rifle, CO | collected 2008-08
GTCAATTACCCCGCTTCCCGTAATTGGAGTTCCTGTTAAAGGAAAATCATTTGAGGGATTAGACTCGCTTTTATCAATTGTTCAAATGCCGCCGGGAATTCCAGTGGCAACAGTTGCTGTAAACGGCGCAAAAAACGCTGGAATTTTAGCCGCAAGCATAATAGGCACAAGTAATAAAAAAATTTTGAAAAAAGTGTCAGACTATAAAAAATCATTAGAAAAAGAAGTATTGAAAAAAGTTGATAGACTTGAAAAAATTGGTTTTGTAAAATATCTTGATGAAAAAAAATAATCAAAACGAAAAAGTAGATATAGTTGATAAGAATTTAAAAATCCTCTCTAACACCACGAAAAAAGAAGCTCATGAAAAAGGACTCCTTCATAAAACTGTAATAGCTGAAGTAGTGGACTCCAAAGGAAGATATTTACTTGTAAAACAAGCTCCCGATAGACAAGACGCCGGGCAATATGTTTCTCCTGTCGGAGGACATGTTAGGTCAGGTGAATCAGACGAAGATGCTTTGAAAAGAGAAGCGTTTGAAGAACTTGGAATTAAAAATTTTGAATTTGAATATTTAGGAAAAGTTATTTTTAACAGGAAGATTTTAGATCGATTGGAAAATCATTATTTTATTACTTATAAAATTAAGTGGAATAAAAAAATAAAATTAAATCACGAATCTGTAAGTTTTAAATGGTTCTCTGTGAAAGAATTAAAAGATTCGTTAAAAAATAAAAGAGAAATTTTTGGAGCAGCATATTTAGCATGTCCAATTGAAATGTATTTAGGGGAAGTAAAGAAATCCAAAAGTTCGAAAAATAATAAATTAATTAAGACGGTGGACTTAAAAGGGTTTGGAAAAAAATATCAAGGGAAAGTGCGCGATTTTTATATCGTAGGAGATAAGAGGATAATTGCTACTACCGACCGCATTTCTGCATTTGATGTTGTTCTTGGTTTCATTCCTGAAAAAGGAGCAGTCTTAAATCAATTGGCCGCTTTTTGGTTCGAGAAAACAAGAGGCATTATTCAAAACCATTTAATTTCCGTTCCTCATCCAAATGTTAGTATCGTAAAAAACGTTAAATTAATTCCAATCGAAATGGTGGTCCGGGGATATATTAGTGGGGTGACAAATACTTCAATTTGGGGAAGTTATCAAAAAGGAGATAGAATTATTTATGGAATTAAATTTCCAGAAGGGCTAAGAAAAAATCAGAAATTAAAAACTCCCGTTATTACTCCTACTACAAAAGCCGAGTCAGGGCACGACGCGCGGTTAACAGAAAAAGAATTATTAGGAAGAAAAATAGTCACGCCAAAAATTTGGCGAGAAATGAAAAAAACTGCTCTGGAATTATTTGATAGGGGAACAAAGATTTGTGCTAAGGGAGGGATTGTCCTAGTTGACACAAAATATGAATTTGGACTGGAACCAAGCGGAAAATTAATTTTAATCGATGAAATTCATACGCCAGACTCTTCAAGGTTTTGGATTAAAAAAACTTATAAGGAGAGATTTAATAAGGGATTGGAGCCAGAGAACTTTGATAAAGAATTCTTACGTCTCTGGTATGCAAAAAGAGGATATACGGGGAATGGAAAACCCCCAAAAATGCCGACAGCTCTTGCAAATCAGGTAAGTAAACGCTATATTCAGATATATAAAAAGATCACCGGGAAGAGAGTTGAAAAAGAAAAAGTTTCATTAAAAAAAATAAAGATTCAAATCTAGCTGATGACTTTAAAAGACCCTGACAAGATTTACGAAAAATGTGCTCTTTTTGGCGTATACGGCAGAAAGGGACTTCAGGCTGCAAGATTAACATACTTCGGACTTTACACTCTCCAACATAGGGGGCAGGAAAGTTCAGGAATTTCTGCTACAAATGGAAGACAAATCAGAACACATAAAGCGTCGGGATTAGTAACGCAAGTTTATAACGAAGAAAATTTCAGAGAGTTAAAAGGCCACATGGCGATCGGACATAATAGGTATTCTACATCAGGCGGAATTCATGACTCTCATGCGCAACCCGTAACCTCCCGCCGTGCAAATCACGACATGTTGGTTTTAGCACATAATGGAAATCTTCCAATAGATGAGAACCTTTCGAAATTCTTAAAAGAGAAAGGATTTTATACAGATGGTTTAAATGATTCTGAATTAATGCATCAGGTCATTAGATATTTTTTGGTAAAAACAGGTTCACTTGAAGAAGCGATTAAGACATCTTTTCCGATGTTTAAGGGTGCATTTTGTCTTTTAGTTATGACTAAAGATAAAATTGTTGCTGTTAGAGATTCCTATGGAATCCGCCCTTTATCTATAGGAAGACTGGGTGGTGGTTATGTTTTCTCTTCTGAAACCTGTGCAATTGATACGGTTGACGGAATTTATTTGAGAGACATAAAACCGGGAGAGATGGTGGTGGTAGATTCTTCTGGATTAAAAAGTTATCAGCTTGCGAAATCTACACCAAAATTAGATATTTTTGAATTTGTTTATTTTGCCAGACCTGATAGTAGGCTTCTTGGAAAAAGTGTTTATGAAGTCAGGAGAAACATGGGTGTGCAGTTGGCAAAAGAGAACCCCATAAAAGCAGATGTAGTAATTCCAATTCCTGATTCTTCAATCCCCGCAGCCATAGGATATGCCTCGACATTAAAAATCCCTTTAGAATTTGGCATAACAAAAAATAGATATATTGGAAGAACTTTTATTATGCCTGATCAGCATCTTAGAGAAAGGGGAGTTGAGATGAAGCATAATCCCATAAAGGAAATTATAAAAGGGAAAAATGTTGTAATAATTGATGACTCAATTGTTAGGGGGACTACTGCTAAAAAACTCGTTTTGATGCTTAAAAAAAATGGAGCAAAAAAAGTTCATATAGTGAGCTCTTCTCCTCCGGTAAAATTTCCAGACTTCTATGGAATTGATACGCCATCCCAGAAAAATTTAATTGGAGCAAATATGTCAATTCCTAAAATCAAAAAATTTATAGGTGCTGATTCTCTATATTATCTTTCATATAAGGGTTTACTTTCGGCTATTGGAATCCCTGAGGAAAATTTATGCACGGCATGTTTTACAGGGGAATATCCAATTGATATTGGTAAAAAAAAGAAGCTGATTAAATATAACTATTAATGAAATCTCTCGCGGTTTTAATTTCTAATGCTGGGACAGGAACAAATTTGCAGGCAATAATAGATGGAGTAAAAGAAAAAAAAATAAATGCAAAAATATCTGTAGTGATTAGTGGTAATAGTGATTCATACGGAATTGCTCGAGCTAAGAAAAATAAAATTGAAGTTATTATCTGCCCCAAAAAAGAAATTCTGCCAGATTTACTTAAAAGATACAATCCGGACTTTATTTGTCTTGCTGGATGGAAGCAAATAATTGTTAATGAGGTAATAGATACGTTTCCGAACAGAATTTTAAATACTCATCCCGGGCTTATTCCGGACACACTTGACGGAACAGTTTTAAATCCAGATGGAACAAAAGCGATCTGGAATAAAGGTAAAATGACTGATGTAGCAATGCAGAATTTTTTAGACAATAAAGCAACTTACGCAGGATGCACAAATCACTTTTTGTCGCATGAATTTGATTTTGGTAAAGTATTGGGCAGATGTTTTGAAAAAATTAATAATGATGATAGCGTTGATTCTCTTTATGAACGTTTAAAGAAAAAGGAAAATGCGTTGTATGTAGATGTATTAAAAAAACTCTGCAATTAATATGAAAAAAAATAATACAGTTCTTGTCGTTGATGCCGGAGGAAGAGGCGCAACTCTAATTCATAAATATTCTCTAAGTAAATATGTTGGAAAGCTAATTGCAGTTCCAGGAAATGAACTAATGCAAATTAATTCCAAAAAACCCGTTAAAATTTTTCCAAATCTTACTACAACAAGTGTCAAGGAAATCTTGGAAATTTGTAAAAAAGAAAAAGTGGATTTAGTAGACGTTGCTCAGGATAATGCAATCGCCGTGGGTTTGGTAGATGCCTTAATTCAAGAAGGAGTTAAAACAGTGGGCCCCTCAAAAGCTGTGGGACAAATAGAATGGAGCAAGGATTGGTCAAGATCTTTTATGAAAAAATACAAATTACCGATTCCAGATTTTAAATCTTTTAAAAATACAAGACTAGGGATTAAGTATATAAAATCACAAAAAGAACAACCTTTTTATATTAAAGCTTCAGGTTTAACTTTTGGAAAAGGAGTTTATTATGCTCAAGGTAAATACGAGGCCATAAAAGCAATTAGCTTAATGAAGCAGTTCGGAAAAGAAGGCGAGACTTTTTTGGTTGAAGAAGCACTGATTGGCGAAGAATTTTCTTCATATGCGATTTCAGACGGAAAAGATTTTAAAATAATTGGACATGCGCAGGATAATAAACGTGCATATAATTTCGACGAAGGTGAAAACACCGGGGGAATTGGATGCACAAGTAAGCCCTTGGTAATTACAAAACAAATTGAAAAGCAAATTGAAGAAATCTTTAGAAAAACATTTGCTGGTTTATCTAAAGAGGGAAGACCCTACACGGGAATCCTTTACCTGGGTGGAATGATTGTGGGTTCTGAAAAACCAAAGGTTTACGTAATCGAATTTAATTCCAGGTGGGGAGATCCTGAGATTGAAGTTGTACTTCCGGGAGTCATAAATGATTTATTTGAAGTTAGTATATCTGTTGTTAATAAAACAGTTGGGAAATTAAAAATAAAAAATGATGGAAATTACCGGGTGGCAGTGACAGCAGTTCCTAGAGGTTATCCCGGAGACTATTCAAAAGTCAAAGGCAAAAAAGTATTTGGAATTGAAAATGCAATGAAGATAAAGAACGTAACAATATACGGCGCAGGTATTAAAAAAGAAAAAGGAAATTATTTAGTTTCAAGCGGGAGGTTAATGCATATCGTAGGTGTTGGAGAAAATGTAATTGAAGCCAGGAAAAATGCATATCAGGCAATGTCTTTAATACATATTGAAGGAAATAATTTGCATTACAGAACAGATATCGGCTGGAGAGATGTAATGCGAATGTACTCGAATGGTTAGTGCGAATTCATTCGAATATATTTGAAGTAAAAATTAGAATAAATTAGTATTTATGATTCAAACTGTTAGGGTTATTCAAGTTGAAGAAAAAGAGGATTTAAAAGGAAGCGGTATCTTTCATGAACTTAAAATTAACGGGGTTTCAAAAGTCCGGACAGTCAAACTTTATAGATTAGAGGGAATTAGTAAAAAAGAGACAAAAATTTTAGCAGAGAAATTATTTTGTGAGAATATTAATCAGACATATTCTATAGATAAGGAAGTGTTTAAAGATTATTCTTCGACCAAGCCCGCAAGGCGCGTGGAGAAGTTCTCGACAAGCTCGAACAATAAACCTCAAAAGGTTGAGGTTTCATATAAACCCGGAGTTATGAATCCTGAAGTTGCCTCAATAATAAAGGCGGCAGAGGATTTGGGAATAAAACTCCTAGCTGCTGATTCCTCATGGGAATACAATTTTTTTGGAAAAATTAATCAGGAAAAAGCGAGAAATATTATTGAAAGTCTAAGAATTTTTAATCCGCTGATTGAGTATATTGTTGATAAGCCTCCAAAAACTCTTTTAATAAAGGGACGAATTGGCCCAACCACAACTGTTCGAATAAGGGATATAAGTGATGAGAGTTTGATGGACCTTTCAAAAGATAAACTTTTTTTAAATTTGGAGGAAATGAAAGTTATTCAAGATTATTTTAAAAAATTAAAGAGAGATCCAACGGATTGTGAATTGGAAACCTTAGCCCAAACCTGGAGCGAACACTGTGCACATAAAACTTTTAAAGCGAATTTAATAGTTGACGGGAAAAAGAAATTACCGCTGATTGAGCGAATAAAGAAAGAAGCATTGAAGCATGATGAAAATATTGTTTCCGCTTTTGAAGATAATTCAGGAGTCATGAAATTTTACGACGGATATTCAATTTGCGGAAAAGTTGAAACCCACAATAGCCCTTCTGCGATTGAGCCGTATGGTGGAGCGATGACAGGAAGTGGCGGAGTTTTCCGCGATATTCTTGGTACTGGGCAGGGGGCAAAAGCTATAGCTAGTACTGATATTTTTTGTTTTGCAAATCCCGATTTGTCAGCTAAGAAATTACCACCGGGATGCTTACCGCCTGAATACTTGTTAAAGCGTGTTGTTGCCGGGGTAAGGGATTATGGTAACAGGATCGGAATTCCTACTAACAATGGTTCTGTCCATTTTCATAATGATTTCCGGGCAAAACCCACAGTAATAGTTGGAGCCTATGGAATAATTCCGACAAAATTGGCTCAAAAAGGTAAACCCGTAAAAGGAGATTTGATAGTTGCATTGGGAAGCAGAACGGGAAGGGACGGAGTACATGGCGCTACTTTTTCATCAGGGGAGATGACAGATAAAACAATTTCAATAAATTCTTCAGCAGTACAGATTGGAAATGCTATTGAGGAGAAAAGAACATTTGATGCGATTTTGGAAGCCCGAGATAAGGGTCTGATCCGCGCAATTACAGATTGCGGAGCTGGAGGATTTTCTTCAGCAATTGGTGAGATTGGACAAAAAACAGGTGTTCGCGTGGATTTATCAAAGGCGCCTTTAAAATATCATGGGCTTTCTCCCTGGGAAATTTGGGTTTCTGAATCACAGGAAAGAATGGTTTTAGCAATTGCGAAAAAGGATTTAAAAAAGCTGTTTTCAATTTGTAAGAAATATAACGTGGAAGCAAGTTTGTTAGGAAATTTTACAACGGATAGGAAGCTTAAGGTTTATTACGGTAAAAAACTTATTGCTGATTTATCAATGCAGTTTTTGCACCATGGTTTGCCACAAAGAACAATGGTAGGAAAAAGGCCGAATTATTCTTCGAGAGAACAAGGTGAGTCGAGAAGTTCTCGACAAGCTCGAACAATAAAATTACCAAAAACTGAAAAAGAATGGACCCAGGTTTTGAAAAAAGTTTTATCTCATGGAAATATTAATTCGAAAGAACCAATTGTCAGGCTTTATGATCACTCGGTTCAGGGGACAAATGATCTGCAGTCTTACGGCGGGGAAAATTTGGATGGACCAAATGATAGTCCGGTCCTAAGACCGTTCTTAGATAAAAAATACGGAATGATAATTTCTCATGGATTAAATCCAATTCTAAATAGAATAGATCCATATTATGGAAGTATTTGGGCAGGAATTGAGGCTTTATCAAATTACGCGGCAGTTGGAGGAAACATAGAGGATGCATCTTTAATAAACAATTATATTTGGCCATTTCCGGACGAAGAGTCTCTGTTTAGTTTGGATAGAAGTGTGGACGCAGTAGTGGATTTAATGAAAGCTTTTAAGATTCCTGTAATTTCCGGAAAAGATAGTCTTTCTTCGACTTATAGAAAAGGAGAGCTTGTAATTAAAATTCCGCCTGTTCTTTGCATGTCTGTTTTTGGGAGAATTCCTGATACCTCAAAAACAGTGACCGCTGATTTTAAAAAGGAAGGTTCGGTAGTTTGCCTGGTCGGAAGTCTTGATCAAGATTCAATGGGAGGGTCGGTTTATTTTGATGTTAATAATTTGCTTGGAGATAGTGTTCCGAAAATTGATTTGCCACAATTTGGAAAAACAGCAAAAGCAATCTATAAAGGAATAGTAAATGGAGAAATATTATCTTGTCATGATGTTTCTGAAGGAGGGTTTATCACTTCTATTTTTGAAATGTGCGTCGGGGGAGACATGGGCGTTAGCTTAAAACTAAAAACTAAAAACAGGATGGATTATTTCTTATTTAATGAAACTGCTGGGACTTTTATTGTAGAGATTGAAAATAAGGAGATCGCAAAGAAATTGTTTAAAGATATTAATTATAAAATTCTTGGAAAAACACAAAAAGAAAAAAGCATTGATGTTTGGTCAAATAAAAAATTATTTAGTGCAAATTTGAAAGATTTGAAAAAAGTTTGGCAGTCTCCTATGCAAAATATTTTTGCATAGGGTAGGGGTGTCATAAGGAACATTATGTTAAAACCTAAAGCCATAATTTTAAAAGCGGACGGAATAAATAGAGATGAAGATATGGCGCATGCATTTAATATTGCAGGAGCAGATGCGGAGCTGGTTCACATTAATGATCTTAGGTCGAAAACTAAAAAATTGAGTGATTATCAAATTTTAGGGATTCCGGGAGGGTTTGCGTATGGGGATGACATAGTGTCAGGAAAAGTACTGGCAACTGAAATGGTTGCATATCTTTCGGGTGAGCTTAAAAAGTTTGTAGCACGCAAAAATACTGCAGTAATTGGGGTCTGTAATGGATTTCAAGTTTTAGTGAGAACTGGCTTAGTCCCGTTTGATCGAATCGGAGAAATGGATGCTACGTTAGTAAATAATGATTCAGGACACTTTGAATGCAGATGGATAAAAGTAAAAGTAGAAAAAGGTTCGCGGTCTAAATTTTTGACTGGGCTAGAAGACGAAATTCTTTGGTATCCGGTGGCACATGGGGAGGGAAAATTTATCGCAACTCCAAAAATTTTAAATCGGATTGAAAAAGAAAATTTAGTTGCATTTCGATATGTGGATGATAGCGGAACTCCAACTCAAAAATATCCTGATAATCCAAATGGCTCGACGAATGCGATTGTCGGAATTAGTGACGAGACAGGAAGAGTGCTCGGACTCATGCCGCATCCTGAATGTTTCGTCCGCATTGAGCAACACCCCAACTGGCGCCGAGGTTTGGAAAATGGTCCCCAGGGTTTGCCACTTTTTGAAAATATTGTAAATTTTGTAAAAAATAATGGATAAACTTGAAACTTGTAGACAAACGAGAAAAATTGCTTCGGACTCGCTTTACAAAGCGCTAGCAAAACTTCTTAAATCTAAAAAACCAATATCTGAAGTTATACTCCGTGACGCATGGATCTCGGAAATGCAAAAAAGTAAAGATATTTTTCCTGAAGGTTGGTATGATCCTCCTCCTCATGGAATAATTATTTTATTTGCGACTGATAATAATACTAAACGGCTTAATTTTAAAAGCGCCAGGCCTGAAGAGGTTTGGCCAAGAGATGATATATTTTTAGACCGAAAAAAAGGAATCGCGCTTTTGTATTCTAGCCCAGTTGATAAAAAGAGTGGAATTATAGGAGACTTTGAAATGACTCTTTATTTTGGGAAGAATAAAATTATCAAAAACCAGCTTAAAACTAATTTAGATATTATTAAAAAGATTTTTGAAGAAGCTAAAAAAGATATGAGGCTTTCAGACATTTGTTTAATAGGCTCTAAATTACTTAAGCAAAATAAATTTGTAAACATAGTTTATTCCGTCACAGATCCAACGAGTACAAATCTTGGCCATACAGTCCCTTTTTCGTATGAAGACATGAATGCTAAAGAGAGAAAACTTTTAAAATTAGGTGGTAAGAATTGGAAGGAATTTCGTGTAATGATTAGTAAGAAAAGAAAATTCGTAAATACAATTGAATCTCTTACTTTTAAAGCGCCAATAGCAGTTACAATTGAACCTCGTTCAAAAATAAAAAATAAAAAAGACTCACCGCTTGTAGCGTTTCATGGAATTATTCTTTTTAAAGAAAACGGAGAAAAAGAGTTATTGACAAATTTTGACAAAATCTTTAAATTGGTCGGGATGACTTATATGTCTTGAACTTTATGAAGAAAAGGATTAAAGCGGTTATTTTCGACATGGATGGAGTAATAGTTGATAGCGAGCCTTTAAATGATCAGCATATGCAAATACATTTTCAAAGAATAGGAATTAAATTTACAGTTGATTATGTTGAGCAATTTCGCGGGACAAATTCTAAAACGGTTTGGACAAAAGTTAAGCAAGATTTCAATCTGACCGAGTCACTTGATGAGCTTATTACAAAATCCAGAGCAAGTTATATCGATTTTTTAAAAAATAAAAAAGACATTGTGCCCGTGTCTGGGGTTAAAGAACTGTTGCAAAGACTTGGCCATAATCATTTCAAAACAGCAGTTACATCCTCAGCTAGTCCGAAGAGAATTGATTTACTGTTGGATGTTTGCCGTATTAAAAATTTGTTTGATATTATCGTAAGCACCGATGATGTCGTTCATGGTAAACCTGCTCCAGATGTTTATTTAAAAACTGCTGAACGTTTAAAAATTCCTCCAAATCAATGTGTTGTTATTGAGGATGCTGAAAACGGAGTAAAAGCGGCAAAGTCTGCAGGAATGAAGGTCATAGGATTTGCAGGACTGCCGTATAACAAGCAAAATTTATCTCATGCGGATAAGATTATATTTTCATTCGATGAAATGTCATCTAGCTTGATCCAAGCATTATGAAAAAAAAGAAAA
>AMFJ01019033.1_pt1 | contig 10398 bp, 13 predicted proteins | sample 427208 | NCBI WGS metagenome assembly AMFJ01 (sample SAMN02954298, study PRJNA114691) | groundwater metagenome | biome: aquatic; feature: subsurface aquifer; material: sediment; isolation source: subsurface aquifer sediment | place: USA: Rifle, CO | collected 2008-08
TTCGCAATGACACTACTTAAGCTTATTCTGCGTAAGGTAAGTAAGTTATTAGAATTTGCTTTGTTTGATTTCCACATGATCAGATTGTAATTGCTTTGCTTTTATCAAGGCTTTTTTTGCTTCTGTGTATTGATGATTAGCCAAATAAAGTTTGCCGAGAATAAACCAACCTTCTGCATCATCTGGGTTAGCAGCTAGTTTTTGTTTAATTTGCTCGATAATGTTATCTATTCCACCTAATTTAGCCACTTCTTCTTGTAAATTATAATGTTGTTTACCGTGAGTTAACCATTGTTGTAGTGCTGTGTCATCTTCTAAAACATAATGTAATCCTGTTGCGCATACAATAATAAATAATGCGGTCATTAAAAAATAGCGACTAAACAGTTTTTTGTTGACAAAAAAAGGTAGTGCAAGCAGGGCAAGTGCGCTAAGCAACATTAAAATGAGCAAACTATACAATAAATACATTTATTTTTTTCTCGAATACAAATAATAAAATAAATAACTCACGCTAAATAATAAAAATATAAAAGGACCAAACCATAATCCAAACGTTGTCACATTTAACGGCGGGCGATATAAAATAAAATTTCCGTAGCGTGAGACTAAATAATCAATAATTTGTTTATTAGATTGTCCAAGTTGAATATGTTGAAAAATTTGATCTCGCAAATCAGATGCAAGCGGTGCGTTGGATTCTGCTAAATTTTGATTTTGACAAACAAGACAGCGTAATTCAGTTGTTAACGTAGTAAATTGTTTTTGTTGTTCAGGTGTCGCAAATACATAAAAATCTTGCACGGCAAATAAATTAAACGGTATTATCAGCAAGATAAATAATATTTTTCTCATGCAGATTCGCTCCGTAATTGTGAGATCAATGGTTTTAATGTTGTTTGCCAAATACTCTCATCAATGGCGCCAATGAGCTTGTAACGAATGATGCCTTTTTTGTCGAGTACAAACGTTTCAGGAGTGCCATAGACGCCCCAGTCAATGGCAATTTTGCCGAACTGATCAACCGCCACGATTTGATAGGGATTGCCTTGTGTTTCGAGCCATTTTTTGGCGAGAGATAAATCATCTTTATAATTTAGACCATAAAAAAATAACTGTTCTTGTTGTGCTAATTGTAAAAGAAGAGCATGTTCATCAGCGCATGCGGCACACCACGTTGCCCACACGTTGACGAGTGTTACATGCCCTAGAAAATCTTTCGTCGAAGTTATTTTTTTTGAATCAAATAAGGTGGGTAATTGAAATGTAGGTGCGGGTTTATTAATTAAAGGTGATGGTATTTGATTCGGATGTAAACGTAGACCGTTCCATAATAAAAACACAATAAACAAAAATAAAATCAGTGGTAATGCGATTAATGCTCTCACTTGGCAGCTCCGCGTTTATTCCAATAAGAAATGAATGAAAGTAATCCGCCTAACAATAACAAAAAACCACCTGCCCAAATCCAACGGACAAAAGGTTTATAGTAAATACGTACTGCCCAGCCACCATCAGGAAATGCATTGCCTAACGCAAGGTATAAATCACGCCAGGGATTGATTAAAATACCGGGTTTGCTTAATGTTTCTTGGTTGCTGGTATAAATACGTTGTTCGGCGAATAATTTTTTTATTTCACCGGTATTATTTTTTTGAATATCAAATGTGGCTACAACACTTTTATAATTAGGGCCGCGAGATTCTGTTACATTAGCAAAAGTAAATTGATAATGTGCAAGTGTAGTTGTTTCACCGGGAAGAATTTTGACTTGCCGTTCTTCACTGTACGATTTATTCATCGTAATGCCTAAGGCAATGACTGCAATGCCTAGGTGAGCAATAATCATCGACCAGTTACGCGTATCCATTTTTTGATACGATGTCCATTGTTGATAAGCGTATTGACCTGTTGCCAGTATAATCCATACGGCTAAAAAAATACCGCAGGCTGTCGTCCATGAAAAAGCAAAACCCAATGTGACGGGCGTCACTAGACTTATTAGCAAGCTGACAAGAAATGTGTACCGTACTTTTTGCCATACGTCGATGAATGAATTATTGCCAAAACGCACATGGGGTACCAAGCCCATTAACAACAAGAGCGGCAAGATAATGGGAACAAAAACTGTATTGAAATAAGGTTCGCCAACTGAAATTTTCCCATCATTTAATGCGTCTAATAGGATGGGATATAAAGTGCCAATCACGATAGTCACTACAGCGGTTAATAGAAAGATGCTGTTAATGAGCAATAATGTTTCGCGCGACAACAAAGCAATTCCTGGCGGTTGATAAAGATGTTTGATGCGAATTCCATACAAAAGAAACGCGCTACCAATAATAAATGTAAGGTAGCACAACAAGAAAATTCCTCTCGTCGGATCACTTGCAAAAGCATGTACCGAAACTAACACACCGGAACGCACTAAAAATGTACCTAACAAACTTAAAGTAAACGTGACGATGGCGAGCAAAATAACCCAACCTTTAAATATGTTCCGTTTTTCACACACAATCAAACTATGTAAAAGCGCTGTTGCAGATAACCAGGGTAACAAGGATGCGTTTTCTACTGGATCCCAAAACCACCAACCACCCCAGCCTAATTCTCGATAGGCCCACCAACTTCCAAGCACTATGCCACAACTTAAAAAAGACCACGGCAGGACAATCCACGGACGACAGGCATGTGCCCATGTGTTATCAAATTTTCCTTCAATGAGAGCTGCGATTGCAAAAGCAAAACCAATAGCAAATCCAACATAACCTAAGTACAACATGGGTGGATGAAAGATTAAGCCGGGATCTTGTAAGATCGGCGTAAGATCATTACCTGTGAGCAAATTCGCTGGAAAATCACGTTGAAATGGATTGGAAGTCGCAAATAAAAACACAATAAAGCCGGTGCTAATTAAACCTAATACTCGGATGATATTGGAATAAGAAAAGGTAGATAATTGTTTATCGCAAAATAATACAAAGGCGACAGTCCAGCCTCCTAAAATTAAACACCATAATAACAACGAACCTTCATGACCACCCCATGCAGCGCCTATCCGATAGATGAGAGGTAATAACGGATGCGAGTGTTCACGTACATAAATAACAGTAGGGTCATTGATCAGAAAACTGATAATCAAGCACAGCATAGCAAATGACAAAAAAATAAATTGGCTGATAGCAGCCGTTTTGCTAAGACGTATTTGCAGAGTGGAATAGTGCCAAAGCGGTGCAATGGCTTGGATCAGCGCGAAACAAAACGCGAGGATAATTGCAAACGTGCCTAATTCAGGAATCATACCTGTTTCCTCGCAGAGGGTTGCAGTTCTTTGGCAAGAGGCCAAGGCATATATTTTTCATCATGTTTGGCAAGTACTTCACTTGCCTGCAATGTATGCGAGTTGTTTAATTTACCGGTGACCACGACCCCTTGTCCTTCGCGAAATAAATTAGGTAATACACCAGCATAATTCACTAAAATATCGTGCGTTTTATCGGTAATCATAAAGTTGACATGTGTTCCTTGTGCATCATAGTGCACACTCTGTTGTTTCACATAACCGCCTATGCGAATGATTTGGTTGGCTTGTATGTGGGTTTGCATGATTTGAGTGGGTGTATAAAATAAATTGATATTTTGTTTGAGCGCATACAAAATCAAACCAACAGCCGCACATAAGATGATGATGATGCTAATGATTCCAGCTAGTCTGATTTTTTGTTTGCGATTCATGGTGATGTATTAAGATAATGCTGGATCGTTTTTTTAATTTGTTTTTTTTCACGGGCAAAAATAACTAAATTAATGCCAAATACAAATAATGTAACGCAATAAGCAGGCCATACATACCATCCATAGCCGCCCATAGAGAGGATGTGCTGGATGTTATTCATAACATATCACCTCACGTATCCAGGCGCTTTTCATTTCACGCAACAAAATGTGATTGCGCATACGTAATAGCAGAATGAATCCATAAAAAAGCAAAAATGCGGCAATCATGGCTAACAAAGGATGTAGCATAGCAGGTGCAATCGCCGGTTTTGCAAATTGACTAATCGTCGGGCCTTGATGAAGCGTATTCCACCAAATGACTGAGTAGTGAATAATTGGTAAATTAATCACACCGGCTACAGCAATCACTGCACTCGCGCGCTCTTTAGTTGGTTGGTCGGTCATCACAGATTGCAGTGCAATAAAACCGAGATAAAGAAAAAATAAAATGAGCACTGATGTTAAGCGTGCATCCCAAATCCACCATGTTCCCCACATGGGTTTTCCCCAAATAGAACCCGTAATCAATGCAAGGAGTGTAAACCATACACCAATGCGAGCGCTGCATGACATACAAATGGCGGCAATTTTAACGCGCCATATGAGCGTAATGAATGCTGCAATGGCCATAACTAAATAAATTGCCATGGCGGTGAAAGCGCTTGGCACATGCACGTAAATAATGCGAAAACCGTCACCTTGTTGATAATCGGCAGGCGCAATAAATAATCCAGCAATTAAGCCATAAAAAAAACAAATAGCAAAAGCAATAGCAATCCAGGGCAGAAGCTTGGAGCTTGTCTGGTAAAAATGTTTAGGAGACAAAAATTTTTGATTTAACCAGTGCAACAACATATTTATTGATTCACTCCGATTCGCAATGCAATACTCGTTAACCAAGGGGCGAATGCTAAGCTTAGCAACATGAACGAACCCATTACCGCAAAATAACCATCAATGGGTTGTTGGGTTGTTGCTGCAACCATAGTTCCTGTGCCAAAAATGAGAACAGGAATATAAAGTGGCATAATTAAAATAGGTAACAACAAGCCATGACCACGTATACCAATCATTAATGCGGTACCTATGGCGCCTAACAGTGTTAAGGTCGGTGTACCAAGTAGTAGGCTAACGATTAATGCATATTCTTCATAGGGGGGCAAGTGTAGCAAAAATCCAAGCAGTGGGCTAACTAAGATTAAGGGCAGGCAATAGGTGCACCAATGGCTGATGGTTTTACACAAAACTAGCAAGGTGAGCGGATAAGGGCTGAGTAAGACTAAATCAAGATGACCTTCTTGCGCATCAGCCTGAAATAAATTACCCATCGATAATAGAATAGCAAGCAGGGCTGCTACCCAAATAATGCCAGGAGCAATTTGTGTCAGTAATGCAGTATCAGGTCCGATTGCGAGCGGGAACAAGGTGACGACAATGACAAAAAAGAGTAACGGTATTAGCCAGGAAAAAGCACGCCGTAATGTCGAGCGAATTTCGTAGCGGATGATACTCAACAGATGATTTATCATGACTGTCTTGCTCCATCACCTAGCCAAAGAGTCTGGGCGTCTTGTGTTTTTGGCAAATCTTGGTGAGTTGCTATCATAGCGATACCACCTTTGGCAAGATGTTGATGTAATAAATCATTGAGAAGTTGTTGACCTGCCGCATCAAGCGCTGTAGTTGGTTCATCCAGAATCCAGAGTTTGGCGGGCTGGATAATTAATCTGGCTAATGCTAAGCGTCGCGCAAGGCCTGCAGATAATTGAAATGTGGGTTTGTGAATCGCATGTAACAACCCGATCTTTGTCAGTGCTGTCTCTAAAGAGATTTTTTTGGGATTGTTGCCAGCGAGCAAACAACTTAAAGCAAGATTTTCGTAAACGGTCAAATAGGGCTTAACCCCATTTTGATGCCCAATAAAGCAGGTCTGTTGTTGATACAGATCTCGCTGCTTAAAAATAGAAACGCCTTCCCAGCAGATGGCGCCTTCCTGCGGTTCGATAAACCCACCCAGTATGCGTAGTAATGTCGATTTGCCGCTGCCATTGACACCCCGTATTTCACAAAGACTGCCAGGTTGTAACGCGCAGCAAATTTGATTAAATAACAAGATGTTATTGCGTTCAAAGCTAAGATGATGAATGGTCAATTGCATGGGGATGAAATTTAACACATTTTATGGAGTATGAAAATAAAAGATGTGCTATTATTAATCATAAAAATGATTTGCGAAAAATAAATGTAAGGGGCTGTCAAAGAATAACTTTTCCTTTTTGGCGCTCAGATGACAAGATATTTAAATGTTTCGATTGAGCAAAAGCGCAGGCGTACTTGCTTGTACGTCGAGCTTTTGTGATTGAGAAACGTTTAAAGATCGACGTCAGATGAGATGCTAAAAAGAAAAGTTATTCTTTGACAGCCCCTAACGAGGACATGCTATGCAAAATCGTATCAACGAACCGAAAGCGGATGCTTTTGAATATACAGTAGATAAACTTGCCCAATTTTGGAATGACCTTTATCAGCTTAACACAGGATCAGCAAGCATGGTGCGTGCAGATCTTCGAAATTATTTTAGCTCGCCATCTAAGCATCCTAGATTATCCCAGCAACTCAATTTGTTGAAGTCTAATTTTCCACTTGAATTACAGGATTTAATAGAAGCATTAGTTGATGATATAAAAAAAAATGATGGCAAGTTAGTTGCATTTATCAAAGAGCAAGAAGACGATAATTTGCTCGAGATTCTTGAAAATAGAAGAACAGAAGAGAAAATATCACAAGAATTGCCGCAATCACTTAAGACGGGTAACGATCACATTATACCTGCAGCAATCTTACCGTTAAAGAAAGACATTGATTCCAGGGTTGTTCGATATAAAAAGTTTATAGAAGAAATGCATGATAAGATTAGATATAGTTTGAGTTGTTATCAATATGCAATTGCAGCAAAGTACTGTGAAGATGCGTACGATAGCTCAAACCGCATGAGAGAATTAGTGAAAGCACATGGGAAAAGCAACACATTAATTGATAACATGACAAGCAATATGGCTTATAGCCAATATTATCGCGGATATATTTGTTATCTGTTAGGTCAATATGCTGACGCAAGCGCACTTTACCAGGCTTCTCTGCACACATATAGCACCCTATTTAGCAAAATAGATCTGGATTGCTATGATATGGCGAAGGCGCAACAGGCTCTTGGTCTATCGCTTCGGCGTCAGGGTCTGCAAACTGATGCATATCGTGCTTTTGAAAAGGCGCTCACGTTATTGGAAAACGTGCGTCGAAAAACTGAAAAAATAAATAGCATTAAAAGCAAAATAGCACATGAATTGACAAGACAGGGAGCACTTCTTGATACAGCAGGTATGAATCTATTTTCTCTATTTAAACCAGATGCTGCATTACCAGTCAATTTATTTGCTGTTAAACGTATTCAATACGAATTAAAGGGTGCTTTAACAGAAGAAGAATTAAAACTATTACCCTTGCAAGAGTTCATGAAATTGGAAGCGCCTCTATGTGATCAGCTTATTAAAAATATTCAACGGCATAGAGATGCTGAATTAGATAATCCTTATTTAACTGCTATATCTGACCTTCTGGAAGAAAAACATGCTTCTTCTTTAGCGGATATTTTAGCAATAGAAGAAAATAAATTTGCAAAATTAGTTGAACATCATGATGCGATATTTTATTTATTCAGGAACCAGGTTACTTTACAGCAACTTGCACAAATGGATAGTCAAAGGCTGGATAAAATACTGGCTATCATTGCAGAAAATAGCGCTCTCCGAATAGCATTAGGAATAGAAGAGTATGCTCAAACTGAGGATCAAAAACAGTTAATTACGCATTTGCGTAACATCATCATGGGGACTGTTCCAGTCAACCAGGATGAGCAGATCTTGCCTAAGAAAAAATTATAATATCGTTTTATTCGCCATAAAGAAAATCATGCACAATAATCCAATTGCACATATGAGCAAGAAGAAGGATTGTAGGTAGTGATATTTTTTAACGGGGTCATCAGTTTGAAGTGAGACAGTGACTTGCTGAGATAGGAATAAAAAATACATAAAACCTAACCAGCTACCGATGACGACCATAAAACTGATAATACTGCCGCCGATCCATAATTGATTAGCCGCATAGTGTTTGAGGCTAATCATAGTAAAACCTGTTGCCAATTGGAAAATAGCAAAAGGGACAATAATCAGCAACGTCTGGGTTTGCATCCGATTTAAGAGCGTTATTCTATTAGCGGGTCGTATCGAGCGCCAAAGATAATAACTATAAGCTATGCTAGTTAAGACACACGCCGCGCTGATAATGTGTAGTATTTTTAAAGAGTTATATAACATTCATTACATCACTCACTTTTTTCCCAATGATGAAAATGTAGCATACTTGTTAAAGCAATGCATCCTGTTGTTTGTTTTCATGTTTTTCTACAAAATTTAATACAATCTTAATAATATTGGCGTATGATTTTTATTATTACATAAGATCCTCTTCTAGGGACATAAGATATAAAACGAGAGTATATTTAAAATGGCGCAAACAAGATTTTTTCTTCTAAAAGATGGAATAATTAGTGGTGTCTGCGATGATAGCACAGCGTTAGCTTTATATGATCAGGTAAATGCGAAAGCAAAAGAGCGTGCTGAAGAAAAAGAGAAAAAAGATTATGCAGCAGATGAAATTGCGGAGCAACTCGAGATTTTATTGTTTAATGAGTTGCAAGATCAATATTTACTTGATGATGCTACCTATAAAAAAATTAATGACTTAATTACTCAATGGAATCCTAAGCCACCTTCTGAAAACCAGGAAGATAAAATAAAAGACAATCATAAGTTTGGTCAAATTCAACAAGTCATGATGGGTTTATTACCTAAAATAAAAAAACAACAACTTCAAGAATTGGAAAGTTTAATCAGTCAGGATAATAATGAGGCATTGATTAATCAATTAAATCAACAAACTGATGATGCTAGGATAAATGATTTTATTATAGCAAAACAATATTTCGAACATAAACATCTCCTTGAATCACATCTCCTTGAATCACAATTTCTGGAAGAGATTAATAGAGCAAGACCCAATGTGCCTATCCATGAATTACCTTTATTAACCGAGTTGACTTTGCGTACGGCTTATCATTTGGAACATCCAGAACATGAAAACAACAATCAACGTGGTTTAGAAGTGGCACAGCACGTGATGAATCGACCATGGGGTAAAAGTAGTGGCTGTATTGCATTGACTCTTTTTGTTGGCGCGGCGCTTCTTATCGCAGCGGTTTCTTTGGCTGTGGTAACGGGTGGTCTTGGAACGCTTTCTTTCCCCATCATCACTCACTTTATTGCAGGGTTAGTGGCTAAGGTAACTACTTTATTGGGGACAACAGCACTCATTGCAAAAAGTGTTGTTACAACAGGGGCTATTGTCGCAATAGGTGCACCAGGTGTAGTGCTTACAGCAAAGGGCATATCGAAGGCTGCAGAACCATCAAAAGGTAAATGTTTAGGAAACAAAGTAAATAGGCTTTTTAAGCCAGAAAATGAACATCCTGTGGCATCGCCAGAGCCTAATGGAGAGGGGGATCAACTCGTGCCTAAGTCACCTTAGAATTAATTTTTCTTGATAAATCAATAGATTAATTCATTTCTTAAGAAAATGATCCCTATTCAGTGCTATAATTGTTAAGTTGAAATTCATGTGCAATTGATGGAGGTAGTTATGAATAAGCTTCGAGATGCACTCGCACGAAAAGTACAAGCTGATCCAGAAGCAGTTATTCAAGCATGTCGTAAAGCAGGGTCAGCGCTTACTGCAGATGAGGAAGCTGCTATTAGAGCGCGCAAACTAGAGAAATTTTCTGATGCTCAATTGGAAGATCGATTTAATACGAAGGTTCTAGGATTAATAGGCTTGTCAGCGTTAGCCGGATGGTCAAAGCAACAAAAGGAATAGAAATGATTGTTATAATAAATTGAAATGGCTAAACATCAAACGATGCTTAGCCATTTTTTTTGATTCACTTTATAGTAGATAGTAGTGTGAAGGAGCACCTGAATGCTGGTTAGTCTTGATCGACGACAAGAATTAATGACACATCATCCTTTTTTTTCCACTCTTTCAGACGAAATAGTTGCTAAGCTTGCTGAACTTGCCTATGAGAAAAAATATTCTGCTAAAGCTATCATTGTTTCTGAAGGAGAAATGGTTGATGCTGTTTATCTTATTGTAAAGGGACGAATTGAAATTTCTCGTTTTGCCAAGAGGGCTAATAAAGATGAAATGATTCCTCAAGGGTTATTGCATGTAGGGGAGGCGATTGGTTTGAATGATACCGGATTTTTTAGTCGAACCTTGTTAAGGACTGCAACATTAACCGCGCTTTCTGAAGTGATCCTAATTGGCTGGGACATAGATATTTTTTGTGATTTTTTGAAAAATTATCCGCAGTTTAATCAAGCTCTACAGAAAACAACAGATCAAATTGCACGAATGAATTTTATTAAACAAGCTGCTCCCTTCATGCAGTTACCTCTACCCAAAATTGCTAAACTTGCAGATGAAATCGAAAAAGTAGTGGTTCCT
>AMFJ01005736.1_pt1 | contig 10397 bp, 8 predicted proteins | sample 427208 | NCBI WGS metagenome assembly AMFJ01 (sample SAMN02954298, study PRJNA114691) | groundwater metagenome | biome: aquatic; feature: subsurface aquifer; material: sediment; isolation source: subsurface aquifer sediment | place: USA: Rifle, CO | collected 2008-08
TCTTGGAAAAACCGCCATATGTATGTGGACATTACCCGTTCTCCTTGACTAAATGCTAATTTTGTGCAATAATAAGCAGTCATGTAATAATCAGGAAGTTCAACCCTAAATAGCAGTCAAGGAGAAAAACATGAAAACGTTCTTTAAAAAAATCCAAAAAGTAATCCAGGTAGTCTGTGGAATTTCCAATCTTATCCTTCTGGTTATCTGCATCGGCATTACTATGAGAGTTACCGGACAGACTTTCGAGGCTGTATATCCCATTCCCACAATCATTGTGGCAACATTACTCACCATCTTCACTTTTTTTGAGAAGGCGACAATTCTGATGGCACTTGCCGGACTGATTCTCTATGTATCCTCATGGACGATAGCCGAAAAGTTCGGCATATGGCCAGGAATGATCGTTTGGCTGATTGGATTTGGTATCTGGCTTCTGGCAGCAGTCCAATCCATCAAAAAAGCATTCTTAAATGTTGCGGTGAGATAACAATCATTTCAAGGAAAGATCATGAATACAACCCTCTTAGCCGAACAGACGAGCTGAGTGTCATCGCAACCTCATCCCAAACGCTTTCAGCAGAAAGCTATGGGATGAGGTTTTTATTTTGAAAAATAAAAGAAAGCATCTGGATTTTTTCCAAATGCTTTAACCCCAAAAAAATGATATGGATACCGTATAAAAATCACGATTCGCTCTTTTTCTTTTCAATATCCCCGTCTTTTCTGCTCAGTTAATTTGATTTGTGGTTCGCGAGACTCGAAAAGCATCAAGACCACAAAACAAAAGGTGCATATGAAAGGATTAAGGATCGTTATTACGAAGAATTCCTCAATAGTCATATTCCGCATGACTTCCACCAATTTAAGCTCGGATCTTCCCACCTCTTCATCATCATAACCCTTGGTGACTTTTAAATACACCCAAAAAGAGATGCATATATGGACAAAAACTACTGCAACAATGCAACCCAATACAATAACAATACCCATAACGTCCTCCTTCCCTCTAAAGTAGAATTAGTAGCACTTCCCCTTTGTCTTTTCTTAAAGGAACTTAAAAAAAAATTACAACTTCTCCAAATCTTTTTCCAAATCTCTCTTTGCTTTCAATTTGCTTTGATATTCGCCAATTCGAGATTTTGTAGCCTCCACTATTTCTTTCGGCGCGCCTGCTACAAAATTTTTATTTTTAAGCATGCCCTCATTCTTTGCAATGAGAGTTTCCAGTTCACCAATTTCTTTTCTGGCATTCTCCAATTCTTTTTCAATGTCGATGGATTTTGCAATATCAAGATAGACTGACCGCTTGGAGGTGGAAATCTTGATCATTTTTTTCTTCTCAAATTTCCTGCTCTTCTCTATTTGCACCCGAGCCAGTTTTTCCACAATTTCTTTTTCAATTTTTTTGTCGCAATAAACTTCCAGAGGCTGGGCTGGATCAATGCGATAGATCGAGCGTATGTTTCTAATGGATGTTATAAGATCAACCAGATCGGCAAAATTCTTTTTCGTGTCAGAACTGATAAATCGCTTTTCGCTTTTCGGCCAAACAGACACCATCAAGATTTTCTCTCCACTATTCAAAATAGAGAAAATTTCTTCAGTCACATAGGGAGTGAAAGGATGCCACATTTTCAAAATCCTATCCAAAACATAACCCAGCACCTTGGTATTTTTTTCCAGCTTGTTGATTTCCACATACCAAGCCGCAAAGCTGTCCCAAGTGAATTTTCGCAGCACATCTTGCGCCAGAGAAATGTTTTTTTCTTTCATGAGCTGCGTAGTCTTGAGCGCAGTTTCTTCCAGTTCCGAAACAATCCACTTGTCAGCCAAAGTTTTCAAATCTTTCTTGCTTATTTTTTCCACTAAGCGAAAATCTTCGCTGGATTGATGACAATAACGGAAAATATTCCAAAGCTTGGTCACAAAATTGCGGAAACTTTCAATTTTTTCCTCATATATTCTCGCATCTTGTCCCGGAGCAATATCCATCACCAGACTCAAGCGAAGTGCATCCGCGCCGAATTCATCGATCGCTTCCAATGGATCAATACCGTTGCCTTTTGATTTGGAAAATTTTTGCCCATCCTTATCCAGAAGCAATCCGGTGAAGTACAAATTTTTGAAAGGAACTTTTCCGGTGCGGTAGGTTCCCAAAAGTAGCATTTTTGTCGCCCAAAAAAATAAGATATCCCGTCCCATAATCATCATGTCTGTGGGATAGAAATTTTTATAATCCTTCCCCTTGGCATAACCAAGCGTCGTATATGGCCATTGGCCTGAAGTGAACCAAGTGTCAAGGGTGTTTTCGTCGCGAATCCACGCTCCTTTTGATTTATTTTCCTTAGGAGCCTCCAGCCCGACATAAATCTCTTCGCCTCGATACCATACTGGAAACTGAGGACCCCACCAAATCTGACGGGAAATGCACCAATCTTCCAGGTTAGCAAACCAATTGATAAGAATTTTTTTAAAATTTTCCGGATAAATGTCAATCTTGCCTGCTTTGATGGAAGCCAAAACTTCCTTTTTAAGAGAGCGCTTTTCATCGTCCACCTTCACAAACCACTGATCGGAAATAAGCGGCTCGATAGGAGTCTTACATCTCTCACAAATAGAAATATTATTCACCAAATCCTCTTCTTTTTCAATTAAGTCCAATTCTTTCAGATCTTTCACTATTTGCTCCCTAGCAACTAAAACATCCAATCCTGCATATTTTCCACCCTCCTCTGTGATTTGAGCCTTTTCATTGATCACCTGGATCTCTTCCAATTTATGATCCTTCCCGATCTTAGCATCCAGTGGATCATGTGCCGGAGTGATTTTCACCGCTCCGGTTCCAAATTCCATATCAATCCTTCGGTCAGCGATGACAGAAATCTCTTTTTCTTGCAATGGCAAGATCAATTTCTGACCGATAAAGCTCAAAAATCTCTTGTCTTTCGGATTGACCGCTACTGCCGTGTCTCCAAGCATTGTTTCCGGCCTGGTTGTCGCCACTGTCAAAAATTCCTTGGAATCCTTGATAGGATATTTGATGTAATATAATTTTCCTTGCCTTTCTTTGTGGATCACTTCCACGTCCGATAGGGCTGTAGCGCAACGAGGACACCAATTAATGATTCTCTTGCCTTTATAAACCAATCCGTCTTTGTATAGCTTTACAAAAGTTTCCAAAGCAATTTTCAAAACATCGGGATCAAGAGTGAATTTCTCCCTCGACCAATCAGCACTGATGCCGATCCGTTTTTCTTGCGAGCGCATATAGCCCGACCGGCTCTGGCAAAAATCATAGCAATCTTCATAAAATTTTTCCCTGCCTAACTCATGGCGGCTCACTCCTCGCTCTTCCTTGATTTTTCGCTCAAACACAACCTGGGTCTGGATTCCGGCATGATCTTTCCCGGGAAGCAGAAGCACTTTTTTGCCGTTCATGCGTTCGAAGCGTCCGAAAATATCCATCACAGTGTATCCGCAGGCATGTCCCAAATGAAGCTCTCCATTGGCATTGGGCGGCGGAAGGACATTGCAATATTTCTTGGAAGATTTTATATTATCCGGATTGAAAAAACCGCTCTTTTCCCAAAGATCATATATTTCACTTTCTCTTTTTTTGAAGTCAAATTGTTTGGAAATTTCTTTCATATCAAATAATAAAAAAATTAATTAAAGAGATTTACGAGCCTGACTTAATAAGCTCGTTTACCTCCTTGTAACAATTGCAAATTTTTTCTCCAAATCACCTAAAATTTTTCTTACCATTTCGTCAATTTCGCTGCTTTCCAATGTTCTATCTGCTGCTCCCATTTCGATATGATAGGCCAAGCTATTTTTATTTTCTTTTGAAAAAGCATCAAACAATTCAACATCTATCACCATTTCTCCTCCCGCTCTTCTAATTTCTTCTCGAATCTCTCCAGCTTTTATTTTTTTGTCCACCAGCATGGAAATGTCTCTCATAACTGTCGGATATTTTCGAAGGGACACAAATTCTTTATTTTCCTCTACGGATTGCGCCAATTGCTCCAAATCAATTTCCGCCACTACCACCCTTTTTGCGATTTTAAACTGCGACAAAACAAATGGATTAATTTCTCCGATATATCCGATATTGATGTTTTTCCCTGCAGCTTTGACATTGGCTCTTCGTGTCGGATGCCATAGGCCAAAAGCCATTTTATCTGAAGAGGAGTCTATTTCAGAAAATTCAATTCTTGTTATTCCTATTTTAGAGCATAGCGAATCTAAAATTCCCTTAGCAGCAAAAAATGTTCCACCGTCTTTATCCTGCTCTAATATAACAGCCATTGTGATTTTTTTTCTTTCTTCGGGAAGCGCTTTTCCGACTGGCAAATATATTCGTCCGACTTCAAAAATAGAAAAGTTTTTATAGTTTTTCAGATTATCCCTGACATTCTTTAAAATTCCCGGCACAAGACTTACGCGCATAAATTGCTGGTCGGGATTCATCGGATTTTCCAATTCCAAATGTTTTATTTTTTCCAATTTACAGGCACTTTTATCTTTTTCTCCATAGAAAGAATAATTATACACTTCGTCCAATCCCAAACCATTCAAGGTTTCCTTAATCTTCCTTTCAAAAAATCTTTCGTGATTTATTCTTGGAGCAATCAAATTTCCCGCCATAGGCTGAGGTTCGATATTTTCATAGCCAAACACTCTGCCAATTTCTTCAATCAAGTCTTCTTGAGTTTTCAAATCTATCCTAAAAGTAGGAACTTCAATTGTTATAGACGGGATCTTGCCCGAAATTCTCATTCCCAACAATTCCAGAATATGAGTGATATTTTTAAAAGGAATTTCTTCTCCCAATAATCTGTTTACATATTCCACGTCTAATTTTATTTTCCACGGTTTTATGGCTTTTGGATAAACATCCGCAGCGCCTTCCATCTCTCCGCCCGCGATATGCTCAATGATTTCCACCAACCGCACCATGGCCTTTTCCGCCAGATTCGGATCAATTTCTTTTTCGAATCTGTCCGATGCGTCAGTTTTCATTGTCAGGCTTGTTCTTGTCCTTCGGATTGAAGTCGCATTGAAATTCGCGCTTTCCAAAACTATGTTGGTCGTATCAGCGTTTATGCCTGAATGTTCTCCGCCCATCACCCCGGCTATCGCGACCGCCTTTTTTTCATCCGCTATGACTAAATTTTCTTCAGTCAATGTTTTGGTGCTGCCATCCAATATGGCTATTTTTTCTCCTTTCTTAGCTCTTCTCACTACTATTTTTCCTCCATCGATCTCTCGAGCGTCAAAAGCATGCAGAGGTTGCCCCAGTTCAAGCATTACATAATTAGTAGCGTCTACAATATTGTTTACCGGACGGATTCCAGAAACTTGCAGACGATTTTGTATCCACATCGGAGATTCCTGCACATTGATGTTCTCCATAAAAACAGCGATGTAGCGGGAACATAAATCCCCAGCTTCAATTTCCACTTTCACTTTTTTGGACTTCTTCTTGTCCAATTTAAGCCCTTCATAATCATAATCAAAAACTTCCCTTTTTCTATCGACAAGATATTTCTCCAAAGCTATGATTTCTCGCGCCATACCGACATAACTTAGAGCATCATGAGCGCGATTAGGCAAAATGTCGATATCCAAAACACTGTCCCGATTATCCAGATATTCTCCGAAAGGCATGCCGATTTTCGTTTGCGAATCAAGAATGAAGATTCCTGCATGATCTGTTCCCAAACCAAGCTCGTCTTTAGCGCAAAGCATTCCGAAAGATTTCTCTCCTCGGATCTCCGCTTCTTTGATTTCCAAGCCATTGGGCAATCTAGTGCCCACAGTAGCCACAGGAACCATATCGCCCACTGAAATATTTTTTGCTCCGCATACAATATGCATTTTTTCTTTTCCAATATCAACAATCGTCAATTGCAATTTATCCGCATTAGGATGCTTGGCAATTTCGAGAATTTTTCCTACTATAACGCCTGGAAAATCATTTCCAATCGCCTCCAACCCCTCCACTTCAAAAGCATGCAGAGTTATAATTTCTCTCAATTTTTCAGGACTTAATTTTGTATCAGTTAATTCTTTTAACCAATTATAGCTAAATTTCATAAAATTATAATTAAAATTGTCTAATAAATCGCAGGTCTCCGCTTTCAAACAGGCGCGCATCGGAAATTTTATATTTCATCATAGCCAATCTTTCCAATCCAAACCCCCAAGCAAATCCCTGGTATGCATTTTTTGGATAACCTGCTGAAACAAATACATTCTGATTCACCATGCCGCATCCCCCAACCTCCAGCCATCCGGTGTGTTTGCAAGATGAGCAGCCCTCGCCGGAACATACCGTGCAAGAAATATCAAATTCAAATCCTGGCTCTACGAAAGGAAAATATCCGGGACGAAGCCTCACGCTCAATTTTTGTCCAAAGAATTCTGAAAAAAACTTCTGTGCAATATATTTGAAATTCCCCACACTCACATCTGTTCCCACCACTAAAGCCTCGAATTGATTGAAGGTGTGTTCATGGGAAGCGTCAGTCGCCTCATTGCGGAAAGTTCTCCCCGGAACAATAATCTTAAGCGGTGGCGTGTTTTTTTCCATATAGCGCACTTGCACAGGAGAAGTTTGCGTACGCAAAAGCGTTCTTTCGCTTCTTCCATCTTTTTTGTCAGACGCAGCCTTTCCATTTTCTTTTTTAAGCCAAAAAGTGTCTTGCATATCACGTCCTGGATGATCCTTGGGAATATTCAGAGCATCGAAGTTGTAGTGCTCAATTTCTATTTCCGGACCGTCTGCAATTTCAAATCCCAATGATGTGAAAATATCTTCAATATCTTTTTGCACAGCAGAAAGGATGTGCATATGTCCATATTCTCTTTTTTTGCCAGGCATAGTGACATCAATCCTTTCACTCTCAAAATCAAAGCTGAACATCTCGATTTCTTTTTTCTTTTTTTCTAAAGCTTCCATGATTTCCCGCTTGGCTTTGTTGGCCAATTCCCCGATTTTCTTTTTTTCTTCCGGCGACAAATCTTTGAGAGTTTTCAAAATTCCTACAAACTCGCTTTTTCTGCCTAAATATTTTTTCTCCAGTTCGAACAGATCGCCTTGGGAATTTCTGATTTTTTCCAAAGCTTCATTCCTAATTCCGAGAATCTTTTTTGCTAACATATATTTTTTAAACTTATCTTTGATTGGTAAATTTATAAATTACTTGTTTGATTTCACTCAGCCGAATCTTCTGAGAAATATTGTTTGAGAATCCGCTTTTTCTTTAAAATTTTTCTTTAGCAGTGAGGATTGAGGAAAAATTTTTATCAGAAAAAGCAGGATTCGAGTTTATTTTTCAGAAAATTCGGCTGATTGCAGAAAAAATCAAGCCCTGAAATTATTTGGCAAACTTGATTTTTGCAAAACTGAATTTTCCCACTTTCACCACTGACCCGTCATCTTCTTTTGTCAGCATTCTTTGCCAGTTGCTTTCTTTTTTTTCATTCACCTCGACTCCGCTCTGCTCGATCTTTCTTCGAGCTTCGCCGTTGCTTTTGGCAAATCCGGCTTGAACGATAAATTCAACCAATTTTATTTCATCTTTTTGCACCGAAATTTCAGCCACTTCACTCGGCATTTCCTTGTTGGAAATGGTTCGGATAAAATAGTTCTTGGCTTTTTCCGCCTCTTCCAAACCATGAAACATCCTGACAATTTCATGAGCAAGTTTTAGCTTGGCATCACGAGGATTTTCAAGGCTCATCAATTCTTCAATTTCTTTTAAATTTATTCTTGTACAACCTAAAAACAAAGGTCGAAGCATTCCATCCGGCTGCGACATGATCGCTCCAAAAAGACCATTGGGATCCAAATTAAGAAAAACTCCCGTACCATTGGATTTTGACATCAGCATGCCGGTTTTTTCATCCGCAATCAGTTTTGTCGCAATCACCAGTTTATTTTTGTTTTTCAATTTTTGCATCAAAGTTCTTCCGGCCAAAGCATTGAAAATCTGATCGGTTCCGCAAAGCTCCACATCCACATCCATCGCCACGCTATCATAACCCTGCATCAATGGATACATAAATTCATGTATATAAATCGGTCTTTCTTCTTTCATTCTTTTTTCAAACATATCTCTTTCCAACATCTGCTGAACTGTGAAATTGCTAGCTAGTTCCAAAACCTCAGCAAAGTTAAGTTTTCCCAACCACTCGGAATTATATTTAATTTGAAAAGGATTATTTTTATTATCGAAATCTACGATACTTTTAACCTGATCCTTCCACAGGGCAAAATTTTCCCGAACTTGTTCCGGTGTCTGTTTCACGCGAGCAGATGATTTGTCGCTGGGATCTCCGATCATTCCTGTAAAATCTCCGATCAGAAAAATCACTTCATGTCCCAGTTTTCTAAAATCCTCCAAAATCAAAAGCCCCTGAGCATGACCAAGATGAAGAGATTTGGCTGTCGGATCAAAACCCATATAGAACCTTAATTTTTTTCCGCTCATCAAAGCATCTTTGAATTCTTTTTTTGATGGCAAAAATTCTGCCAAAACGCCTCTTCCTAAGATATCATTAATTGTTCCTTCTGGATTTTTCATAAATATTTTTATAATTTGCTTGTTTAAAGCCAAATTTAAGTTTTCATCTACCTAAATCATACCAGCATACTGGCATTTTTGCAATACTTACAGAATAACAAAAAGCATATCCGATCCCGGTTATGAAAAATTTAAAAATCCCCTTTCGGAGATTCTCGTTTGTGCGCCCACCAGGACTCGAACCTGGGACCGTTTGCTTAAAAGGCAACTGCTCTACCAACTGAGCTATGAGCGCATATTCACATTTTTACAAAAAACAAAACGCTGTTATAAAAGAATAACTTTTCCTAGTATATCATTATTGGGATTTTAGTCAATACTCCTACCGATTCAGCCGCTTGTGGATAAAAACCATGAAAACCAGCGGGACAATCATCCATATGAGCCTGGCATTATCCCCAGTCATATATTCAAAAGCCGTAGGAGAAACAAATTCTAGGGCCATTTTCTTCGGTACGATAGACAAGACGATGCTGAGAAGAAAAATGATTTCTAAAAAACTCATAGCAAACACTCTCCATAAGAACCCCGAACCAGATCCGGAGATATATATTTCAAATAATTGCCTGCTGCTTATGGTTAGAATAACTATTCCCAACAAAAAGAAAGTCAGTTCGTACAGGTAGTCAGAAAAATATTTATCTGGAACAACCTGAGTGATGGCAAAGGATACATAAATATTTATTAAAATAGTGATCAATTTGTAGCGCCCGATGAACATCCCAAAAACAATGCTAAAGACAGCAACAATAAGCAGCAATGAAATATCCTGAGTAAGCGCAGGAGAAATTCCAATTTTTCCCAATAAAATTCCTAAATCCATTTCAATTTATAAATTTTTATTACTTGCTATCTTTTCTTTTGCCATAAAATTCTGAATATCATTCACTGTCGACATAAATTGAGCCGGAAAAATAATGGTAGAATTTTTTTCAATGCTGATTTCTGACATGGTTTGCAAATTTCTAAGCTGCAGTGCGATAGGATGTGCCGCCATCACATCAGCCGTTTCCGCCAATTTCTGGCTCGCCAACAATTCTCCTTCGGCTGCAATAACCTTCGCCCTTTTCTCTCTTTCCGCTTCAGCTTGCTTGGCCATAGCTCTTTGCATGTTTTCCGGAAGTTCAATATCTTTTATTTCTACAATGGAAACCACCACTCCCCATGCTTCCGTGTGCGAATCTAGCACTGATCTGATTTCTTTGTTGATTGCATCCCGCTCAGACAAAATTTCATCCAACTGGAATCTGCCTACGATATTCCTGATGGTTGTTTGAGCGATTTGATTGATAGCGCTCATCACATTTTCAATGGCTACGATGCTTTTTTCAGCGTCCACCACCTTGTAGTATGCCACAGCTGAAATATCCACTGAAACATTGTCCTTGGTGATGATTTTTTGCGTTGGGACAGGAAGAGTGACGGTGCGAAAGTCAATCTTGGTCATCTTGTCTACATATGGAATGATCCAATTAAGTCCCGGCTCCCGGCTGGAGACTATCTTTCCGAAGCGAAACACCACTCCGATTTCATATTGCTTCACCACCCGAAAGCCTGGCAACACCAAAAAGACAAAAACCAGAACAATAAAAATTTCCATATTTTTTATTTTTTAAAAATTATTTTACCTAGTTATTATATTCCTAAATGGGAAAAAATAAAAGTCGCCTCGTTGGTTTGTGGTTTTTAGTTTGTAGAAAATAAATTACATTTAAAAAGATTTTCATAAAAAAATATGGCGCGCAGACTCATTTGAGTCCACGCGCCATCGAGCATCAAAGCTCTAGAATAATGAAAATG
>AMFJ01001921.1_pt1 | contig 10394 bp, 8 predicted proteins | sample 427208 | NCBI WGS metagenome assembly AMFJ01 (sample SAMN02954298, study PRJNA114691) | groundwater metagenome | biome: aquatic; feature: subsurface aquifer; material: sediment; isolation source: subsurface aquifer sediment | place: USA: Rifle, CO | collected 2008-08
GTGTCATCGAATCATTTTTCGCGCTAAAACAGGGAGATTAATTCAATTCATGCACCAATAAAGCAAATTCCATGCCAACAAACAGCGCATAAATTAAAACAATACAGATGACAAAGATTTAGCGCAGAACAGCACTCTAAGGATTAATTTTAATGTGCATTTTTTGCACCAAAAGCGCCCATTTTTAATTCTGTAATTTTTTAGATGCGCTATTTTAGATCGTACTAATTAAATGGATCACTAATCTCGTTATTTTGAGGACGCGGATTACTGCCCTGAGCAGGTCGATTATTGTTATTTTGTGGTTGAGGTGTACCTTCTACAGCACTTTCAGATTTCTGTACATCGACCACATTTCCCGATGAATCACGGCGCACAATTGTGGTACTGGTAGTCGCAGCATCAGAGCTACGCGGCTTGGACTCAGTTTGGGTTTGCTGCTGTCTAAGTCGTACCGATTCATCTACTTTCGGCAAAGGCACATTTTTCAAACGAATTTCGTAAAGCTTTTGATTACTGGCCAATTCCTCTGAACCCAGATTATTGACCAGACTAACATATTGCTGCATTGCTACAACTTCAGGCTTGACTGAGGCCGGTAAATTTAACTTCAGTGTAGATAAAGCCTGATTGGCTTGCGCCGCCGTCTTATATTGACCATATAACAATACATATTGTTCTGGCTGATTTTCACCCGAGATTCTTAAATAAATAAAAGGTTTACGATCGGACTGTTTTTTAAGAAAACTTTTTAAAATGGCTTCATTGGTCACACGAAATAATTCAATGGCGTGCTGTTTTTTGGCTTCATTGACAAATTTGGTACCGCGAAATTCTGGCTCATGACTGGCATTCACGAGGGTACGTGTATTTAGGTCCAGTGGTTTCACTTCCTGAAAAAGTGCACCAAGATAGGTCATTGTGGCTACTTTTTCTGGTTGAATCTGCAACTGAACTTCAGTTTCAGGCTTTTTTTCAATTTCGATGACATCATCTGAATCAGTCACCGCCCAAAAGACTAAGGCAGCAAATAGGCAGCATACACCACAGACCAGCCAGAAATAATGCTGAATCTTTTGCCAAGGAGTATGTAATGCTGCCATAAAACTAAACCTATGCCTGATTGACTAAAATTGCCTGTTTCATTAACTCGAGATCAAAGTCTCGTGTAATCACTGCTTTGCCTAACTGCTTTAATAACACCAGACGCAATTGTCCATTTAAGACTTTTTTGTCATGGGCCATATAGGCCAGAAAATCATTCAGAGGGATTTTAGGACAAACCACAGGAAGTTTGGCACGAGAAATGATTTTTTTTGTACGTTCTAAATCTTCTTGAGAAATCCAGCCCATACGCTGTGACAGATCTGCAGCCATCACCATACCGGTAGCTACAGCCTCGCCATGTAGCCAGACACCATACCCCATATAGGATTCAATCGCATGACCAAAGGTATGACCTAAATTAAGTAAAGCACGTTCCCCTTGCTCCTTCTCATCATTGGCTACGATCCGTGCCTTATGCGCACAGGAACGGTAAACGGCTTCAGCCAATAATTTCTCATCACGGGCGACCAGAGCATCTATGTTCTCTTCCAGCCAGACTAAAAATTTTTCATCACCGAGTAGGGCATATTTAATCACTTCAGCCAAACCTGCTGAAAGCTCTCGATCAGGCAAAGTAGAAAGCTGCGACATATCCGCCAGTACCACTTGCGGTTGCTGGAAAGCACCAATCATGTTTTTACCGAGTGGATGATTGATCCCGGTTTTTCCACCCACACTTGAATCTACTTGCGACAGCAAGGTCGTCGGTACTTGGATAAAGTATACACCGCGCTGGAAACAGGCCGAAGCAAACCCGGCCATATCTCCAATGACACCACCACCTAATGCCAGCACAGTACAGTCGCGGTTAAACCCGGCTTCAAGTAGTGCATCAAAAATCAGGTTCAGATGCTGGCTATCCTTATATTTTTCACCATCAGGTAAAATACAGGTCGCAACCCGCTTGTCCAAAGCCTCAATCGCCGTTTGATAACGCTGCAAATAAAGTGGTGCAACCGTAGTATTGCTCACAATCATCACTTGCTTGCCATGAATATAGGGTGCCAATAAGGCCTGTGGATCCAGATCGCTTCCAATAAAAATAGGGTAACGACGTTCTCCGAGTTCTACATATAAGGTTTGCATACTTGATTAACCACTTGATTCACTGAACTTAGTTTTCAGAAGTAATGAGATTGAGAATCCGCTGCGCCAGATCACGTGCAGCACCCTGATTGGTCTCAATAATATGATGCGCCACTTCCCGATACAAGGGATCACGGACTGCCAATAAATCACGTAACTTTTGTTCCGGATTTTCGACTTGAAGGAGTGGACGGTTTTTATCGCGATAGGTACGTTGCAGTTGAATTTCAACTGGCGTGTATAGATAAACGACGATTCCGCGCTGTTTCAGATAGTCTCGGTTTAAAGCCTGAGTAATTGCACCACCACCGGTGGCTAAAACCAGATGAGGACGTGAGGTAAGGTCATTAATTACAGCCGTTTCACGGTCACGGAAACCCTGCTCCCCTTCTTTTTCAAAAATCCAGGGAATGGTCGCGCCTGTTTTACGTTCAATTTCATGATCACTGTCTAGAAATTCGCGTCCTAACAATTCTGCGAGATGTCGTCCTACTGTTGTTTTACCTGCCCCCATCGGCCCTACCAAATAAATATTTGGTAGGGTTTCAAACTCTTTGCTTGGCAAGGAGTCACCTATTCGTTTTGTTAAATTCAAAATATATTAATGATTTCTTGAAACACTGTCATTAACAATTCGAGGTGTAACGAAAATCAGTAGCTCACGTTTATTATCCGACTTTAAATCTTTACGGAATAAACGCCCTACATAAGGAATATCCCCTAGGAATGGTACCTTGGTTTGCGCATTACGGGTTTCCTGCTCAAAAATACCACCTAGAACCACTGTTTCACCATTATCTACCAAAACATTGGTAGTGATCTGGTTTTTGTTAATGGTGAGCTGTCCAGTCGGTGTCGGGTTACCCGGTGAGTCACTGGTAATATTGAGTTCCATCTGTACTTTGCCATCTGGAGTAATGCTTGGTGTGACATCCAGACTTAGCGTAGCATCAATAAATTCCGTAGTAGATACTGCATTCGCACCACCACCCTCTGCTGACTGGTACGGAATTTGAGAACCAGAGGCAACAGTTGCTTTCTGCTTGTCCGCAGTCAGTACTTTAGGTGTAGAAATCACCTCACCGTAGCCATCTGCCTGAAGTGCAGAAAGCTCCAGATCCAGCATAAAATCAGAAAGGCTGATCAAACCAAAGGCAATACGGCTGGCACCTGGACTGGTTACACCCAAGTCTACATTAAGGTTTTGTGGTCGCTGGATATCATAGGTATATCCACCTAAATCACTTTCTTGAGGATCTCTGAGATCCCATAACGTCGTGTCACTACCACCGACCAGAAGGCTATCATTATTGGTAATCCCTTGAGACAGAATTCCCCATTTCACTCCCATCTCTTTAGTAAAGTCCGTAGTTGCACGAACAATACGCGCTTCGACCATTACCTGCTTCACCTGCACATCCAGCAGATCTACCATATTACGAATTTTATCAATAAAGAGCTGGGTATCATTCACAATAATGGTATTGGTCCGTGCATCAACAGACACAGAACCACGTGAACTTAATAAGCTTTCTCCACCATCATTATTATTCGTGCTACTCGAACCGCCTGAGCCAGATGCCCCTTTATTCTGCGTAATTAGTTTCTCAATATCAGCGGCTTTGGCATAGCTCAACTGCATATATTCAGTTTGGATCGGGGCAAGTGCAACACTCTGCTTAATAGCCTTAGCTTCTTCTTCTTCAGCCTTAATCAGTTCTGCAACCGGTGCAATCCAGATCACATTACCATTACGACGTTTATCCAGATTTTTGGTTTTCAGCACAATATCCAAGGCCTGATCCCAAGGCACTTCTTTTAAGCGCAAAGTAATATTGCCTTGTACACTGTCTGCAGCCACCATATTGATATCAGTGAAATCAGCTAAAAGCTGGAGTACACGACGTACTTCAATATCCTGAAAATCCAAAGAAATTTTCTTGCCAGTATAAGCCACAGTTTTAGGACGCAATGGACTCTTGGCTTCCGGACGTTTCAAGCTGATGGTCAGCTTATTATCAGTCTGGTAAGCCATATATTCATAACTTTCCGCAGACTGAATCGTAATGACTCCTGAACCATTTTGATTCACGGCATCGACACTGGATACCGGAGTCGCGAAATCAGTCACATTAAGACGGCGGGTCAAATGAGCCGGAATCTTGGAACCTAAAGTGCGCACAATAACTTTGGTACCCTGCTGCTGTACATCAACCGGGGTATTATTACCTGCTAGATCAATAACGACTTGACCCTCACCTTGCGCACCGCGCTGGAAACCAATGTTGCTAATACCCTGAGCTGACTGTTGCTGCACAGGTTGAGCTATGGCTACAGGAGTTGCCGAGTTAATTTTAAGAATAAAGGTATTACCTTCTACACGAGTCGTAAAGGCTCCAGCCTCGGTCAGATTTACCGTCAGACGTGCACGCTGAGCATCCGAAGTGACATCTACCGAACTAGCTTCACGTGTTGCCACCGGAATACTGCTTTGTTTTAAATTCTGTTGTGCCTTATCAAAGTCCAGAATCAAACGTGATGGTGATTCTAATTGATAGGCTTGTGGTTGTGGCGGCAAACCATTGAACATCACCCGAATCTCAGTTCCTTGTCCAGGAAGCTGCATGGGTACTACATTGGTCATTGAAACCTGCGCACTGGCCGCTTGCATCACCGCAATCGCAACAGCACCCATGGAAAACTGACGAAACACACGATTCATTGTATTAACATCCCCAAAAATAAATTCTTTAATACTCTTATTCATTGTTATTCCTTTAAAACTTATGGCGCCGGCCCGATAAGAACCAGACTTCGCGGACGTTCCACATACCCCTCACGGCCATCTGGAATAATCTCAATCAAATCGATCTGTGTTGGTGTAATTCCAACCACACGACCATGATTAAGTCCCATATAGCTACCACGTTGGATCCGCTCAACCTCACCATCAGGCGTCTGGATTAAAGCCAGAATCTGCCCGGCCTGATTACGCATGCTGCCTTTCATGGTCAAAGTTTCCAGCGGATAACTTTCTAGCGGTTGCAGTTGACGTGATAGGTTTGGATAAACCCGTTTCCCCGCCATAATTTTCAGTTCAGCAGCCAAAGAGCTTGGTAAAAAAGGACTTTTGATTTGGTGCGCTGCATAATTAAAAGTTTCCACTGGCATAAAATCAGGTGCAGGTTCAATCGGTAAAGGTGGCTGATTACGGATGTTGGCCATTTCCTGATTGACGGCATCAATACGTGAATCACACCCCACTAACAAAAACCCAAGCGTTAAAGCCGAAGTAATTTTAATATTCTTCATTACTGCGCCCCCTGAGTAGTGCTATTAACTGCAGATTGTTCTGCCGCACCTTCCGCATTACCGACATAACGATAAGTTTTGGCTTTCACCACGTAATCAATGACCGGAATTTCAGATTTTTTCTCTTTGTTTTCAGTACCAATAATGGTGAAATCATGTAGCGTGACAATACGCGACAAGCCGGCAATACTGCTGACAAAAGAACCAAAAGCGTGATAATCCCCAGTCGCTTCAATTGCAATCGGCTGTTCAATAAAGAACTCTTGTTTAATTTCAGGCTCTAGACGGATATTTTTAAACTTCAGGCCTGAATTCACACCGCTCAGGTTAATATCTTCAACCAGACCCGGAATCTCAGTTTCTTTCGGTAACTGTTCTAACTGCTGGTTAAAACGGGCTTCCATTTCCTGAAGCTGGATTTGATATTGTTGTAAATTGCGTAATTTGGATTCTTTTTCGCGAAATTCATTCAGCAGGTTTTGTTCTTGAGCACTGGCTTGTGAAATTGACTCAATCGTGCTTCTGATCATGACAAAGTAAATCACCGCAAATGCCAGCGCGGCAATAAAAATCCAGCAGGTAATTTTGACCGACAAAGGCCAGCTACCATAATTGTTTGGATCCAATGTATTGAATTGCTGAAAAAACTTTTCAACAGTCATTTTGTTTTTGGGTACAGCGACGACATCCTGGCTGAACTCATCGAATTCTTCATTACTCATGATGATGCCCCCGTAGTTGTAGCGACTGCTTGTTGTTCTTCGTTAAGTACTGGCTGAGCGATTTGATCCAGATCTACCGTCACGGTAAAACTGCCATAGGACTCTTCCACACGTGGAATAATCGAGCTAGGTGCCTTTTCTTTGGCTTCTTCAGCCACTAGGAAAGCGTTCATAAAGGCATTTCGATACCAAGATGACGCTTCTAGATTACGGAGCAGTTCTGCTACCGTATTTGGACTTTCAGCTCGACCTTCAATGGTAAACTTGTCGCCGATACGCTGGAATTTGGTGATATACATATTGCTTGGGGTCACCCGCACAATTTCATCAATCAAATGCACCGCAATCGGACGCTGGGTTTGCAAGCCCTGAATCAGCTTCATCCGTTCAACAATCGCATTACGCTGTTCTTGCAAACCTTCAAGCGCCTTTAACTGCACATCCAGATTCTGGTTGGTACTTTGAATCAGCTGATTGGCCTGTTCCTGATCCTGAAGTTTGTGATCATAATAAAACCAGGTTGAACCTGCTGCTGCTAATCCTAAGAAAAGCGCCCCTACGCAGATTGCCACGAATTCATTATTTCTTTTAATTCTTAGCTCATCACGCCAAGGAAGTAAGTTAATTCTTGCCATTAATCAAAACTCCTTAATGCCAAACCGCATGCAACCATGAGTGATGACGCGTCATTTTCAATTTTTTTAATATCAATTTGAGGAGAAAAGCCCATTTGCAAAAATGGATTCGCGATCGTGACACGGTAACCGAGTTTTTGTTGTAATAATTTTGCCAGACCTGGAATATTGGCATTCCCGCCGGCCAGTAAAATATGGTCAATCTCATTAAACTGAGAAGATGAAAAGAAGAATTGCAATGAACGGGCTGCCTGTTGTACCACGGCATCCAGGAATGGCTCTAGCACTTCAATATCATAATCATCCGGTAAAGCACGGGTTTTTTTAGCACGTCCAGCTTCTTCAAAGGATAATCCATAGCGATTCTGAATTTCCTGAGTCAATTGCTTGCCGCCAAACACCTGCTCACGGGTATAAATAATCTTGTTGTTCTGCATCACCGACAAGGTCGTCATACTATGACCAATATCTAAGATACCAACCGTATTGACCCCCATCGGCAAAGTATCCGAAAATACTTTGAAGGCATTTTCCAGCGCAAAACTTTCTACATCTGCAATCTTAGGCGTTAGACCAGAAATTTCCAAAACTTCAGAACGTGCTTCGACATTTTCAATTCGGGTAGCGACCAATAGCACATTGACCCGGTTTGGATTAGTAAGACGGTCTGGCAGAACTTCAAAGTCCAGACTCGCTTCATCGAGTGGGAAAGGAATATATTGTTCCGCATCTTCACGAATCTGAACCTCACGTTCGTCATCCGACATATCTGCATCCATCTCAATGATTTTGGTGATGACCATTGAAGTTGGAATCGCAAAAGCGGCCTGATTCGACTGGGTATTGCCCAAATTAATTGCACGCCCAAGGGCATCAGCGACTGCTTCTGGGTTTAAGATGTTTTTTTCAACAACACTGTTTTCCGATAATGGGACCAAAGCATAGCTCTCTACCCAGTAACGGCCACTTTTTACAGAAAGTTCTAAAACCTTAACAGAAGTCGAACTAATATCGACTCCTATTAACCCCTTATTTGGTTTACGATATAACCTGCGCACAATACACTTCCTATTATTTTTTTGTCCCCAATTCAATCTAACTTACCAATTGGTCCAGTCTATAATTTTATATAGATACAATAACTCATCTAACAATATGGATATCGACAGGATATACTGACCGGTAATTAGTTCGCCATTAGCTCTTATTAAAACTTACTTGTTATGAAAAAGCTATCTTGTTCAGGCCTTGTTCATCCATTTTTTTTGATCATTATCATTATACTGATCTCAATTCCGATGGGTTTCTATGGCATGTATCTCTATATTGCCCCATCTTTGCCTGAAATGTCTACGCTTAAAAAGGCCCCTTTATTAAAGCCTTTACAAGTTTTTAGTTCAGATAATGAATTAATTGCCGAATATGGAGGCAAGCTTTCTGTTCCCGTGAAATATGAACAAATTCCAACCGAATTTATTCATGCTTTCCTCGCCGCTGAAGATTCCAGCTTTTTTGAGCATAGCGGAATCAGCTTTAAAAGCTTGGGCCGCGCACTCAGTGAAACGGTGACTGGCTCGGATGTACAGACCGGCGGTTCGACCATTACCATGCAAGTGGCAAAAAACTATTACCTTAGCCCTGAACGGACGCTAAAGCGTAAACTGACAGAAATTTTTCTGGCTCGTAAAATTGAGCAAAACTTAAGTAAAGAAGAAATTCTGACCCTGTATGTCAATAAAATTTTCTTGGGGAAAAATGCTTACGGCATCGCCGCAGCAGCTAAAATTTACTATAACAAGAGCTTAGAAGAGCTTTCAATTGCACAAATGGCCATGATCTCTGGCCTGCCTAAAGCACCTTCTCGATACAATCCGGTCGCCAATCCCAAACGTGCCTTGGAACGTCGTAACTGGATTTTGGGTCGTATGCTACAACTAGGCTATTTGAACCAGAGCCAGTATCAGCAAGCCATTGCTGAACCGGTTAATCTGGATATGCCTGACCGGAGCACCCGAAACAAATTCCCTTATGTCGGTGAGATGGTACGTTCTGAACTGGTACAAAACTTTGGTGAACAGGCGGTAGATTCCGGCTATAAAGTCTATACCACCATTCATAGTGAACGTCAGACCTATGCAGAACAAGCAGTACAGGAAGGTTTAGAAGCCTATGACCGTCGACATGGCTGGCGTGGTGCTGAAGCACATGATCAACCCCTCGACAAGTTCCGTGCTTATGCCAACACTTATCCTGCGCAAGTAACTCAGGTGGGTAATTCCAGTTTTGAAGCCCTCATGCAGGACGGAAGCAGCGTGACTGTTCCCTGGTCAGGTATGTCCTGGGCACGTCGCTTTCGTAACGTCAATAGTGTAGGTGGTGCACCGAGCAAAGCGTCCGAGATTGTCAAAGTCAAAGACATTGTTCGTTTAAGACCTAATGAAAATAAAACCTCTTGGTCATTGGTGCAGATTCCCAATGTGCAAGGACAATTGATTGCCATCAACCCAAATAATGGTGCGATTGAAGCCATTGTCGGGGGATATAATTTTTATCAGTCGAAATTTAACCGTGCAACCCAAGGCTGGCGTCAACCCGGTTCTACCATTAAGCCTTTTGTTTATGCTCTGGCTTTAGAACGTGGCATGACGCCGCATACTATGGTCAATGATGCACCCATTACCATTGGCAAATGGACGCCACGTAACTCGGATGGCCGTTATCTGGGTATGATCCCGTTACGCCGTGCACTTTATCTGTCACGTAATACAGTCTCAGTGCGCTTATTACAGGCCGTTGGGATTGAACGTACACGTCAGTTATTTATGGATTTTGGTTTACAAGACAGTCAGATTCCACGTAACTATACCATTGCCTTAGGCACCCCGCAGGTCCTACCGATTCAGATGGCGACTGGTTATGCCACCTTTGCAAATGGTGGTTACCGAATCCAGCCGCACTTTATTACTCGTATTGAAGATGCTTATGGCAATACCATCTTTGAAGCCAAGCCTGAATATGCCTGTATTTCCTGTATCAACGCAAAAGAAGAAACAACGCAAACCACTGACCCCATTACCGCAGATGACGAAGCAATTGTAATCAACAATACAACTTTAGAGCAAAAACAGGTTGCACCTAAAGTCTCTGCCGAAGATAGTAATTATCGTCAGGCACAACGTATTTTAAAATCCAGCTCTGCCTATGACATGGCCAACATTTTGCGTGACGTGATTCAGCATGGTACTGGCCGTGCTGCATTAAGAATTGGTCGTAGTGATATTGGCGGGAAGACCGGCACCACCAATGATGCCAAAGATGCATGGTTTGCTGGCTTCAATGGCAAGTTAGTCACCGTGACCTGGGTTGGTTTTGACCAGCCGACAACCTTAGGTCGCCGTGAATATGGTGGTGTGGCAGCTCTACCGATCTGGACCGATTTTATGGGCAAGGCATTAAAAGGCCAGCCGGAAGCATGGGTACGTTTAGACCGCAATGCCAAGGCACCGGTGAATCGCAACAAGGCGATTCAGGC
>AMFJ01007656.1_pt1 | contig 10386 bp, 7 predicted proteins | sample 427208 | NCBI WGS metagenome assembly AMFJ01 (sample SAMN02954298, study PRJNA114691) | groundwater metagenome | biome: aquatic; feature: subsurface aquifer; material: sediment; isolation source: subsurface aquifer sediment | place: USA: Rifle, CO | collected 2008-08
CAAGATGCCTGTAAATACTTTTTAGAAGACTGCCAAAAGAATAGTGATAATTGTAATATTGCTGCTTCAGATTATGATCTCAATTATTACTTAAACCTTCCAGCTACTAATTCCACAACTGGAAGAATCAGAATAGAAGAGCTGGGTAAGTCTTTTTACAACATCGGTTATCCTAATATAGTATCTGAAGTTGATAATACCTGCTGTAATCCTGTTTTTAATACTGCATGCAAAGTTAAGAGTACTCTTAGCTGTTCCTGGCAAAAGTTATTTAACCGTGCAGGAAGTGATGATGCTTGGGCTGTAAGAATAGATAGTACTGGAAATATTTTCGTTGGTGGTACTGCTTCTGGTGACTTTGTAGTGATAAAAATGCATCCTGAAGGAAATTTACTATGGCAGCAAAGATATCATGGCGGTAGTACTGATAATGGCTATGACGTGATGATAGCTGATAGCGGTAATATTTTTCTTGGCGGTTATGTATTTACTGATTCCAATTATGATTTAACAGTAATAAAGTTATCTCCCGGTGGAAGTATAATATGGCAGAAAAATTATGACGGTGGAGCAGATACAGGTTTTAATATAAATATAGATAGCAATGAAAATGTTTATATTACAGGTAGTTCAGATAATGGAAATAATGATATTGCAATAGTAAAAACAAATTCTGATGGAAATATAACCTGGGGGAAAAGGTTAAGTTCCACTAACAATATTAGTGATACTTCTTGTGGTGTAATGATAGCTGATTCAGGCAATATTTATATTACAGGCTACTCTACAGCTTCTAATTCTGATATTCCGGTAGTTAAATTAAGCCCTGATGGAAATATAATATGGCAAAGAAGATTTAATTCGAGTAATAATAGTGGTGATTATGCTTTTGATCTTAGAATAGATAGCAGTGAAAATGTCTATATAGCAGGAAAGTCATATAATGGAACGAGGGATGCTCATTTATTGTTGAAGCTTAATTCTAGCGGCAGTGTAGTTTGGGCTAAACGATATGTTCATAGTGCAAGAAATAGCTGGTCTTGGAATTTAGAACTGGAAACTGGAGGAAATCTTTATCTTGCAGGTTACACCTATAATGGCTCAAATAATGATATGACAGTTATAAAGCTTAATTCTGATGGAAATATACTTTGGGATAAAATGCTTGATTCTAGTTATAATAGTAATGATGAAGCTAAAGCTGTAGTATCAGATAATCAGGAAAATATTTACGTAACCGGTTATGTAAATAACGGCAGCAATGACGATATCTTTTTAGTCAAAATGAAAATTAATCAGGAGAGTGATAATATTTTTACAGCCAGTGATGTAACTTTTACTGATACAGTGCCGGCATTTTCTGATGCTGGAGGTTACACTGAAAAAATAGATTCATTTACAACTAGTAATCCTGGCTATTCAGTTATTAGCCCAGGATTTACGGGCATAAAATAATTAATTTAGTCTAAATTAATTATCAATAAGTAATGAATTTATGGGTAAAGTGATGCTGACCTCAAATTCATTTTGGGAACAGAGAGTTATGGTTCCCCCCATATTTTCAATTAAACCTTTTGCAATAAACAAGCCTAGTCCGGTTCCTCGTGTAGTTCTTGTAAGATTATCGTCAATTCGAGTGAACTTATCGAATAGGGTATTTAAGATGGTCTCTGGAATAGGTTCATATTCGTTTTGAATCTTTATTAGCACTTTATCATTTTCCTGACTAACATTAATATTTATTTCAGAGTTTTCAGGAGAATATTTTATAGCATTATCAAGTAAATTTATAATTACCTGTTCTACTCTGTCCTGATCTGCATAGGCAGTGTGGGCATTTTCATCGATAGATAGATTTATTATTCTTGCTTGTTTTTGCTGAATAGATAATATGCAGGATTCAAAAGTTTCTCTTAAATCAATATCGGTAGGAAATAATCTTATTAATGAGGATTCTATATCCGGAATTACTAGCAGGTCTTCTACTAGCCTGCTTAATCTTTCAGTTTGTTGTTTAATTACTTTGAGAGATTTAATTCTTGTATCTTCATCTATCTGTATATCATTTCTTAAAAGCCTTGAAGTGTACCCTTTAATGCAGGTAAGTGGTGTTCTAAACTCATGGCTTACGGTATCAATCAGATTAGATTTCATTTCATCCAGCTTGGAAAGTTGTTCATTGGCTTGTTGGAGCTTTTGGTGGGATTCATCAACTTTTCTTACCATATTATTAAATTCGTTTATCAGTAGCACAAATTCATAAGGTGCAAAGAAATCTTTAATGAGACGAACTCTCTTTCTGTAGTTTCCTTTTTCCATTGCATAGATTGCCTTAAGTAGCTGTTTAATGCTTGTATTTAACGAAAGAGAATACCATATTCCAATGACAATGATTGAAAGTGCAGCTATTATCAGAGCATGGATAATTTTAAATCTGGCTTTAGCGATACCATAGTTGGTCAGATTTTTTGGAGTAATTACTACTATTGCCCAGTCAGGATCTGTTAACTTCAGGAATATATGCGGCTGGTTTTTATATTGGCCAAATATGATAGGTTCACCAATTTTGTAATCTTGTGGAAGGTCTGGTAGGATTTTTTCGAAGGTAGAATCATCCCTGTTATACGACATAACAATATCTTTATTTGAATCAATTATGTATACCTGTCTTTTATCATTAACAATATATTTAAAGATCTCACTTTCAAGTCTCTTTAGGTCTATAAATTCCCTAATATAGCTGTTGTTTGGTAATTTAGCGTATACTGTTAATGCATTATTTTTATAATCAGGAATAATGTCCGTATTTGAACTGGTAAAATTAGGAACAGGAGCTGTTGCTTCATTATTTTTATTTTGATTAATTATGTCAATATTGGGAATTTCATTTGAAGAATTTGATATTTTTTTTAATAAATCATTTATTTGATGAGGTGATTTTATGTAATTTAAACTTTCCGCAATATGAGAAATAGCTAATTTTCTTGCTTCTATGCTGCTTAGTAAACGATGATAGACACTATCAGCAGTTAGATTAGCGGAGTATTTTATTTCTTCTCTTACGGCATGCTGGTTTACATTAATTACAATAAGCGCTGCAATGCATAATGGCAGGAGCACAGCAGTCAGAAAGACTATTAACAATTGTTCGTATATTCTAAGTTTTCGCATTTTATTCCAGATTCATATATAGGTATTTTACATTTACTGTTCCAGCCATGGGACAAGTTTATAACCAACACTGGTGACTGTTTGTATGTATTTAGGAGATTTAACCTCTGGTTCGATTTTATGTCTGAGTCCTCCCATGTGAACTCTAACCATTCTAACATCATCTTCAGCATCATAGCCCCAGACTTCTTTTAATAGATTTGTTAAGCTGACAGCCTGGTTGATATGCTGCATCAAGCAGTATAGTATTTCAAATTCAGTCGGCGTAAGTTTTATGATTTTTTCTTTTATCCCTGCTTCAAGAGAGTCAGGAAACAGCTTGATGTCTCCAGCTTCCAATATTTCAGGAGATTGTATTTGATGTTCAGGAACATTGATACGTCTTAACAAGGCTCGCATTCTCATCAGGAGTTCTTGAATATCAAATGGCTTTACCAAATAATCATCAGCGCCTGAGCTGAAACCTATTGCTTTATCTTCTATAGTGCCTTTTGCTGTTAATAGAATTATAGGAATATCTTTGGTTCTGGCTGATGTTCTTAAGTTTTTACAAACTTCAAAGCCATTCATTTTAGGCATCATGACGTCCAGTATTATTAGATCATAATTATTTTGCTGGGCTTTTTGAAGTCCATTTAGTCCATCATTCGCACTATCAATATAAAATCCGCTTAATCTCAAGTCAAAAGATAACCAGTCCATTATTTCTGGATCATCATCAATAATTAAAATGCGATGTGACATATTGCTATCCAATCTATAATTTAGTTTGCTTTTTATTTATTTTAGCAAATAAGTGGTTTAATGAAAATGTAATGAGTTTGTTCGTTTTTAGACAAAGCTTTTGAGATAAGTTATAATTTATCAAGTTTACCTAATATTGAAGTTTATATTATTTTTTTAGAAAATAAATATAAATAAAAATTTTTATCAATTGAAATTTATAATTTAATTTACAGCAGTATTCGTATTATATTAGATAAAGAGGTTGAGAAAATGGAATTTTTTCGTAAGAATAGTAAAATTATCATAATTATAATAGCTACAGCCTTCATTTTTTGGACAATAGGTGCTATGCTATTGCCAATATTCTCTAGATAGAAAAAGTTCGCGTAAGATTAAATGAAAAAATCCTAATTAAGAGGAATATATGCATCTTAATTTATTATATAAGCGTGTTGCAGCAATATTTTTAATAAGTATATTCACAGTTAGTTCAATCATTTGGCCTGATTTGTCTTATGGATGGTCAGCTGATAATAATGAATTGCAGGGGGTAAAAATTGCCGCTGCAAAAAGTTCTATTGAAGATAAACGACAGGCAACCAGGGCGAAGATTGAGGAATTAAAAAGAAAAGAAAAGATTGAAATAAAAAGGTTGCACCAAAGTCAGAAGAAGCTTGAAGCTACCAAAGATGATATTGAGTATTGCAGTGTTAAGCTTAAATCTGCAAAAGGTAAACTTTCTGTCTTCGAATCACAATTAAATTCACTCTCTTATGAGCAGAGTATAAGTGCAAGACGTGCGGGTGAAAGAATTAAACAGATCTATAAGGGTGAAAGAATTAGTATTCTCCACTTGATATTTGCGGCTCAGGATATAAATACTTTTTTAGACAGAGTTTACTATCAGCAAAAATTGGCAGCGCATGATAAAGAATTATTGCAGGATTTACGAGTTAAAACAAGAAAGCTTGCAAGCGCTAAGAGGGAGATTGAATATCAGAAAAACACCATTGTAAATACAATAGGGGTAATGAACCAGAAAAAAAGTCAGATATCAAGTTCAATAAATGTAAGTCAATATTTAATCAATAAACTAAGAACAGATAGAGCAACATATGAGTCAGCTGAAAGGGAATTAGCAAGACAGTCTGATTCAATTACCAATATGCTTGGAAAAAAGCATAAAAAGCCTTCAGTTGAAACTACAGGAGGTTTTATAAGGCCTGTTTCCGGAATAATATCATCACCATTTGGCTGGAGAAGGCATCCTATATTTGGCAGTAAAAGTTTTCATACTGGTGTTGATATAGCGGGTAGGAACAGGTCTCCTATTCGTGCTTCTAACTCAGGAGAAGTTGTCTTTACCGGTTGGTATGGTGGATATGGAAAAGTAGTAATTGTTAACCATGGAAAATATAAAGGAAGGGAGACTTCTACTTTATATGCCCATATGTCCAGTACAAATGTTAAGGTTGGTCAGCAGATTAGTCAAGGTACTGTAGTTGGATATGAAGGAAGTACAGGGTATAGCACCGGACCACATTTGCATTTTGAAGTTCGTCTTGATGGTAAGCCATCTAATCCAATGAATTACATGCCTTAAACCGATTTTGAAATTTTAACAGTAATAATGTAGAAAAGTAAAAAATGATTAACCTTAGTTAATATCAACTGGCAATTTAACACTAAGCGTTATTTAATAAGAGAGAAACAACGAGGGTTAATAATTGCGTTTGGTTAAATTTAACTTCAGTAAAAAAATATTAGTTTTTCTATTGTGTCTTATCAGTTTTGGTCACAATTCAATGGCATTTGCGACTGATCCTGTTTTTATAAATACTCCGCCAGTTAATAATGAAAATCAAAAAGAACAGAAATCCGATAAGAATTTAGTCCCTAAGCTGCATGGAAGTGCAGTTATGATTGATCTTAACAGTGATAAGCTGGAGTATTTTGAGGAGAAAAATCAGTTTGTTGCCACAGGTTCTGCAGAGATCGTAATTCCTGAACAGGGCTCCAAGTTGCAAGCTAAAAAAATAACTTATGATCAGATTTTGCAACAAGTAATTGCCGAAGGGGATATTACAATTACTAAAAATGGTAAGGTAATTCACGGAGAATATGCCAAAATCGATCTGGACAAAGAATCAGCTTTGATTAGTAACCCTTATACTACAATAAATCAGATTAAAATGACTGCAAATACAGCAAATGTTTATCCTAAGAGCTTGGAAGCTCTAAAGGGTAAAATTAGCGTGGATAATAAGGATTTAAACCTGATGTTGACATCAGGTGGTGCATTTCCACAGGAAGCAGGAAATCTCGCTATGCAAAATGAAGAGCTTGACCCAGATGCTAAGCCTTCATACAAAATTGTATCCAAAGAAATAATAGTAGACAGTAAGCAGAATTTAAATGTAATTACACTTAAAAATTCTACTGTATTTATAGGTAAGGTAAAAATAGCAAGCATTCCATATTTAAAATTAAGTACAGATAAGGATCTGGAAAGAATTGAAACTATGCTTCCTGAAATGGGCCATACTCAGGAATTAGGAACATATTTTGGACCTAGTCACGTATTTTATATGCCAAGTGGCGCAACTTTAAAAGCATCTCCTTTATTAGCATTCGGAGATGGCATTGGTGGCGGCTTTATGACAAGGTATAAATCAGACACCAATGAAACAGAAATTGGATATACTACAAACAAAAACAAACTTGTTATAAGTGGAGAGCAAACTCTTTTAAGTCCAAATACTCAGTTATTTTATGGCACTAATTCATATATGCCTGATGGATATTTTAATTATGGTAAAGCAAAATATTTATTAGAATTAGCTGATGAGAGAAAGTTGGGATCTGCACTTAATTTCGATTTGTATTCCAGGCTTAGTGCAGGTTATGCAGCAGATTATATGAGTACTAATTATTTTAATGATAATCCGACAGTTGATTATTGGGATGCAAAAAATTCTTTTGGTACAACAAGATTTAGAGTTCAGGGAAATTTAATTAATAATAAACCAATATTTCAGGTGCGTGAGGATTTGCTTCAGATGAGATTACAATCTCAATTTGGAGCAACTGCTTATGGAACTGGTGATACGTTTGCTATTGTGCGAGCTGGCCCTAGGCTTGATAGCAGGATAGGACGATTATCATTATCATCTGCTTATTATCAGGCAGGAGTTCATGGTGATAGCCCGCTTATTTTTGACAGGTATATGCATGGTAAAAGTAACTGGGTAATATCAGGAGATGTAAAAGTAAATAAACATGTAAATGTTGGACATATTAGAAGTTTAAACCTTACTAAAGATAATTGGGAAAAACGTTTGTCAACAGAGAATCTTCTTTATGCCAGAGTAGGTCCTGATGATGTGAAATTTAGGCTTGGCTATGATTTTGTGAGACGTCGTTCTACTTTTGGTATAGACTTATTATTAGGATCAGGAAGATCTGCTATAGAATTTGATAAATTAAGAGCTAATGATTTAGAATAAGTAATATTAATAAAATAAAGTGTAAAAATTAAGGCAGAGAAAACAGATTACGAGGAAATATATATATGAGCTTGAGAGATTGGTTTGCAAATAGAAAGAGTAAGCAACTTAATGCGGCATTGGTCGAGTCAAAAATTTCTGGTGATGATTTAAGTAAACTCTGGGTAAAGTGTTTTAACTGTAATGCTAATTTCCCAAGAAAAGATATGGAAAAGACCCTGGCAGTTTGTCCAAAATGTGATTATCACTTTAGAATAGGTGCATATGAGCGTATAGAACAGTTGCTTGATGAAGGTTCATTTCAGGAAATAAATGATGGAATGCTTCCTTCTGATCCCTTAGAATTTATTGATACAGCGCCATATAAAGAGAGACAAAAGGGATCCAGAGCTAAAACCGGCTTGAATGAGGCAGTTATTACAGGGATAGGCGCGATTGGCGGCTGGGAAGTAGCTATTGCAATTATGGATTTTGCTTATATGGGTGGAAGTATGGGCAGCGTAGTTGGAGAAAAAGTGACCCGCCTTATTGAAGCAGGAATTGAAAGAAAAGTTCCTATTATTGCAATAACTTCATCTGGTGGAGCCAGAATGCAGGAGAGCTCTCTAAGCTTAATGCAGATGGCTAAAACAAGTTGTGCAGTTGCTCGTGCTAATGAAGAAGGTATTTTATATCTAACTGTTCTTACTGAGCCAACATTTGGCGGTGTTACAGCTAGCTTTGGTACATTAGGTGATATTATAATTGCAGAGCAGGGTGCCAGAATAGGCTTTGCAGGCAGAAGGGTTATTGAGCAGACTATCAGGCAAAAATTACCTGCTGACTTTCAGACAGCTGAATATTTATTAAAATATGGGCAGGTTGATCTTGTCAGTCACAGAAAAGACTTAAAAAGTACATTGGAGAAACTTATTAGAATTCATACCAAGAATACTTCCACTATGAAAAAAGCTAAAGTGAAAGAAAGTGTAGGGTAAGCGAGTTATGAGCACAAAATTTGCACCTTTAGATTTTGAAAAATCAATATATCAGATAGAAGATAAAATAAATGAGTTAAAAACTCTTAGTTCAGAAACAGGTATAGATCTTCAAGATCAGATAAATACCCTGACCAAGCAGGCAGAAGAGTATAAGCACCAATTATATTCTAATCTTTCCCCATCTCAAAAAGTACAGATTGCCAGACATTCAAAGCGTCCAACTTTTCTGGATTATGTTTCAATGATGACAACTGATTGGATTGAGATGCACGGTGACAGAGCCGGTACCGATGATAAAGCAATTATCGGTGGTGTTGCTCAAATTCAGGATAGGCCTGTAATGCTGATTGGAACTCAAAAGGGTAAAACTACAAAAGAAAATATCGAGTATAATTTCGGCATGCCTCATCCTGAAGGATATAGAAAGGCTTTAAGACTTTTCTATCATGCTGATAGGTTTAATTTGCCGATAGTAACTATTATAGATACCCCAGGAGCATATCCTGGCATCAAAGCAGAGCAAACAGGACAGGGTATTGCAATTGCAGTTAATCTTAGAGAAATGGCTAAGATCAATGTCCCTATTATTGCTGTAGTTACAGGTGAGGGATGTTCAGGCGGAGCATTGGGATTAGCGGTTGCTAATAAAGTATATATGCTTGAGCATGCATATTATACTGTTATTTCTCCTGAGGGATGCGCCTCAATTCTTTGGAGAAGTGCTGAGCATGCTAATACTGCCGCAGAAGCATTGAGAATAACAGCTAGTGATTTAATGCAGTTAGATATAATAGATGGAATTGTTAAGGAACCCCTTGGTGGTGCACATTATGATCCTGAATTTACAGCTAAATCTCTTGCTGATACAGTAATTAAGAGTATTGATGAACTTGGTAAAAAATCGGCAAGTGTTTTGAAAAAAGAAAGACACGGAAAATTCCGCAAACTCGGAGTCTTTCTTGAGCAATAATTGAATTTATTGGTTTATAGGTATTGAGATAAAGTCCATTTTATATGGATATGGATTGGTGTGATTTCATGGCTAAATACGTTGAATTGAGTGTTGAAATAAATCCTTTATGGTCAGAATATGTTTCTGATATTTTGATTAAGCAGGTGGGTTGTTCCGGGGTAGTGACCGAAGAATTAGAATATCAGGATGAAAAAGTAATAAATGCTAAAATTGATGTTATTAAAGGGTATTTATGGATAGATGTAAGTCAATATCCTGATATTAGTAAAATACAGGAGATCTTATATCAACATAAAGAGCAGTTGATTAATTCTGGGATAAATGACCAAGAAACTGGCAGTTGGAAAGTTAGTATAAAAGAAGTTGAAGATGAAGAATGGGCTCATAGTTGGAAAAGATTCTGGCATCCTCAAAAAATAGGTTCAAAAATCGTTATTTGCCCGAGCTGGGAAGATTATGATAATACTGAAGATGAGATTATGATTGAATTGGATCCGGGGACTGCATTTGGGACAGGAACGCACCCCACTACAAGGCTTTGTATTGTTGCACTTGAAAAACATGTAAAAAATGACGATAAGTTAGCTGATATCGGCATGGGATCAGGTATTTTGTCTATAGTTGGTGCTAAGCTTGGTGCAATAAATGTAGTTGGTGTTGATAATGATCCTTCTGTTATTAAAGTAGCTCGTGAAAATGCTGAAAAAAATACAGTAAATGATAAATGTATATTCTACGAAGGCTCAGCAAAAGATATAAAAGGTGAATTTGACGTAGTTATAGCTAATATTCTGGCTGAAGTTATAGTTTCAATTATGGATGATCTAGTTTCTTTAGTTAGAAAAGATGGAAAATTAATTTTAAGTGGAATAATAAGTGAGAAAGCCCAATTTGTTAAACAGTCTATACCTTCTGAATTTAATGTCATAGAAGCTTTAGAAGAAGATAATTGGGTTGCAATAATTGCTGAAAAATAAACCCTTTATATGGATTTAATCATAAAAAAGTAGCGGGATTCTTTAAAGAATCC
>AMFJ01008187.1_pt1 | contig 10385 bp, 6 predicted proteins | sample 427208 | NCBI WGS metagenome assembly AMFJ01 (sample SAMN02954298, study PRJNA114691) | groundwater metagenome | biome: aquatic; feature: subsurface aquifer; material: sediment; isolation source: subsurface aquifer sediment | place: USA: Rifle, CO | collected 2008-08
GGCTATAGATCTTACGTTTCCTTCGGAACGTTTTTGAATCTACTTATCTATTAAATTGATCCACATTATAAATATTTTACTTTCTTCTAAACATTTCTAATCTTGCTCACCAATTCTCCCATACTTGTGGGTAATGAATTAGGATAAAGCCTGCGTATAGCCACCGGATAGGTTCGCGTTCGTCTCGGGTATACCGATGCGCTACCAAAAAATAAGTAATTTAGCAGAAAAAATTGATTTGTATCACCGTGATTTTTACATTAAAAATTAAAAACCTTGCTCAAATAAGCTCGCCCTGAATCGGCAAAAATCACCACCATGATGTCGGATTCGGTCAGTTTTTCCGCATATTCCAGTGCAACATGCATAACCGCACCGCTCGACAAACCAACCAAATAGCCTTTTTTTGCCATCGATCTGGTCATCGCAAAAGTCGCTTCATCGCTAACAGGAACAATCTCATCAATCACGCTTCGGTCTAAAGTATCAGTTATAACATCCACCCCCATCCCTTCGGTTTTATACGCTTTGGGCGCCTCTGGCATCGACAACTTAGAAGTCATCGCATCAATACCGATTATTTTTACGTTTTTATTTTTTTCTTTTAAATATTTGCCAACACCTGAAATCGTTCCACAACTTCCCATACTAATAAAACAATGGGTCAACTTGCCTTGAGATTGCTCCCAGATTTCCGGACCGGTTGTTGTGTAGTGGGCCTTGGGATTTTCGACATTATAGTACTGGTTCGGCATGTAAGAACCGGGGATTTGCTTATGCAGTGTCTCTGCTTTTGCGTGATAACCATTAGGATCGTTCAGATTATCCGTATCTGGACAAACAAAAACTTTAGCTCCATAAGCTTGCAATGTAGCAATCTTTTCAGCACTGGTTCTATCGGGAGCAGTAATAATAACTTTATATCCTTTGATAGCACCAATCATAGCCAAAGCAATACCTTGGTTACCAGAGGATGCTTCAACTATTGTTCCCCCTGGTTGCAACTTTCCCGTGCGCTCAGCTTCTTTGATCATAAAAAATGCCGATCGATCTTTAATACTGCCGCCTGGATTTAAATGCTCTAATTTAGCCAAAAGAGTTGGCTTGATATCAAAATCAAGCTTAACCAAAGGGGTGTTACCAATTGCTTCAAGGAAGCTTTTTCCTTGATAATCTGTTTTAGAATCTGCCATATAACTTACTCCAATATTAGTTAATTTTTGAGTTTTTTGTTATGCTATCAAAGCAATCATAGTTAAACATTTTATAGATTTAATTTATCATTGAACAGCTAAAAATATTAATGCGCAATTTCTTCAGGAGACAACCATGACTACCCCTTGGCATTCAAAAACATTACCCGAAATCTTCAAAACTCTACAATCAAGCGAGCATGGCTTAACACAAGAAACCGCCGCACAACGCCTAAAAGAATACGGCCTCAATAAACTCCCCGAGGGAAAGGTAGATAGCTTGCTGGTTATTTTCTTACGCCAATTTCAAAGCCCATTAATTTACATTCTTATCGCAGCAAGCATAATTGTGTTTGTTATGGGAGAACCTGTAGACGGTGGAATCATTCTTGCAGTTCTTCTATTCAACGCCATTGTCGGAACAATCCAGGAGGGAAAAGCGCAAAACACTCTCCTTGCGCTCAATAAGTTCGTTGCAACAAAAGCAACCGTGCTTCGAGAAGGGAAAGAATTAATAGTACCTGATAAAGAAGTGGTTCCCGGTGATATTATCATTCTGCAAGAAGGAGAAAAAGTACCGGTGGATGCGCGGATAATCGCCACAACTAATCTAAAAATCGATGAAGCAGCCCTCACTGGCGAATCAGAACCAAAACACAAAATTATCGACACCCTGAACAAAGTTGATCTGCCAACTGCAGAACAAAAAAACATGGTTTTTAAGGGCACCCACGTTCTTGCTGGACACGGCAAAGCAATCGTAATAGCAACCGGCATCAAGACCGTAATAGGAGAAATTTCTAAGAAAATTGCAGCGATTGATACGGAAATCCCCTTAAAAGCCAATGTTCGCTGCCTATCCCAGCTTATCATCATTACTGTCGCCATCATCAGCACTTCGTTGTTTTTACTGGGAATTGTTCTGGACAAACCGATAAAAGACATGTTTATCACTGTCGTATCACTAGCAATCTCAATCATTCCAGAAGGGCTACCTATCGTAATGACGCTGGTGCTTGCAACTGGTGTCTGGAGAATGTCTAAACGCAATGCCCTGATAAAAAAACTCCAAGCGGTTGAAGCCCTAGGACAAACAAGAGTTATTGCTGTAGATAAAACCGGCACCCTGACAAAAAATGAGCTTGTGATTCAAAAAGTGTACGTTAATGGGAAATTTTTTGAGATCGAAGGACTTGGCTATGAACCAGTAGGAGCAATCAAATGCAACAATTGCGTGGTTGGTTCTATTGATCACCCTGAGCTTATTTTTGCTGGAAAGATCGCTGCCTTTTGTGCCAATGCCCGCGTGATGTTTTCTGAAGAGGAAAAATTATGGCACGTTACCGGCGATCCAACTGAAGCGGCAATGCTCGTGCTAGCCGAAAAACTTGGGCTTTACAAAGACGATTTGGAACAAAAATCTCCCCTCATTGGTGAAATCCCTTTTGACTACGAACTAAAATTTCACGCGACGCTTCATCAAATTGATGACAAAAAACTCCTGGCCGTTGTTGGCGCACCAGAAGCCATTTTAAATCTCTCGCAAAAAATATGGAGCACCGACAATAGCCGCCTGCTCACAGAAGACGAGAAATCCAAACTAGAATCCATTTTCATTTCTATGTCGCAAGAAGGCTTGAGGGTGGTTGCATTAGCTGAAACTAGCGACGCATCGGAAATACTTATCCCAGAAGAAATTAAATCTCTAACTTTTGTGGGGTTTTTGGGCATGAAAGACGCCCTGCGACCCGAAGTAGCAAAAGCTATGCAAGAGACTGCTTCTGCTGGCATTCGAGTAGTGATGATCACAGGCGACCACAAAATCACAGCACAAGCGATCGCTACAGAAGCCGGTATTTATAAAGACGGAGACCTTGTCCTCACCGGACAAGATATCAAGACCATGTCTGACGCTGAGCTTGCTGAAAAACTGGCTCATACCACCGTATTCGCGCGAGTAACGCCGGAGCATAAATTAAGAATCGTAAAAGCCTACAAAGCCGCTGGGGAAATTGTGGCCATGACTGGAGATGGCGTCAATGACGCTCCTTCACTCGTTGCCGCTGACCTGGGGGTAGCGATGGGAAAAATTGGTACTGAGGTAGCAAAAGAAGCCTCGGATATCGTATTACTAGACGATAATTTTGGCAGTATCGTTGCTGCCATAGAAGAAGGCCGCAGCATTTACAAAACAATCAAAAAAGTCCTGCTCTACCTCTTCTCTACGAGCCTGGGAGAGACACTAACTATTTCTGGTGCACTTCTATTGGGTTACCCCCTCCCTCTTTTACCAGCACAAATCATCTGGCTCAACTTTGTCACGGATGGCTTTCTTGATGTGGCGCTTGCGATGGAACCTAAAGAAGAAGGCCTGCTCCAAAGCAATTTCGAACGCCCAAAAAAATACCTGGTTGACAAACTTATGGTGCAGAGAATGTTTGTAATGGCCATTCCCATGATGATCGGAACCCTGTTTCTGTTTAGGGACTACTTTGAAATCGATCTTACCAAAGCTTGGACAATGTCATTCACAACCCTTGCGGTATTTCAGTGGTTCAACGCCTGGAGCTGTCGCCACGAATCAAAATCTATATTTCAAATGAACCCGTTTTCCAATAAATTTTTAGTAGGAGCCACATTGACTACCGTCCTCTTGCAACTGTTAGTGATTTACAATCCGCTAATGCAGAAGCTTCTGCACACTGTGGCTCTTACACCATTTGAGTGGCTTATAATCGTACTAATTTCCTCTTCTATAATTCTTACTGAAGAAATAAGAAAGTTTTTTTATAGAAGAAAGATGATAGTATAAACTTAAGATAAGATTGGTTGCAGAAATAGACGATCATCCTATTGATCTTAAAGGGCTTTTTTGCCTGCTGGGGCCGCGTTTATTAAATATAAAACTTGAGGGAAATTTCGGGCGATGAAAATAGCATTTATTCACAGCAATGAAAAAATCGGTACTGGCGCACATTTTATCAATGACCTTATCGCCTGCAAATTACAAGAAAAAGGCGCAGAGGTGAACAATTTTTATCCACAATTTTTGCTTAACGATACCCCTATTCACTTCAAAGGCATTAACAATATTCTCTTTTTTTATTCTTTATTAGAAAAACGGGACGAGGTACTCCGTCATGACATCATTCAGGGAACAACTTATACACCACTTGCCTTCTTGCGTTTTTCCAAACCCGTTGTGTCGCATTTTGGTTCAACTACAATAGGATTTTTGCGGGCGGTCCCAAAAACAAGTTCCCTGGAAAACGGATGTGGCGATATTTTTCTACGTTTAAGGCACGCAAATGTGATTCGCGAACTTAATATAAAAACCCGCCGTCCACTCAATGACATTTCTTCCATTGAAAAATACGCAGCGGAACGCGCGGACTACGTTATAGCCACTTCTAATATAGTAAAGAACGATCTCCTAGGCGAGGGTATCCCGGCTGAAAAAATTACAGTTATTCACAACGCAATTGAGGATTACTGGTTTGAAACACCTAATACAGATGTTGCTGATAGTCCTGCTCTTGTTTTTCTAGGCCGCGTTGGAGAAGACCCATTTACACTGAAACTAAAAGGGGTCGACCGACTTATTTGGCTCTTTGAGCGGTTTCCCAAAGTAAAAAAGTTTTCAGTAATACTGTCGAAGAACAAAAAGTTAGTTCAATGGCTACAAGGAAATATTCCCAACTATTTCGTCGCCCTAAATGCGGCCAAGGATACCATTCCTGCTCTGCTAAAAAAATATGCAGGAGGAATAGCGCTTATAACCTCACGCTATGAGGGTTTTTCGCTTAGTTTGATCGAGGCGATGTCACAAGGGTTGGTACCGATCTGTTTTTCCGTTGGCGTAGCTCCAGAAATTATCCGCAATGGTGAAAATGGGTTTATTGTTGAAACTCTTGAAGAAGCGGAGGAAAAAATCAGTCTTCTACTCACAAACACCGTTTTGCGACATCGCCTGTCTTTAAATGCTGGAGAAACCGCAAAACAATTTAGAGCTGATGTGATGATTGAAAAAACCCTTGCACTGTATCAAAAAATTCTGGGATAGAAATTACCACGTTTCTTATACAGGATTTATATTGCACCGTATTTTTTAAATATGCGCGCCAACAAGCAACACGCAAAACGAGCAATAAAATGCTGCAGCTAAAAAGTTTACAACCTACCTACTTCGCCACCACGACTAAAGCGGGACGCAATAGACGATCCTTTAACCAATACCCCTTCTGTACCACTTCCAAAACCACATTTGACTTTGCATTGGCATCTTCTTTGGTTGTAACCGCCATATGTTGCTCTGGATTAAATGCTTCGCCCAAAGGATAAATTTGTGTAATCCCGGATTTTTGCAGGGTTTCTAAAAACAACTTTAAGGTAAGCTCAATACCGTCATAGAACTCTTTTAGTTGCTCATGCCGATCGGTTTTTGCCATCAAACTACGTTCAAGATTGTCAACAATAACCAGCATTTCAGTCGCAAACTTTTCCAAAGCATATTTATGCGCATTAGCAATTTCGCGCTCTGCACGGCGCTGTGCGTTTTCAAGATCTGCTTTGGTCCGCAACCAATTATTCCAGTACTCTTGCGATTTTTGTTCGATCTGATTTAGTTTTTCTTCAAGCTGTTTGTAGCTGGGGTGTTCTAAAACCAAATGTTCGGGAACTTTTGACTCAAGCAACGGCTGCTCAGTCACTTCAGGTGCGTTTTTGTGTTCAGTAATTTCATTCATAAGACATTCCTCTATAAATAGTTATACATATCAAACTTTTATTGCAAATAAAAACTACTCCGTATCCATCAATGCGGCGCCAAGAAGCTTTGCCGTCACATCCACCGCCGCAATAGCCTGCTCATATGGCATTCTTGTTGGCCCAATCACCCCTAACACTCCAACCACTTTGTTATTTTTGCGATAAGGCGCAGTAATCATACTACAACCCCCCAAAGGTTCATAACCAGATTCTTCACCAATATAAATTTTCATCCCATCGGCATGCAAACATTGATTCAACAGGTGCAAAATGTCTCGTTTATACGCAAAAGCTTCAAATAACTCACGTAACTTGCTTAATCCAGAATGATCAGCAAAATTAAACATATTTGCTTCACCGGCCACCACATAATCACTTGTTTCCTGCTCTCCTAATGCTTTGTCAGTCATGTCCATAATCGTTTGCGTCAATTGTTCGATATTGCTGCGCTCTTGATTAAGAGCCGCTAACAGCTCCTGCTTGATTTGATGCAGATCTTTATTGCTAAATCGCGAGGTTAAAAAATTTCCCGCCTGTTGCAGCTCTGCGGCGGTATAACATCGATCGGTATAAATCACACGGTTTTGCACTTCACGCTGATTTAACACCAAAATCACGAGCACCCGATTACCCGACAGCGGTAAAAACTCCACCTGCCGTAAAATAATGCTTTCACGCCGAGGCAACATCACCAATCCGGTCAATTGCGTCATCGTCGATAGCATCGATGAAGCCGCAGCAACCAATTCTTTAGTATTTGCACATTGCGGCAATTGTGCAGCAAGCGCTGTTTTATCGCCCTCGGTAAAGCCTTGGATGTTAATCAAACTATCAACAAAAAATCTATACCCTCGAACCGTTGGTATCCGCCCTGCTGAAGTATGTGGTGAATTAATAAAACCAGCCGCTTCTAAATCCATCATGATATTTCTGATGGTTGCTGGGCTCATAGCAAGCTCAACTTCTTGCGCCAAAGTTTTTGAACCGACAGGTTGCCCCTCACGTATGTAGCACTCAACAAGGAGTTTTAATAATTTTCGTGCCCGTTCGTTTATCGGTACTGGAGTTCCCATAGTGCTAAATTCTAACTGTAACCAACAAAAAATTAAATATAAAATAATTAGTAGATTTGGTAATAACTGATTGTAACGCAAAGCTTAACATATTGATTTACAACAACACAAGACAAGGGCTACCAAACAAATTGATCAATATAGAATTTTCTCAGCTGTATCAGCTATTTTGGCGCCTCTATCTACAGCCCATTTTGCTGTTTTTGTGGTTGTTACACCTAAATCAACCACCGCTTTTGCATAAACACCCACCACAGGGATTAAAGGTAAAAAATCGCCAAGATAACGAGCCACATTAGACAACTTATCTAGCCGACCAAGATGCTTTTTCATCCCTCCCAATAATTTTTGGGCACGATCTAAAGCAGGGCCCACAGGGGTATTGATTCTGATTACCTGCTTAAGCTGGTCCGTAGTCGCATCGGTATCTCTCACTATTTTACTTATCTCATGAGCAATCTTTTTAAAAGTGGGAACAACCCTGGTGTCATTGGGGTACAGTTTTTCCTCGGCACTATTCATAGCTTTTTTTATACTAGCATTATGCTCATTAACGGTAGTAAGCAAAACTTGAATTTCGGGTTGTGTTTTCGACCAATTATTCATTACCGTAACTGGGTCACCAGTGATTTGTGCCAACACCTTGTCTATCTCTGCAGTTATTTGCTGGGTAGAATGTTTTAACTCTTCGCTCACTTCCATGCGACCAGATAGTTTTTGATACTTGCGCAGCATCTCCTGTTTAGTTTTTATTAAATCATTAATCATATCCTTAAGCTCTGCGGTTTTAAGATCAGGTGTTCCCAAAATAGCCATAATTAGATTGGTCAGCCCTAATGCTCTAGTTGCACCCCATTTTGTTGTTTTTGTTGCCACCACCCCGAAATTAAGAACAGCTTTTGCATAATTACCCATAACAGGAATCGTGGGTAAAAACTCAGCAAGGTAATGTGTCACGGTGGCCATTTGATCCAATCGGCCAAGTCGCTTATTTAACTTCATTAACGAATTTCTAATTTGGTTTAAGGTGGAATCGGTGAGAACCTTTGTTCTCACTAATTGCTTGAGCTCCACAGCGACTTTATTGACGCCTCCAATCCTTTTATTTATCTCTCGCGCTATCTTTTTAAAAACAGCCCTTCTTTGATCGCCTTGTCCAAGCTGCTTTTCCGTGTTGTCCAAAGCTTCTCTCATACGATCGTTGTGCTTATCAACAGCAGCCAATAACTCTTGAATTTTTGGCTGCACATCTTGCCAATTACTTCGTATAGCAGCTGGATCTGATTCGATCTGCTTCAAAATTGCATCAGCCGTTACCATTATCTGTTCGGCGGAACGCTCTAGTTCTTGCGCACCTTCTAAACCCGCCCCTTTTTCTAATTGACCAAGCAACCCTTGATACTCACTCAAGATTCCATCTCTGGCGCTTTTCAAATCCTTAACAATATTCGCAAGTTCCGCAGTATCAACCTCTGGTGTGCCTAAAAAGACCCTGATTTGGTTGGTAAATTTTAGGGCCTCATCAGTACTCCACTTAGTTGCTTTTGTTACCATCACCCCAAAATCAAGAACTGCTTTAGCATAATCACCCATAACAGGAATAATGGGCAAAAATTCAGCCAGGTAATGCACCGCATTGGCCACTTGATCCAAATGGTTAACTCGCCTTTGTAACTTCACCAACAACTTTTTGGTCCGATTTAAAGCAGAATCTTGAAGAAGTTTTTCCCTTACCAGCCGCTTAAGCCTTGTAGCAGTTCTATCGACCACCCCAATTCTTTTATTTACCTCGTGTATGGCTTTTTTAACAGCAGGAGCAATTTTTGCGTCGCTTTGGTCAAGCTTTTTCTCAGCATCGATTAACACCCTTTTTATGCGAGCGCCCTGCTCACCAATGGAAGTTAATAAAGATAAAACTTTCGGCCGTGCTTCTTGCCAATTATTTGGCATGGCGATGATGATATCAGCCGCTTGCTCTGATGTTTTGCTAATCGCAGCAAGGATCTGTTCGGTAGAATGAGGAGGTGTAACTTTTTTAAGTAGCTCGGCGGCTTGAGGGGTTATAACTTTTAACGCTTCTGCTGCTACATCAGCGGTCACGTAACGAGACCTTTCGTTTTCAACTTTTTTTATTAAGGTGCTTAAGGGTTGTTTTAATAATTTACCGCGCTCGATTGCAGATAGCTCTGCACCCTGATCAGCAATTGATTGCAAAACATTACGGAGATTGTTTTCAAGATTTTTATAGATTGGATCTTTTTTTGTGGACGCAAGAACAGACAGGTCTTGTAAAAGTGTTTGCGCCTCAACGTACATAACAGCCGGATTACGGATATCGCCAATCTTGGTAAGCTTTTTTATATAGTCATCCCAAATAGCTTTGTTTTTTCCCGGCAACATAAAAACCCTCTTTTTGGAGTTTTATCAATGAGATAACTTTACCCGGATTGCTTTTTAAAAGCAATCAGTAGTCTTGCAAGCCTGGACTGATGTTTCCCAGTTTTTGGTTGACCTTAAAAACACCATGCTCCTTATTTTTTAGCAGCGCCTTGTGATTTGCCAAAAACACCACTAACGCCAGGTGAAGCATTTGGGGTTACAACCATACCTTTTCCTTGAGGACGAGGTTGTGGCGTCGACGGTGGCGGCACCTCCTTCCTTCTTGATGGTCCAGGATCGGCATGTGAGGATTCCGGCGTATGTTTTTTTTCCCCATGTTTATATGAATCCTTCTGTGTTTCTCGAAAGCCCGACGCTATTTTTTGAGGTTGCAAGTAAGTTCTTTTTTTACACGTTTTACTCAAATAATCATTCGAATTCCCTGTTTCACAGTCAGAACCACAAGTAGCATCAGCACTAGAAACAGCGTCAGCGTCAGCGTCAGTGTCAGAACCGGAATCAGAGCTAAAGTCAGATTCTGTGTCTGATGAAACGGGTGTATTGGGTGGCGCTGGAGGCGGCATAAGCTCTCCAGTTTCTGCCGCACTATAGAAGCGGGGATGACTTTGCATGATCTTGCGGCGCTTTTTCCCTGGTTCATCGTCAGATTCAAAGGCACGTTTTTCGCCCGATAAAACTGTTTGTGTTGACTGGTCGGCTTTACCGGCTGGTAGCGGTGCGGGGAGTTCTGCCTCGTCATCCGCATCATAACCGTCATCATCTGCTTGTGATGCTGGCACCGGGTCATAAGACATAACCCTGCGGCGCTTGTTCCCTAGTTCATCATCCTCAAAGACGCGTTTTTTGCCCGATAAAACTGATGGTCCTAAATCCATATGAACATAATCGTCTTCATCATCGGAACTAGAATCAGAACCATCAGTAGCGCCAGCGCTAGAAACAGTATCATCAC
>AMFJ01008063.1_pt1 | contig 10383 bp, 8 predicted proteins | sample 427208 | NCBI WGS metagenome assembly AMFJ01 (sample SAMN02954298, study PRJNA114691) | groundwater metagenome | biome: aquatic; feature: subsurface aquifer; material: sediment; isolation source: subsurface aquifer sediment | place: USA: Rifle, CO | collected 2008-08
GCTTCATGTGTAAAACCAGCTAAAAACAACGCATCAGTTACTTCCCACCAGGTAGTATGCGCATCTTTAACAAAACCAATCTCAATCAAGATCCCATCAATAATTTCATCAATACCTGAGGTATACACTTCGGGATTACCATCATCAGCAGCTCTTTTATAAAGCTCATCAACAATCAACCCAGACATGTCAGGCACACCGTCGTAAGGTTTATCGCTTCCAATTGGCGTACTAAGAAGAGTAACAAAATTAACCAAAAAGCTGCGCTCTTGCGGTGTTGGATAACGACAACCAAGCTGAGTATCAAATGGATTAATTGAAAAATCTGGAGTCATTCGCATACGATGATAAGCCGCCATGTAACGCTTATCGTGTGGTAATGCTTCTTTGATTAATGAAATCAAACCGCTACTAGATGGACCAATATCAATGATAGAAATACGCGGCAAACGTTGAATTCCACCGGCCAAACACAAAGCTAAGTTAATAGCATTCGATAACACTGATTTACCAGAGCCAGGACGAGCATACAACAAATCAATCCAGGTGGTTTGCTCTCTTGAGCCTGGTTGATATGGCCACGGCTTGCCATCTGGAGAGCGGAACAATATTGCACCATGACGCCATGGGCTTGATGGCCGGAAAAATGGTAACATATATAAAACATCAGATAGTGGTGCTATTGATGCTGTAGCAATACTAGAACAGGATATGCCCATAGCTGATGATATAGCGCCTGCAAATGCGTCGCCTGATATTTCAGAAACATCACAAGAGCCCCAACCTTCAATTGCTTTTGCAAGTTGTGATGCCCTAGTGCGTAACAAGCGAATATCGTCTTCTGGCGCCCAAGTACAAGCAGCAACACGCAGCTTTACCACCGCATTATCTGTATGTAAATTTACGTATTTTAGCAAATTTACTGAATCGTTAATTAAGCGATTTTGCGCCGAAGTCCAACTTAACACCGAAGCTAACATTGACTTCAATCGCACCGATGCCAATCCATCGCTTTCAACCAAAAAAGAAATACGCCATGGAATGTGCATAGGTAAAATATGCAATAATAAGTCAGAAAAACGCTGCAAATCCTTAGGGAATAAGTCAATAAAAACACTCGAATAAATACGATTCCCAATATGCACGGTACGTAAATCTTTATTTACAACATCACGGGGAATTAATTGCCGCGCAAGTGATGGCCACATAATATCAGAAATATCACCCGTTATTTTTTTTGGCTCTTTAATGGTGATTCTGTCGCCAGGTAATGATGGTCTCCAGGCGCGGTCTGTAAAATCAGGGTCGACACTGCGACGCATTTCATAAACAGCCTCGTGGGCCTCAAGCACACCTAGATTAATACCCATAGCGCTCAGGTCGTTTTTTACTGACCGCACAAAAGAATCATGCACATCACGCAAATCTGGAATTACCGCCAATAAATTTTGTGTATTTCGAAATGGAGGGATTTTCTTTTGAACTGCTTCTTTTTGCCTTTCTTTGAGTGCGCGCTTATACTGTTCTGGCGTTAAAACACCTGGACGCGTCCAAAGCACAACATAAACTTCTTCTCGAGCACAATATTTTGCTAAATAGCTAACACGCTCATCGAACAAATCATCAAGGACCAAAGACAGACGCTCTGCTGTTTCTATTGCAGGCTCAAAAATGTGCGCTATCTCTTCCCCGACCTCATCACGGTTATAAGAAAAATAAACCTGCATAGAATGTCCATTTCGCGACATCGTGGTCTGCAAACTATGCATTAAACCTTCTTGAATACGATTAAACTCATCAACACCGATTAATGCCTTAACTCCATCGATTTTTAATACTGATATTAAAGAGCCATCATTACCAACCAAAACTGTTGGACTATCTGCCGTTTGAATTTCACAATATGACTCAGTAGTTTGCCCAAGAGAGCCACTTGCCCAAGCAATGAAGGTATCAACGGTATCAATTATAGCATCTGCAATGTTGGCCATTTTTTATTACCAGTCATCGATAATTCGAGCCTGCAATCTAAAATATTTTAGATTGTGGCGTCTCGCTTCCATAATAAACACTCAAAGCGGTAAAACCCATTACTTCTCAATTTCCCAGCTTGCCTAATTATACAAAAAAAGCGTGGGCAATATTATTCTGTTGCTAGCTCTTCAAGTGACTCTTGAGACCAAGCATCTACTTGCTTAGCAAATTTAGTGTTAGAAGGCAAAAGCCTGAGAGGCATTAATATTTCTTCCCAAATTTTTGTTCGATCTTTATCAGGAACGTCAATCAACATGCGCCCCAAAAGCGCTGGATCGCTCATTCCTTCTCCAAGCTGCTTTTCTACAACTTGTGAGCGCGATATTAAACCACGATAAATGCTCTGGGCGTCGATACGATAGCTAGTAGCATTAGCCGTAGCGCAAAACAAAACATGGCAAAATCCATTTAAATCGCCTTGGCTAATTTCTGGAAGATAAACCAAGACTCCACCGCCATAATCGCTTTTCCCAACAGCCTCAAGAAAAAAACATTGGGAACAAAAACAACAAGCTGTCACTAAATTAGACAGCTTGTTGTTATGATAATTACCATCTAGATTAACAACCTCTTGGTACTGCCTAGCCTGAAATCCGCAAAAATTGCAGGTATATTGATCACGCTCAAATACCTGATTGCTAAAAGTTTGGAACGCCGGGTCAGCTTTCCTTATAGAAAACAATCTCCACGATTCCGGCTTAGCACTCAATTTTGCTGGATACAAACCTGCCATGTTGTTTGGACTTAAAACTTGTCTACACCGCCAATAGCACCCTTCTTCGCAGCGGCACCAAAAATAGTTGCTCCACCAGTTGAAAGCACACTTGGTAAAAATATTAGAGCAACACCAACTAATAACATTGTAATACACGTTCCAAGCTGTACCTGTTGGGGGTTATCTTTGTGTTGCTTAAACTTGAATAAAGAGGCCACCGTAAGCCCGAATCCCGCCATATACGAACCTGCTGTTAACAACTTGACAACATTATCTAAAACCCCAATCACGTTGTCAGCAACAGCGCCCAGATCAGTAGAAGCAGCTGCTGCTACCGCATAAGTTACATAAAAGCTTAGTACACTTATTCCTACTGACATTGCAACTTTTATCGCCTTTTTACTATACATATTTTTCATCTCCTTAAAAAATTATATTAATTCACAACCGCTTTAAAAAACACTTTTTGTAAAAACACCTTGATTTTACTACAATAACAAAAAAATAGCACTTCTGCTAAGATATACCTAAACTACTACTTATAATATTTATAGTCGCCATTATATTAATGGCTAAAATTCCACCTATAATGTGAGCGATACCCTTACCTGCAGTTCCCTGCTGTGCTCCCTGATCAGTGGAATGACTGAGAATCACAAAGCCTTTAATAAAAGAAACATACCCCACTGCTTTAGCTATTATAAATATGCCCTCTTTAAGCGAACCAAATGGATCATCAATTGAAGCGGTATATTCAAGCAGTTGTGGACTGTCCCCACCCCATAAAGTCGAAACCGCAATATCAACAGTACTTGGAAAATATAATAACGCTGTTCCGATTGCAAGTCGCATCAAAGGCCCACCTAAAGTAGTAGTAGTAGTGGCACTTTGCGACTGGCCAATTTTTTTCAGTTCCTGTATTGCTGAATACATAAACCAAATCCCTAACACATAAGCAACTGATTTTGTTAATACAATGAAATGCTCTACATTACCCTTAACAGCCTTCATCATCGTATTAAAATCAACGGATGCTGCATTAGCCGCAGTTAGTGGCAATATAAAAAAAAACACCGTTATTAATAAGCGTACGCCAATAGATTTGATATTAAATATTCCCATTTTTTTATAAAAAACATTTTTCTTGAGAACTTTGTTTTTTCGTAACATCATGAACACACTGGTGTTAAAAACATCTCAAATTTTGATTGCCCGCTATTTTACAAATCAACCTTTTAGCAGTCGTTCACGCCATACTGAATATATGAACCATTGCTCATGATAACCAGTCCTTGTCTTGGCGAAATAACTTCTACCTTGCCATACCCTTCTAGACTATCACCAACTCGCAGGGTTACACTTTTACCATCAGTCGATTCAAGCCATACTCTTCCAGGCACAATAGCGCGCACATGGTAAATGGCTACGGGTTTATATGGTTTTTTTTGGGGTTTCGTTTTTGGGGTCTTTAGTCGCTGTATATCGTCTAATGCTTGCTGCATAGCAACCATCATTTGACTAACATTTTGATTAATATCAGAAATATCTTGTTGAGTTTTAACAATAGCTTCTCTCAATTTTGAAACCTGATCTCGATCATCTGATACAAGCTGCCCTAATTCGCTTATTTTTTGCTGTACCGTAGCTTGTATTTGCTCTATTTGATCACCGCTTAAGGATGGTGATGGCTGAGCAATTATTGGAGCTGGTGTTTGAATTGACGTCTGCTGCATATTGGATGCTTCTTGTGCTGCTATCGTTTTCTGCGCTGCCTGGCGTGTTTTTTTAGCACCAGAAAAACTAATAAATCCATATACAAGCAAAATAGCTAATATTACTACGACTGGAGGAACCAACCGACGCCAATTAATGTTTTTTATACTGAACCCTGAAGCTGGAATTTCTTCCAAGGAGCCAGAATCTGCTGGCTGTTGACCAACAACGTTCTCAGCAATGTTGTCAGAATCAGTAAATTGGTACTCAGCAGTCTCGGGTGAAATTGTTGTTTTATCATCCATATTATTACCTTATCAAAAATCTAAAAAAATCATAATTATAGTTACTTTTTACTAACTTTTCGGCACTGATAAATCAGACATTAATAACAAACCGATACTAGCTCCAGCATGTACTTTAATTGTTGGGGGCTTATTAATGGTTGGCGCCATCGCTGTACCAAATTGTTGTGCCATATTCCCTGCTGCAACCAGCATTTTATCTTTAATGTCTAATTTCGGAGTAGTAGAAAGAAACCCGGCAGCCGTCGCCGTAGTATCACCACCTGTGTTTTGAATTGCCTCACCTAACCCACTCATAAAAGAGGTTGCAAGCAATGTGCCATAACGCAACATGTAGTGGTTATCCACTTGGGATGCTAAAGCAGTTTGAGAAGTATTGGGATCTACAGCCACAGCGTTAATAGAAATACTGGTAGTTAGTTTAGGCACACTAAGCACACTAAATTGTAATAAAACTTTTTTATCCACTCTTTGAAAATTGCCGAGCAATTTAGAATCTTTTAGTGGTCCCTGAATAATGGTTGCCATCACCGGGGAATTTTCATCACTGTTTACTTCTGCATTTAGTATCGCAAAAATGATAGTTCCAGCTTTATAGATATCAACATTTTTCTGCATCATAGCAGCAGATCCACTGGATGAGGCTATACGCTCTTGAGCACTAGAAGATAAAGATACCGCCTCCCCCTGAACATATTGTTGCGATGGAATAGGGGCCCATGCAGCAAAAAGATCGTTGGCCTGCTGCATCATCAATGCTTGCTGTTGATTCATAAAATCATCAAGCTCTGGCGTAGTCATGTTCTGCAGTTGCTCTTCACTAAGCCTTCCTAATTTTTCTTGCTCCTTTGAAAAACCTAAAGCCACCGATACATTTTCTGAACTAGCCATGGGTAATTCATCGGTAATCAAACCAGCCTCTTTTAGCTCTTTAGAATCAAACCCGGCCTCTTTTAACGCTTCAATACTACAACCAAGACTTTTCAGCTTAGCCGTACTAATCTTGGCATTGCGTGATGCTTTCAAGCTTTCTACGCTACACGTACTAACCTCGGGCGCAACTACAGTTTCCGCCGCCATCGCTGTTACTTCAGCGCCCGCCCGCATTAAATCACCCTGGGTGTACCCTGCTGCCATTAATTCATCAGAGGAAAAGCCACCGTCCTTTAATGCTGCCGCACTAAACCCAGCATTCTTTAAATCTTCTGCGCCAAATCCAGCATCTTTTAACTCTTGGGCACCTAAACCAGTATCACGCAACTCACCTGCACTGAAACCAGAATTTTTTAACTCGACTGCACCAAATCCAGAGTTTTTTAATTCTTTTGCATCAAAACCGGCTTCTCTCAAATCTTTTGCATTAAATCCAGCCGCCTTTAAGTCCAAAGCACTAAACCCGGCGTCTTTCATCTTCTTAGAACTAAATCCAGCCGCCTTTAATTCTGCCGCAGTAAAACCCGCAGTTTTTAATATTGCAGCACTGCAACTCATTTTTTTCAATTCATCAGGGCTTATCCCCTTCCCACGAGCCCCTTGTAATTTTTGAATACTGCACTTACCGGTTGTTGACAAATTTTCCGAACCAAACCCAACCGCATTAATAGCTTCCTCACCAAATCCCGCAGCGCGCAAATCAACTGCACTAAATCCAGCATCTTTTAATGCACCAATAGGAACTCCTGAATTCATTAATTCTTTAGCGCTAAATCCAGCAGCCTTCAGTTCTTTAGCCCCAAATCCAGCAGATCTTAACTCTTGAGCATTAAACCCAATCGCTTTTAATTCTTGAGCACCAAACCCTGCTGAACGCAACTCCCCAGAAGTAAAACCGGCTGCTTTAAGCGATGCCAAACTACAACCTCGACACCGCAGCTCTGAAGAAACAACCCCCGCAACACGAGCTCTCGTTAAATCTTCAACACTACAACCAGCAACGGAAGTAGCGCCAGATTTTTCCGACAAATCGGAAGAAACCCCCACATCTAAATATGTGGTACGAACTACTGTTGGAATTGCAGCAGTTCTTTTTTTAGCCGCCTCCGCAGCCAATTCCAAATTTTGTTGTTCTTGTAATTTGGCATATTCCCTTGTTGGTTGTCCTAAACCAGGAATAGAAGTGATATCCGGGGCTTCTGTTACCTCTGATTGTAAACCAGCAGCTGGCTTCTGTGACCGCTTAAACTTAACATAAGAAACAACTAAGGTAACAATAACAATGACCATCAAAATAATAATCACTACTCTTGTTCTGGTATCAGAGAGAGATTGTTTTGCATTATTTAGTCTATCTTGAAGCGCCATATTCCAATCCTTCAATATTTAGCGTAAGAGTTTTATCTTTACCATACTGCAAAGCCAAAATCACTGGCGCTGGTTGCAGCTGATAAGCATGAGTACCATCAATACTACTCATAATTGATTGCCAACCAGGAGAAACTACTGTCAAACTAGTGCGCAAATAAAGCTTTTTGTCCACTAACCACGCCTGACAATCACCACCTCTAACCTTTAATTCTTTGCTTCCTTTTGGTGGTATCCCATTTAATACATCAAACAATACTGGATTTACCGCATCTGGTATTCCATTTTGAACAAAAACAGCATTAGGGCCAATCCCTGGAACACGTAAATCCACACGATAATCTACCGCTTCTTGCCCCGATATCAGCGTTATCATTATAGGGGTATTTAAATCCCGTAAAATTACCGCTAAATTGCTTCTCTTATAAAACGCTGCGGACTGCACTAACAAGGTGTTACCTTTATGATCCCACTGAATATTAAAAGAAGAAGGATCGCCAACGCTATATGCTGAAATTGGCCATGGCTGACCAGTAGCATCCACAAAAACCATAGAAGTAATATATCCTGCACCCAACCTAATTACTGGCGCTGTGGCTTGCGGTGATAAGTTAATCAACAATGATGTAGATGTTGGTTTTGGTGGAATACCTGGAGGAGTTGCGGCAGCCAACTGGCTTTCGGTGAACACCTCTCTCAGTTTTGCAATTTGATCCGGCGTCATGGGCAATAACTGATTCACAACATTGGAAAACGCTAGGTCATACCGATTTGGATTAGTTTGTGGCATATTCTGCGCATTTTTCATATTCTCAGCGATATTGACCACACCATTACCCTGAGCAAATGAAGATGGAGCATTAACAACCCCAGCAGCCGGCGCTTGGATCTGCGCGGTGGCGGTGCCAGCCTGATTAGACTTAGACAACGAAGACAAATCAGCTGGGGCTGTTGAAGCAGAAACACTGCCTCCGGATACCTTCGACAGAAGTTCCTGTAATTGCAACATTTTCTGTTGGTCTTCTACTTGTTCTTTTGCTTGGTTCAGCTTATCTTTTTCGGTAAGCGCGGCAGCAAACGAGCCTTGATACAAGACCAGTAATAACAACATCGCTGATGTAGTAAAAATTTTCATATTATCTAACGTTATGGGGTTCCAACTGAAGAAATAAAGCTCACTATAGCTACGCCTTTTGGCATATCAACAGTCGGCACTCGACTAATAATTAAAGTTACCACCATTGGCTGTTGTGTTTGCTCATTTGGACTTTGATAAGTAACCAAAAGGGGCATTTGTACTTTCCAAGAATACCTGCCGTCAATTACAGCTTGATCCAAAATAACCGGCGTACCAGTCGCCACTGCTGACACCACTAGCTTCTTAGCTATAACCATTTCAAGTGTTCTAGCAGTACGCAGCGCTTCCTCATAATATTTCCAACCATTTGGAGTAAACTGATTTTGTAACTGCTGCATCGCATCACGATAATTCACAAAATTATAAGTGTAGGCAGCAATAACAGCTCGGTGAGACCATTGCAATAACTCTCCCGGTGTTAAAATAGGTTCTGACAGAGGAAAAAGCGGCATGATCCTGCCATCGACTGTAGTAGCAAAATATCTTGGTTCTGGTCGATTGGCAATTTGATAGAATACAACCCCAACTAAAACCACAATTACGAGCAACAAAACCATCAAAGCCCCAACCAATCTTCGATAGTTATCGCGGTAAAAATTATTGCGTAATCGCACTAGCTCAACAGCATCGTCCACCATGGCTTATCCCTTTATTAATTCTTCAACCAAGTCAATTTGTATGCTAACCCAACTACCAGGAAAAATCTACCCAAGTATACGAAAATTAATTACCACACAGTCAGTTAGAAACAATTTATTATTCTTAGCCACGGACATATTTCTCGCACCAGCATACATGAAGCTTGCATCAATTTTTAAATTCCACAAATACTGAACTACCCTATGAGCGCGCTCAGCAGCCATAGCTTTATTAAGATCATCATTGCGGCTATTTTCAGTAAATCCTGTAACAGAAATCACAGATTTTTCATAATATTTTGTTAATCCAAATATTAGGTCTAAAACCTTATACGCCTCGTCAGTAAAATTTGCTGAGTTATTATTAAACATGGTTTTATTTGGTAAAACCAAAACAACTGAATCATTATCTTGAATAACACGAACATTATGCGCAATTAAGCGCTTATCCAATAAACTAATTTGTGCCTGAGGAGAGGTTTGTAATGTCGATTTGGCTTGATAAACAGTTTTGGTAGAGCACCCAAATAAAAACACAAAAAAACCAATAAAAACAATATGTTTTAGCGTTTTCATAACAAAAAATCCTAATAATTAATTAACTACTTGCAGCTTCCTCGGAGACATCTTTATTTTTTAACACAATGCTTGCAATCAAAGAATCTACAACATCCACTAACTCATTAGACCCGGAAGCCTTTTCTACTACCGGAGGATAATTTGTTGCTGCTTGCATATCTTTAATTAAATCTGAAGCAATGCCTCGCGTATCACGTCTGGCCTTACCTAAAATATGTTCAATACGAGTGATGCTGTCTCTTGTCGAATTTTTAACCAGTAATGGTTGACTAAATTGTTCGATATTATCTGCCAAAACAATATTTTTTAGATAATCAGAGAGTTGTAATACGGCAAATATGTCAATTTGCCCGGCTGGCAACTCTGTAATATCTTCAACAACAGCTGCTGGCTCAAGCAACTTCTCACGGTATTCCAATAAAGCTGAAATTCCTTTCTCTAAAGGCATATCTTCTGGTTGCTCAACAAACAACTTGGCAATATTTTTAGCATCATCTTCGGGCAATTCAATATCAGAAAAAACCCCCGTACCACCCTGTAAAATCTTTTTAAAACTCTCAAAACCAGTAACTAAACTACGCAAAATTGCATCTGCGGGAGCATCTACTTTAACAAACTGATTCAAACGCAGCTCTTTAACCGGCCTGGGGTTTGCAAAAAATGTCTTTGCGCGAACAATGCGTGATTTAAAGAAAATGTGGTATTCACCTGGTGCTTGCTCTTTTAAATCAAGCAGATCAATACGTGCGCGCTTTTCTATTTGCGCACTTCTTGAATCAGCATATCTGCCAGACAAGCTTTGCGCATCAGCCTGAAACCCACTAGCATGCGCAACATATGATTCACCCGCAGTTTTTAAGAAGAACTCCCAAGTTTCCGCGGGATCCTCCAGCTTCATACAGATTTTAATATTGGTATTAGCCCCTATAGAAGCCGCCTCTTCTTTGGACGCCTTTTGAA
>AMFJ01033314.1_pt1 | contig 10378 bp, 12 predicted proteins | sample 427208 | NCBI WGS metagenome assembly AMFJ01 (sample SAMN02954298, study PRJNA114691) | groundwater metagenome | biome: aquatic; feature: subsurface aquifer; material: sediment; isolation source: subsurface aquifer sediment | place: USA: Rifle, CO | collected 2008-08
TCCCGCAAGGGGAGGGGGGATCTTTGTCCATAGAACTGGATGGATACAAGGTCATATCGACCCGCATCGGTTCGTCATTACTGGACTGCAGCGCAGTCGCGCAGAGGTTCCCATGCACCGCATGGGGAACAAGAATTCACCGGAATGACGCCGCAGTTTATTGTGCTGCTTAAGGTGATGACATTGGGGTGCGCTTGCCCAGTTTGTGCTTGAATTTCTCGTTCACCTGATAAACGAAGGCGAGTATTTCCGCTACCGTCTGGTACAGTTCAACCGGGATTTCCTCGCCCAGCGGCACCTTGGAAAGAATTTCCACCAGATTGGCATCCTCTTGGATGTGAATCCCCGCTTCCCGGGCCGTCGCTATTATTTTTTCGGCAATAACTCCTTTGCCGCTGGCCACGACTTTCGGCGCCGCCGACTCATTCTCATTGTAAACGATGGCGACTGCCTTGTTGATATTTGTTTTTTTTGTTATTTCTGTTTTTTCTGCCATATCAAACCCCTAAGTCTTCAAATCGTAGTGTCGAGCATCGATCCGCCCTCCGGTACAAGCTGTCGGATCAGATCATTGACAGGATCCGGAGCGCCCGCGGAAAAAGCAAGGTTGATGAGTGGGGTATCGCTTATAGCGGCCTTCAGATTATCGCTGTAGCCGGCTAAAAAATCGGCCTTTTCCTGGCTGTCCGCGGAAAATCTAATGAAGAGTCCCTCGCTATTATGAAGGAAATCGATGCGAAGGTTACCGAGGTCGGACATCGTCAGGTGGAGGGAAAACCGGCTTTCCGAAGGTTCTGTGCTATTCCCTGATTTCGAACCTTGATCTTCACGCAGAATGACAAGATATCCCCGTTCGACAAAAGGCAGCGGGATGGGGATGATGAGATGGGTATCCGTGCCCGCATGGAGTTGCGCAAGTTGAAAAAGTTCCAGGGTGGTAAGGATCTTGCTCGTGCTTTCGGCTATCTGCCCGGCGTTGCTGAAGCTGTGAGCCAGTTCAAGCAGGGCAGCTTTCAGGGTATGTACGGCGCCATTTTTATCGCCGTTGGCCAGAAGGCGTTCCAGGTTTAACCCGAGATTGTCGATGAGCCGTTTGAGAATGGCGCCACCGTCCTTATCCCCGACAATGTTCTGCTGCAGGGTGGAAAAGTTTTCGAGGACAGTGCGGCTTGTCGGGGTAAGCGATTCCAGGGGCGGTGGAGTCAGTTGCCGAACAGCCTGGAACAGGGCGGTGAGATCGATGTTATTACCAAGGAGAGTAAGAGACCGGCCGGAAAAAAGATTGAGGGTATCGTTGACTATTAAACGGCCCTCTCCCCGGGTTTCAACGACCAGAGCCTTGAGCAGTTGGCCCAGCGCAGGCAGTTGCTGGTCCGGGCTGCTTCTCCCTCTGCCCTGCGAGGTTGCGGAGCCGACCGGGGGAATAGATGGAAGAGGGGTGATTGAGTCCATACCTTTTTATCGGCATGCTGCAGGATATTCTTAACAGGAGCGCTACCGCCCCAGGTCAAAAAAATCTTCGCGGGGCCGGGTTACCGGGCCGTCTGGACCTTTTCTCGCAGTTGCCGGCGTTGTTCGGAAAAACAGTTCATGGCAATGGCATCCCTCGCGGCTGAAGAAATAACATCGAAATGAAAAGAGGTCAGCCAGCGGTCTTTGCGAATTCTTTTGGTGCGAACGATGTGGCCGGTGCAACCTATTGTCTGGCCGGGATTAAGAAGCATCAATTCGATTTCGATCGGCTGGGTGTTGCGGCATTCCTCGGGAAAAAACGCTAAAACCCCCGATTGGGAAAGATCCACCGTTTCACCGTCCATTTCCCATTCGAGCTGTTCCTTGCCGGATTGTCCCGAATAGTAACGTACGGAAATATGGGTGCGTATATCAACCCGGAAATACTCACGCAGATCTTCCGGCCGCACTGATTTCCTGGCCGCCAATTCCAGGACATGGGGTTTATTCCTCGCTTCGATTTCGGCGAGAAACGTAACAGTTTTATCGTTCCTGTCCCGGCTTACCAGCGGGCATTGTTTGGTTTGATCAATGTCCTTCGGGAGATCGCCGGTCGGGAAGATCAGGAAAAAAGCGGGGGCAATGGATTCCTTGAAGACGCACTCGTAGAGTCTCCGTTGACCGGAGAGGTCCGTCAGGGTTACGGTGGCTGTCTGACCGTCGGGTATTGATTTGACCAGGCTGAGAATTTCCTGTGCAGACATGGCAATAGAGAGTTAGAGCTAGCTGCCCTGTGGTCGGTTGTTCTTTACCTGCACCTTGAGGCGCAGCAATCTTCTTTGAATGACAAGACAGCAACCGATTATCTTGTCCCTGTCTTCCATCGAAATATCGTCGAAATGGTATGCCACTTCACAACGGTTATCGTTCAGCCTGTGGGTTCGGACCGGGTGGGCGATCACTTTCACCGTTTCCGGTTCAGGCAACGGAACGAATATCTCCAGATGCACCTGTTTATCTGCCGGCGGAAGGTCGGCAAAGACCGCAAGAATGCCGCTGCCGCTGATATCGATAGTCTCGCCTTGCAGGGACCAGGGTTCGCTGGTGTTGCTGCCGAATTGGGTGTGAAAAGACTTGGAAATCACTCTGGTCACCGCATCGATCCGGAAAAACTCCCGCATTTGTTCATGGCTGATCGATTTCTGAACAATCATCTGCAAAGTGAACGGATCGACGATCGCCTGAATCATGGCCTCAAGAGAAAGGGTCGGTCCACCCATGTCAATGGTAACTATGCAGGGCTGGCGGATATCGATTTCATCGACGGGGATCATGCCGGACTTGAAGATAAGGGTAAACTTCGGCGGTGACGCCTGCTGATAGACACATTGCGCTCTGATCCGGTCCGGGCTGTTCAGAAAGGGGAGGAAGATGCGAACGGGTTTACCATTCGGGATGCTCTTCAATGTTTCGATATCGGCGGTCATATTTTCTTTTTGGTAGGGTCTTTCTGATCAGATGCTGGAATATGGTTAATGTTTAAATCTTATCAGAGTCTTACTGTAGCATCAAAAAACAGTATCGGCAACTGTGTAACTTGAGGTATTGAAGGGAAAACTGGTGAGATTTAGGAATTTTCGATACTGACGATGAGTTTCGTGATTTCTCACCCTTGGTGCATGGAAACAACAATGGCGCGATCCTCACTAAAACATGAAGGACTATTCGGGACGGGAGGCGAGGTTATGTCTGTAGGTGAGGATCTCCTCATAGAGCGTATCGCAGGCAAGGATGGACTTATCAAGGGCTCGTTGAAATTGACCGATGGAGGAGGTGTCAAGCAATCCAGGTCCCATGAATTCCATGATTATGAAGAATTGCTCCTTGTTTTCGGTGAGTTCCTTCTGCATGGTCGAGAGTCTTTTACAACTCTGATGAACATCGTCTGGTGTCAGGCTATGGATCTCTTGAATGAGCGAATTCGCGGCCTGTTTGAAGAGGTTGTACTTTTCAATTGTGTCAATAAAATACATTTCAACTGACTGCATTTGTTCTCCCTCGTAGCCGGCCGTCGAGCATCACTCCTGGATGAATCTGTAGAGAATGCTACGAAGTGCTGTTCACGATCCGTCCCTGATTGTGCACTTGTTTCTTGTAGCCCTTCAGCGCCGATAGTCCGCTATGAATTGTTCCTATCTCATGGGCAAGAAGAGTTTTTACTCCCATGGCCTTTGTCGATATATTCCCATTCAGGAGAATGATTTCCTGTACAACGCTTGCCCTTTTGTCGAGCAAAGAACCGATTGCCTCGGGCTTTGTCGACTCCACAGTTAATTGGCCCAGAAAGGATTGGTCGATTTCGGTCGCTTGCCGCTGTAGCTCTGTCAAGGATTTGTCCATATCCTGCAGTTCCGTCGGCGAGGCGGTGCCTATCTCCCGGTCCATCCGTTGTAGAAGAGTCAGGATGCGATCGTATTGATTGATCGATTGACTAAGCTGTGCCTCAAGTTGCTGAATATCCACCATCGTCCCCACTGTAGATTTATTACCGGGATATTGCGAGAGGAACATAGTTTGCCGGTGCGGATTGGTCCGCTGCCTTTGCCGTTTGAGGCAACATCTTATCGACTGGGATCTCTCCTTTATTGATCTCTACGGCTTCTTCCCAGGTGGCGCGCAGATCGACCAGCAGTTTTTCCACTATCCGCAGTTTCTCGATGTCTTTGTGGAGATTGGCCAGGGTCAGTTCGCGAATCATAAAGTTGTACAGGGCATCAAGGTTTTCGGCAATTTCACCACCAATTGTGTGATCGAGGGAATTGGAGAATTCCGTGATGATGGCCATCGATTTTCTTATGCCATTATGGAAGAGGGTAAGATTATCTTCCTCTATGCCGTATATAGCCTGGCGAGTGAAACGTATGGCTCCGTCATAGAGCATCAGGAGAATCTGTTCAGGAGATGCCGATAAAATCTGATTTTGATGGTATTGACTGTAAGCGTTCATTAGTTATTTCCCATATTTGAAAGTATATCCATCTGCTGGGTAAGAAAGCTGCTCTGCGAATTTAGGCTACTGATCAGGAGTTCCATGGCATTGAATTTTGCTCGCATTGTTTTTTCAATTTTTTCCATCAATGTTTCTTTTTGCGCAATCTGATCGTCCAAACGGTCAACCCTGGTTTCGTAACGGTCTTTTTTTTCTGCATACATACCCTTGGTGGCGGAGGTTACATCAAGCAAGAAGGAGTTGAATTTCTTCATAACTCCATCGGCATTGTCATCACCAGCCAGCAATGTGACCATTCCGTCTAGGCCATCGGCAAGAGCAGCATCAAGTTTGCTGTTGTTGAGGTTGAGGGTGCCGTCCTTATTCGTCGAGATTCCAACCTCACTCAAAATTTGGAATGAGCCGCTCCCTTTAACAGCGTCTGTCAATATTGACTGGAGACCTCGCTTAATACTGTTTACCGTTGAGTCTCCACGCAGGTAATCGCTTAAGATATCCTCTTCCGTCGAAGTATCGGATGTTGTGGTATCGGTTGTCGTTGTGTCGGTGGCAGTCTTGGTTTGATAGCCTTCGGCTATCCACTCCATAACCTTGTTGTAGCTACTGACGAAGGTGGAGATTTTTTCTTTCAAAGCGCTGGTGTCGTCCACAATGTCCATTCGCGTTGCGGTGTAGACTACTGCCGGGGGGCCGGGATCGGCTATCGGGCTTGTCGCATTGAGGCTCAGAGTAACTCCTGAGATAACTCCAGTTATGGTATTGGAATTGCTGACTACCGCGATACCATCGACAGTGAACTGTGCCTGCTGTGCCTCCTGCGCTGGGGGATCCCCTATGCTAAATGGGGTACCACCTGCCAGACTGCTTGATGTGGTGAATATGGTTGCGGCATCCTTCCCGGTCAGGACAAGACGATACGGGGTGGCGCCAACTCCGCTAGTTCCGTCGTTTATAATCGTCGCACTGACGCCGGTGTCCTCAGAAACGGCGTTGATGGCCGACATCATCCCGCTCAACGAATTATTGGTTGAGTCGATGGTGATCTGTTTCCCATTAACCGTGATGCTTCCCGTTCCGAAGATACTGGTGGTACTGGAACTATAGCCATCACTGATGGACTTTTGCACCTGTGCGAGTTGTGTTACAGCAATATTATAGCTGCCAGTAGCGGCGCTGTTCGAGGTTGCAGTAAAGGCGCTGGTCGAACTGAGGTTGGCCTTGGTGGTACGAACCTCGCTGGTGAGGTTCATGGCATCAACGGCCTTTCTCAAATCATCCAGCCGGGTGTTGAGTTGAGCATATGCCTTGAGACGGGTTGCTTCGTATTCTTTATCGCTTTCTAGCCGATCAAGGGGACGACGCTGCAGCGCCATGAGTTTTGTTACTATGTCGTCGGTGGGCAGACCCGTGGCCAAGCCACCAAAAGTAATTTCCGCCATACCTGTCTCCTTGATGGTTTTTTCGTATTATTTTACGAAAGTTACTATTACAACAGCATTATTATGATTTTGTATCGACAAGATTCCCTTGAAGTTCGGCAAGCGCTGCCTTCATGCCCAGCAGTTCTTCCGCCGGAACCTGACGAATGACTTCCTGCGTCTCGCTGTCGACGATTTTTACAATCAATTCTTTCGATCGTTCATCGTTTTCAAAACGAACACTGTATAAACCATTTTCCGTCAACGCCTTAATTTTAGATAGAAGTTCTTCGGTCTGGACGTTTTTTTTGTCGGCACTTCCCTGGTTCTTATTGGGCTCTTCTTTAACGTCTTTCCGGCTGGAATCAATTTGTTCGGATGCACGTGGCATTTTCTGTAGCGTGGTGCCAGTTATATTCATTGTTTCGCTGATCATGGCGCTTTCCTCCGCTTATGTTGGGTTGTCATCTGAATTTCATAAAGGCCTGGAGGGCCAAAGAACAGCCCTCCAGGGATAAGGATAAAATTACTGGAGCAGAGACAAAGCCAACTGCGGAGCCTGGTTAGCCTGGGCCAGAATCGATACACCGGCTTGCTGCAGGATGTTATTTTTGGTCATTGCCGAGGTTTCTTGTGCGATATCTGCATCAAGGATACGAGAACGTGCAGCCGAGAGGTTCTCGGAAACGTTCTGCAAGTTAGCGATGGTAGACTCGAAACGATTCTGAATAGCACCCAAATCGCCACGGCTTGAATCTATCATGTTGATGGCGCCATCGATAACAGAAATGGCGTCGTTGGCACCAGATTGCGTCAAAATGCTGACGGAAGCAACATCTTCAAGCGCGGATACCGAAGCAGTAGTTGCGCCGGTCATTGTGGCATCAGCAGAGGTTATAGTGAAAGCCTCGGAAGCATCAAGAGTAAGATAACCACCAACCCGTGATGAATCAGTAACAGACCCACCAAGCAGTACAACGGCGGGGGCGGTTAAAGCTCCATCGGAATCAACCCCGGTAAAAGTTGCATCCCCAGTTGTATTAACCTGGAAATTCTCAATACCGATATCATCTCCAGCGGCGGAGGTGAAAATTACTGATGCTTTATCATCGGAAAGTTGAGCGGTAATGCCGGTTACGCTGCTCATGTCATTTACAGCGGCTGCAACATTTGTAAGATCACTGGCAGACGTAATCGTTCCTGAGACAACAGCTCCAGTGGTGTTGCTCCCATACAGATTAAACGAGTAGGCACCAACATCAGTAAAGGTACTCAGGCTGGCTTTGGTGATAGCGGTAGCGGTAACACCTGTTTCCGAACTTACGGCATTTATCTTAGTTTCAAGTTCTCCAGCGGTATCACCTGCGTCTACTCCAACGACTGTTGAGTACATGGTGCCATTATTAGCGCCGGCCAGAGTAAAATCTCCGCCGGTTAATCCGTTAGCTGCCGGCAAAGTAGCTGCCAGAGTAACGGCATCTTGCATGACACCACCTTCCATGACGACGCGATTGGTGCCAAGATCGGCACCTTTGGCCGAGCCGATTGAGAAGTTGATGACCTGATTGGCATTCGCCCCAACATGAAAGCTGGCACCGGAAAAGGAGCCATCAAGAAGGTTTTTTCCGTTGAACGTGGTTGTATCGGCAATACGATCCAACTCAGCCTGTAACTGGATAACTTCCGACTGCAGGGAGGCGCGGTCGCTATCGGTATTGGTATCGTTGGCAGACTGAACAGACAACTCACGCATACGTTGCAAAATATTAGTTGATTCTTGCATCGCACCTTCAGCTGTTTGTGCCAAAGAGATACCGTCATTGGCATTTCTTGCTGCCTGATTCAGGCCACGGATCTGCGAGGTCATACGGTCAGAAATAGAAAGTCCGGCTGCATCGTCCTTTGCTGAGTTGATGCGGAGACCGGAAGAAAGGCGCTGCATTGATTTGTTGAGGTTAGTCTGTGAGGCGCCCAAGTTACGTTGAGCGTTAAGAGAAGCGACGTTGGTATTGATTGAAAGTGCCATGAATGAATCCTCCGTGAGTTTTTAAAATCGGGCATCCTTGCCCTGTAAGAAAACACTATCTCTTAAATAGATCTCGTTGTCGATGTCACCTCCTTGGTTCAATTTTCTATATTGTATGAATCGTTTCTTTGAAGGCTCGTGTTTCTTTTCCCTTCAGTAGGCTTCTCGGAGAGAACAGCAAAAGAGTTTAGGAAAAAAGATAAAAAGCTTTAAAACAATTCGAATGAGGTGTATTGTCTTGCAATATCTATTTGATATCATAGTAAATTGTTAAGTAATGTCGGGAATTGAGGAGTAGTATAGTGGACCCACAGACTTTTACTTCTCCTGCCTTGAACTTCAGCGCAGTGCAGTTACGGCTGGGTTCCAGTGAGCTTCATCTAAAGGTAAATCGATAAAATAAGATTAACTATTCGATATGATAAAGAAAATATACGTTAATATCGATGGCGCCGCCCTGAACCGCAAGCCGTTCGTAGAGCAGGCTGCTCTTCTGTGGCGGCTTGCGGAGCAGAAGGAGATCACTGCCTGCCTCTCCAATACCAGCATCACAGACATTTTTTACATCATCAACAAGTATGCCGGCCAAGAGAAGGCCCGAAGCTTCATCGCTGATATTCCGGATACCTTCAAGCTGGTGGATATTGACGAGGAGGGCTTCCGGGAAGCGCTCAATTCGGACATGAACGATTCAGCTAGTTACCTCCAACACAAACACCCCAACATTAGACAAGACAATGAAACAAACAAAGTCCTTGAAAAGTGTCTCACCAGGTGATACCCTCTGAGGGTGAGGATATTCAAAAACAAGTGGTTTAACCATTGGGCGCGTAAGGAAGGTGTTTCGGACGCTGTTTTGCTTGATGCGGCAAAAGAAATAGCCGCAGGGAATGTTGAAGCTGATCTAGGCGGTTGTTTGTTTAAGAAGCGATTGCCACGGACAGGGGCGGGAAAGCGGGGAGGGTATCGCGTTCTTGTGGGCTATAAAAGGCCGTCCTCTGCACGGATTATCTTTCTGTACGCTTTCGCCAAGAGCAACAAAGCCAACCTTACAACCAAAGAAGAGGCCGCTTTAAGCCTTGCTGCAGAATCATTTGTTTCAACGACCGATAAGCAGGTTGTTGAGCTTTTAGAAGCAAGTTCAATATGGGAGGTAAAAAAGCCATGAGTGAGATTTTAAATATTGCCCATGAAATGGGGAAAGACCTGTTCAGGGTCGGAGCAATGGACGAAATAACCATGCGCAAGCTTGACGCTTTGTGTTTGCCACAGATGCGCTCGCTTCAACCAGACGATATTCGTCGCATCCGCACGGCTAACCATGTCAGTCAAGCTGTTTTTGCTGCAATTCTTGGCATAGGTAAGACAACGGTGCAACAGTGGGAACAAGGGCAGAAAAAACCTAGTGGCCCCGCGCGACGTCTCCTTGATCTTATCGACCGCAAGGGCTTGGTTGCGCTCGGCTAATTGTATTGATTAAACCTCTTACATGAACGACCGAAAACACCTTGTTTCCGCCGAAGTTGATAAGCTGATTGCGCCACCAAAGGCAGCCGAAATGAAGCCCGTGACAGGTGCTTGCTCCTTGCTCCAGGTTTCATATGGCTGTCAACATGAGTTTGACTATAAAAAATCCCAGGATTTACGAGCGAGTGGAAACAAGTAGGGAACAGAGTCCATGAGCAACTTCTACTGCGTTGGAAACAATTTTGATCTGATCCATCTCATTTTAGCCAGGCGAAATTTTAAGGCTGTGAAAAGGCAGCCGAACCCGTACTTTATGCTCCTGGAGAAATTTATCGAAGAGGCATCTTCAAAATATTTCGTCGGGCAAGCAATCTCCGCGATCTGCCACCCATGCCATAAAATATTTGGGCAAGCATCTGATTGTCATTCTGGTACCCATGCGCTGCATGGGTACACCGAACTTGATGTGCCGCATCTAACAACCTTCAGCTTCCCCAATCAGTATAGATCGGGATCAACCCGGCATTTCCCTGGTAATTGCGTGCACTGGAATAGCGCCACTGAACTGCCTCTTCCACATAGCCTCGTTTGACCGGATTGAGATGAATATAGTCCAGCTTTTGCCGCAGCATCTCTTCATTTTGCAGAAGTTGCGGATGACTGCCTTCTTCCCATAATTGATAGTTCGAATCGGTTTTATGGGCCTTTTTAAAAAATGCCAGCTGTTCAAGCAGCTTCCTGGCCTTGTTTTCTTCCAGGTAGCGTAAAATTTCTTTTGCGGTAAATGCCTTGAAGTCATGTACTTGCTGACGCAGATCAGGGGCTTGCAGGACGCAGTGCATATGGTTTTCCAAAATGACGTAGCCATATACCTTGACATCTTTGTTGTTTTGCCGCCAGACCAGGGCATCGAGGAGGATTTGCACGGTGCCGGGGCGGGTGAAAATGGCTAGCCAGTTGAGGACGGTAAAGGTTAGAAAGTGAGGGGCGCTGTTATCTGTTATG